>NPIE01000786.1_pt1 | contig 77265 bp, 59 predicted proteins | sample 8637661 | NCBI WGS metagenome assembly NPIE01 (sample SAMN07420842, study PRJNA396082) | bioreactor metagenome | isolation source: sample BA12 brine-fed electro-methanogenic bioreactor BA | place: Japan: Kochi | collected 2016-12-09
ATATGGAAAATCTTGACAGTAACCTTCCTGATGTGTGAGTTGAAAGATGGTATTTTATCCTGTATAATTTATTTACGATGAGAAAGCAAATTATCATCATGCGCATGCCCCATTCTCCGGCGTTATGCTCCTCAGAAGCATAACATGAGGTGACGCGCGTCACTCCCGGAGAAACCGCTGGCTGAGGCCAGCTTTTTTGTTGTTATTATTGGATTCACAAGTTATTTGAGGTGGAGTATGACTAAACCAGTATTAATCGCCGTTGCCTGGCCCTATGCCAGCGCAAAAATTCATGTCGGCAATATCACAGGTGCATATCTGCCGGCGGATATCCTTGCCCGTTACCATCGCTTGCGCGGCAGAAAGGTGATGATGGTATCAGGGTCGGATTCCCACGGGACGCCGGTGACTGTCCGTGCGGATGAGGAAGGCACCACGCCCGAAGCGGTTTATAAACGTTTTCATAAGGAGTTTATTGAACTCTTTCAAGAGCTGGGATTAACCTATGACATCTTCACCAGCACGCACACCAGCAACCACTTCGATGTCGCCCAGAAGCTTTTCCTCTCGCTCAAGGAAAATGGTTATCTCTACACGGAATCGTCCCGTCAGTGGTATTCCACAGAGCAGGAGCGTTTCTTGCCCGACCGTTATGTGGAAGGCACGTGTTACTTCTGCGGCAACCCTGGCGCGCGCAGCGACCAATGTGATAATTGTGGACATTTGCTGGAAGCGGAAAAACTGATTGACCCAAAATCGAAGATCGACAACTCTACGCCTGAGTTGCGAGAGACGACCCACTTCTATCTCGATCTGGAAAAATTAGAGGATCAAGTTGCTGAGTTTCTGCGGGAGCGGCAGGATTATTGGCGGCCCAATGTCGTGCGTCAATCTCTAGGGCAGATAGAAACGGAAGGGCTGCACGGCCGCCCGATCACCCGGGACCTTTCATGGGGCATCCCTGTACCCGTGGAGGGGTGGGATGAGAAATGCATGTATGTCTGGTTTGAAGCCGTCATTGGCTATCTGTCGGGGGTGGTAGAGTGGGGCTTGCTCCATGACCAGCCAGAAGCCTGGCATGAATGGTGGACCAATGACGATTCTCAATCCTTCTACTGTATTGGGAAGGATAACATCCCCTTCCACGCCATCATCTGGCCCGCGGAATTGATTGGTGTTGGGAAGTCCTTTGACGCCAAAATGGGGGCTGAGAACCCGCAATCCCTGGTGCTGCCCTATGATGTACCAGCTAATGAGTTTATGAACCTGGAAGGGCGCAAGATTTCCGGAAGTAAAAATTGGGCGGTGTGGGGGTTGGAGTCCCTTGAGCGGTATGATCCGGATCCCATCCGGTATTACCTAACCGTGAATATGCCTGAGACCCGCGATTCAGATTGGGATTGGGAAGAGTTTTACCAACGGAATAACAATGAGCTCGTGGCGACCTGGGGTAACCTGGCCAACCGCGTGCTTTCCTTCGCTTATAAGAATTGGGATGGTAAAGTGCCTGACCCTGGTGAGCTGCGTGAGGCCGATCTGGCGCTGCTGGATGGACTTAAACAGGGCTTCAAGAATGTGGAAGAGCATCTGGAAGCCGTCAAGCTGCGCGCAGCCGTGCAGGAAGCGATGCGGCTGGCAGCAGAGGTGAATAAATATCTCGATACCGCTGCACCGTGGTTCGAGATCAAAGAGGATAAGTCTCAAGCCGCGAAATCTATCTTTACGGCTATGCAGGCCATCGATTGGCTGAAGATTATCTTCTCGCCTTTCTTGCCTCATACCAGTGAGAAGCTGAACCAATTCCTGGGATATGAGAAAACTTTATTCGGGCAATTGCGCACGGAAGAAGTGCAAGATGACCTGAGCACCCATACGGTGATGCTCTATGACCCTGGGGATTCACTGACCGCTGAGGAAGAAGACCTTTGGATTCCGACGGAATTGAAAGCGGGTGAAGCCTTCAAGAAACCCCAGCCTTTGTTTAAAAAGCTGGACCACAGCATTGTTGAAGAGGAAAGGGAAAGATTGGGAAGCTGAATTGGTTTTCCATCATTCTCTGAATTAAAATGGGGCTGTCTCAAATGATAAAAAGACAGCCCCATATTATGTTGTTTTATATACATACAAAAAGTATTGTTTTTGGAGTGAGGACTTCAGTCCGACTGATGTGATTATTTAGAAGTTCGAAACGAAATAGTCTATATTATCCAACCTGAAAGTGTAATTTCCTTTTAAAAACTACTGGGGTGGTTTGATAAACAGCGCCGTGTCAAAAACACCGTTTGTCGTCCAGATCGTTCTCCAATTTTTAATCCTTTCCCAAACTTTCTGCCATTCAGCGGAGGCTGGACCCTTTTCAATAGTCCGAGAATTGGGCGCGGGCGAATCGCACGGCAGATACAAGTTGACATTGTCAATAACCAGCAGTCCTCCAGAGCGGAGCTTGGGGATTGATACCGCAGCACATTGGTCTCGCCAGCGACCATCTACAATCACAAAATCTAGGCTTTCATCCGGGATATCCAGTGCTGGCTGCAGGTATTTAGCTGCCTTAGCTTTATCATCATCCTCATCCTTTTCCCCCGCCAGCACATAGTTAACATTTTTTAGATCGGTTTCGATCAACCATTGTCTGACACGATGAAACCATTCGAGAATGTTCTCGACACTCGTCAGATAGGATACCCGCTGCGCCAGCCAAATTGTGCCTTTACCTGACCCAAACTCTAAACCTTTGTCTTCGGGTTTCAGCCATTGATCGATATAATCAATCGCCTGCGGCGTTAACCAGGGCTGGTTGGGATGGCGTCTCCGATAAATAATATCCTTAAGACGGGCGGTGATATAGGGGATGGACCAATGCTTGAACCGTCTCACGAATGGATCTCCCTTCTTGTTAAAAGCTCAAATAAACACATAAAATTTAATGTCTGTGTATCCATTGTCACTTTGAATCTTGGAACGCCATCAGCCAATCCGGCAGGCTTTGAACCAGCGAGGCTATAATGGACTTGCACTGCTCTTCAAAAAAAGCATAGTTGCCATAAGCTTCACCAGTGCCTTGATCCACCAGGTCGGACACGCCGCGCAGGATCAGGCAAGGCAGATTGTTTTGATGTGCCACCCAGGCGATGGCGCCGGATTCCCAATCCGCCACGGCTGCATTGTATTTTTCGATCAGGTGTGGGATGTCTTTGGGTAGGATATCCCGATCAGCGGAGACCAGCGTTCCAATGGTGACGGGTTGGGGCGTCGGCTGTGACAGCCAGGACAGATCATGTTCAATTGTATAATGGGCGATTCCCTGTTCATAATCCGTCATTTGCTCAATGATGTCATAAATGATCGTTTTCTGCGCCAGAATGACGGCATTGCGCTCCACCTGTCCGCTAAAGCCGCCGCAGGTGCCCAGGTTGAGGATGCGCTCAGGATGCCACTGATCAATGGCATATTGGGTAGACCCCGCGGCTGCGACCTTTCCCCATCCGCCATGCATACAGACAATTACCTGTTCCTCAATGGTTGTTTGAAAGGTTTCTCCATAGGGCGTGGTTTGCAGGTCTGCATCCGGAAAATGGGGCAGGAATGCACGCCACTCCGCCCCAGCGGAAATCAACACACAGGCATCTGCCTTATTAACCATCGCCTTTTATTCTTTTCGGCCTAAAGACGCCATATAGATGACGAACATTTCTGGGGGTGAAAAGCCCATCAATTGGTCCGCTGCGTCATCGTCATAGGCGCCGATGGCGCAAATACCGCAGTTGATCGATTCCGCTGCCAGGTGCAGGTTCTGGCAGACATGACCGGCATCCAGATAAAGGTAGCGGTAGCTTCGTTCGGAATAACGCCAGATGGTGCGGTAGGGCACAGCAGCCCAGATGAAAGAGACCGCGCTGGTGGCAACCTGGCGCTGCCCCATGCAAGCTTCTGTGAGTTTGTCGTTGAAGTCTGTATTAAGCTGCAATGCTGACAGTTGATGCTGAGTGGCGATGAAGCGGTACAAACCGGGCCCAAGGCCTTCCACACGATTAATCGAGAGATAAGTTTCAAAGGGATGACGGCAGCCGGCAGAAGGAACCGTGCGCAGGGTGACCTGGCGCTTTTCGTTTATTTTCTTTACGCCTTGGGTCATCCACAACAGATAGGATAATTCTTCCAGGGATAGCGGGTCGTCGCTGTATCTACGTACGGAGCGGCGTTCCTCAATTGCTTTTCGGAGATCATAATCACCCATGTCAATAGACTCAGGGTCAGGAAGATCTATTAAGTTTTCTTCAGGTTCCAGGTCAATTTCGTAAGGAGGTTGGGGCTTATCTAACTCCTGGTCGGGATCACTCAGGTTGGGGTATTTAGTTTGTTCAACGAATGCGTAACCGTTTTTCTCTAACATGTATTTATCTCCTTGAGCAGTTTATTATTTGTGAATGGTCTGCCAGTATTTTCTTTTTTCGCCCTCCCCAGGTTCTGTGAAAGTATCCCAGGAAAAACCTTCCTTGATGAGGAAACGGTGGATATGATCTTCGGAGGATGCATTGGACCCCGGGTGAAAAATGATCTTTCCGCCATCTCGGGTAATCCTTAGGAATTCTTTGTATTCCTCTTCAGGTGCGTCGCCGAAGACATGCCCGGCCATGAGGATATCTGCAAAGTCTGAAGGAAATGGGATTTGGGTGGTGCTGCCATCTACGGGAAAAACATTCTTACAACCAAGTCTTCCACGTTTTTTCCAGAGGTAACGACGCAGGTTGGCGACCGGCTCAACAGCGTAAACAACCTTTGCGATTGGGGCAACAGCAAAAGCCAGCCGGCCTGTCCCTGCTCCGATATCCAGGACGGTTTTATCTTCGAAATCCGCCATTTCTAAGAGAGATTGGTCGTCCCAGCTCAAGAACTCAAGCTGGTCGTATTTCACGGGATCAAGGACGTAGATCAGCCAATCCTGCATCCCCTCCAGAACGGTGATTTCGGCATGACGTATCTCCGCTGACGTGGGATCCTCTTTGGCAAGAGCCAGGCATTTTTGAACATAATCTTGGATGGGGGGATGGATTTGCCTCAGGTACCATGTCACAGCAGGGTTGGCTTTCAGGGCTGTGCCCATGGCCTCATCCGCTTCCCGAGCGGCGAGGTATTGCACGTGTAAGGGCTCCAATAACAGCAACGCGTTAAAGTCAATATCGGTAATATCAAGCCAGCCAAGATTGGACATATCTTTCCTTAATAACGGACGGCCATGACGATCATCGAGATAATCATGATGACGGCAATGACAGCCATCACAATCTGATAAATACGCTGTGGATTGGGTTTCTTAGACATCGTGTGACTTTATTCTAATTGAACTTTGATAGATTGTGCCATTTCCAGGGTGATTCCCCTGATCTCCGCAATTTCTTCTGCAGGAGCGCTTTTGATAGCATCAATGGATCCAAACTTCTTGAGGAGAGTGCGGCGGCGGGCTGGGCCGATACCTGGGATCACATCCAGCCGTGAAGCCAAGCCTTGTTTTCTGCGGCGTTTTCGGTGGGCAGTGATGGCAAAGCGGTGAGCTTCGTCCCGGATGCGTTGGATCAGGTATAAGCCTTGGGAATGGCGCTCGAGAAAGATGGACTCATGCTGGTTCGGGACGAAAATTTCTTCCTCTTGTTTCGCTAGGCCTGCGACCGGCACACGGCCGAGTAAATTGTAATCTTCTAAAACCTTCACTGCCCGACTGAGCTGACCTTTTCCGCCATCAACCAGCAGCAGATCGGGCAGAATGGAAAATGCCAGGTCCGGCTTCTTGCCCACCTTGTCCCCTTCTTCGTGATGGGCTTTCCACCGGCGAAAACGCCGAGTGAGGACTTCTTCCATGCTGGCGAAGTCGTCCTGACCCAGAACGGATTTGATGTTGAAACGCCGGTAGAGCTTCTTGTTGGGGGTCCCCTGCTCGAAAACAACCATGCTGCCCACGCTGGCGACCCCCTGAGTGGTGGAAATGTCATAGCACTCAATCCGGTTGGGCGGCTCCGAGAGGTCTAAGGCTTCTTGAATTTCTGTCAGCGCGCCTGTTTGTCTGTTTTTATCTGCTTCCCATTGGGTGCGCAGTGCATTCAGCGTCTCGACGGCATTTTCGGTGGCCATTTCAACCAATGCCTGATTGATCTCTTCGTGGGGGACTCTGATCTCAACTTTTTCGCCGGATTTTCGGCTGTTCAGCCATTGGTTGATGATTTGCGCTTCCTGCAATTCGGAGGGTAGCAAGACTTTTTCTGGGACGAAGGCTGCCTGGGCGTAGAATTGCTTGACAAATTCGCTTAACACCTCATCGTCATTTTCTTCTTCCGTGCCTTCCAGGACGAAGTATTCCCGTCCGATGAGCTTGCCGCTGCGGATGAAGAACACCTGAACGCAGGCTTCGCCATCCGAGCGCGCCATAGCGATCACGTCGGAATCCGTTTGCTCGCTGCTGACAACCTTCTGACGCTCCACGACCTTATCAATCGCCTGAAGTTGATCCCGTATCGCGGCAGCTTTTTCATATTGAAGGTCTTTGGCAGCCTTTTCCATTTCTTTGGTCAAACGATCCACAACAGGCGCTGTGCGCCCCTCCAGGAACTTACACAGATCATCAATGATCTGGCGGTAATCCTCCTGATTGATGGCACCGATGCAGGGCGCTGTGCATAATTTGATGTCGTAATACAGGCAAGCGCGGCTGTCCTTCCCAGTGATGTCACGGTTGCAGGTCAGGTAGGGGAATATCTTGCGCAGCAAATCCAGGGTTTGGTGGACGGCCCAAACGCTGGTGTAGGGGCCGAAGTATCGGGCGCCATCCTTCTTCATATGGCGCGTGACCGTCACTTTGGGGAAGGGGTCCTGCCAATGGACCTTAATGTAGGGGTAGCGTTTATCATCCTTGAGCCTGACGTTATAGCGGGGTTTATGACGCTTGATCAGGTTCATCTCCAGGATTAAGGCTTCCAGCTCGGAACCCACCACGATCCACTCGATATCGGCGATCTCGCGCACCAGTTTCCGGGTTTTGGGATGTTCATGGGTGGTGCTGTGGAAATAGGAACGCACTCGGCTGCGCAGGTTGACAGCTTTGCCGACGTAAATGATGCGCCCCTTATCGTCCTTCATTAAATAGCAGCCGGGCTTATCGGGCAACGTATCTAAGACATGTTGAATGTGATCATTCCATTCCATAAAACACACGAGACATCATAGTAATCAATAAAAGACATCAAGATTTATGTATAAATACCCCCATATATTTGGTGTTAGATGTCGATAACTCTTATATATGGGGGCTTGTGTTTGTGTTAATCTATTTTATAACTCATACATTTTTGCAATTTTGAGTGATTTTTTCTTGATGTTAAAACTAATAAAAATAATCACAATTGCACTGAAGGTAGAATTACAAACTTTGATTAATGTTGTATTATAATGTCACTGTGGAATCTTACCATTAAAAAGTTTTATTGATGCTCAAATTGATAATATGTGATCTAAGTATTATCTTATGAGAAATCTTGATAGAAAAGTCGCTAGGTTAAACTCTACTTGTGTGATTTTTGTTTGTGTATATGGAGTCTGAAGGAAGCAAAAGCAGCGATTTCAGCAAGAATCTCCATATCAATCTCGCCATCAATAATCCCCTCTTCAATTTCTTTGAGAACTTCACCTAATTCGGGATTAAAGGAAACAAGCTTCCTTAACTTTCCTAGTAAATCGCGTGGTCCCTCTTCGAGGTCTAATAATTCCGCAACTGGGATTTTTAGGAAGTCGGAGATTCTTATAAGGGTATCGACTTCAACTGTTTCTCTGTTTAAGACGCGTGCGACTGTGGAATGGCTGACGCCACCAATCAACTTTGCTGCTTTGCGTACTGAGAGTTTTTCCTGGTCCATACGCTCTTGAAGTAATCTTGCTAATTTTTTCATAATTCCTCGCTTGGATGGTTTAGTATTTTAATTATATAAGATAATACGATGCTGTCAAATGTAAAATACATTTCATGATTTCTGAAAATCGAAAGATCATAGGATTTAAGAATCAATCCGACATCGGATTGATCTTTTTATGGCAGACTTTATTAATGAGTAATCTAGAAAATTTTTCAAAGGTGCAAGATCATGATGGTTAATGGAAAATGAAATGATTGGATGTGTTTGATTTCTGCCTTTTTGAAACTTGCGATTATTTTGTTGAAAATGAGATTAATATTTCGAGAAATTCTTGATATGTATCTGAATTCATGATTTTATTATATGATTCCGTATCGTTTATGACTTGAATAATAAAGTGAAAGATTTCTTTAAATAGATAGCTGTTTTTCTCTTCTAGCGAGAGCATAAAAATTATATTTACATCTCTTCCACTCCAATTTACAGGAGTAGGGTTTATGGAGATAGCAATGACTGAAGATTGTGCATTGTTTGTCAAAGGGTGGGGTATCGCAATATTCCCATACGCACTCGAAGCTATGGATTCATGTTCATAGATTTCTTCTTTATAGGATTGGTTTACGTAATTCTTTTCGACCATTTGATCACAGATTTTTTCTATGGCATCTATATGTGTGTTGAAGTCTTGATTGAAGAAAAATAGATCTTCACGGAAAAAGAATTTTATTTTTCTTAAGAAGTTTTGTTTGACTTTGTATTGTTTTATCTCATCAATTTTTTGATAAATTCGTCTAATTGAGGCTTCTGATAAGAAATGATCAATTAATAAGTATGAGGGAACAATTTCTGGGTCTATGTCTGTAGGATTAATATCCACTGTAGAAATAAAAAGATCAAAACTATTCTTATTTGGGAGGTCATCTATAGAAGCGATGAAATTAGTTATGATGATACTTTCAGAAAAATTTGCATTTAGTCTTTTGTAAAGGGTTCTATTAACAGTATTAAATCCAGGCGCGAGTACGATGCATCTTAATTTCTCCGTATAGGCTTTTTTCTCTTCCATTATCGCGCCGATGTGGAGCGCGATATATGCGATTTCATCCTTGGATATTGGTTTAGAAATTCTGTTCTTAATTATTTTTGAGACAAATACCGCAATGACATAGATTAATGGGAATTCACTTTTTATTTTTATGAATTGGCTATTGCCAATGGAGACATTATTCTTAGCACGAAGAACCACATTTTTTATATGATAGGCAAATCGAATAAGGAATTTATCCTCAGCAAGATCTATTGAGTATGTCTCTCGCACTTTTTGAATGATTTCAAACAATAAATCTTCTATTTGGTCTCCAACAAGTGTGGATAATTGATTGACCTGTAGTTGTGTTATCCCCGCGGACACTGCGTTTGTCATTATCGGCAAAGAAATTTCAAAAAATTTCTGCAGGTCAAATTTTATTTTATATTCTTGTGAAATTTTTTGATAGATTTCTTCAATAGTTTCTTTCACATGTGGGGTAACAACATCCACCATTCTTAGTATCTTATTATTTGAATCAATACTGGCTTGAGCTTGACCACCTCTTAGTTCAATCAATACTCCAATATGCAGAACATAATTTAATAATGAATAATCATCTAGGAAATAATCGAATTTGCTTAATGCACTAAGAATTATGGATTTGATGTGTTTGAGGTTTGCATTAATAAATAGGTTTTGCAACTTATTAAGATTGAATGAAAAATCTTCCAACTCCTCATGAATCAAGTTCATTACCAGTTCTTGTTTTTTTCTTTCTGAACCAATAATGGATAATTTGTTATTTTTTATCCGAAGATTTAATTTATAATCTTTTAACTCACATCTTAATTTCGAGATTTCATTTTGTAATGTGGGAAGAGAAATGCAAAAATTTTCTGTCAATAATTCTATAGTTTGAGGTTTGTGAGAAAGCAATAATTTTTCAATAATATACTTTTTTCTTCCTTCATAGTTCTGAGGAACTTGAGTGTCAGATATTGTATTTAAGATAATTATGGCTTTGTCTTTTTGTGTAGAATATCCTTTATTTGATGAAAGGATCAATCCAGGATACTTTTTATTAATCCTTGAAGCGTAGTTACTGATTGATCGATTTGATAACCCCAAGTGGTTACTTAAATTATCAGAGGTTACCCAGGAGGATTGCTTAAGCAGAAAAGATATGAATGAAATCTCTTTTTTGTTGATCATTATAATAACCTAATATGAAGAGAGGCTATATTTTCCTACCAAGTTACGTGACATTAATAGATACACTCTGGAAAAGTTTAAAAGGGGTGAGTTGAGGAAAGTTATTTCGCTTAAGTTTGATTCTGCAACAGATTTTCCACAGTAATGGTAAATAAAATATATCGTCTAAGATTTGATGGAAAATTAATATTAGACTCTCTAACTAAAACCAATATACATCTAATAACTTTTTTATTATAACATATCGGATATTATCAAGAAATCAGGATAATTGAGATTTCTTTAATAACTTGAGACTTGTTATTCAAAATATTTCATAGTGATATTTCAGTTATTAAGTAATTGGGGAAATTATTTGGTTTAATTCAAGAATACCCATTCTATTATCTTGTAAAACTCAGATTAACAATATGTTAATTCAAATTGCGTACCTGTTACGCAATTCTCAGAATTGACAAAGGCTTATTGTCTTTTTACTATTAGGTTGTTAATCAAAAATTATTTGTAAAGAAAAGGTGGAATCTTGGATCTAGAAAAAGTTGCAGTTGCAATTATTGCCCAAGCAGGTGATAGCACTAGCTATTCGATGGAGGCAATTAAAGCAGCTCGTGATGGTGAATATAGTAAGGCAAACACACTTTTAAAGAAAAGTAAAGAATCCCTCGAAAAGGCCCATGAAGTTCATACAAAAGTCCTGGTTGAAGAAGCTAGAAATGGAATTGAGCACCTAAGCATGCTTTTGATTCATGCTTCCAATCATTTCTCAATGGCTGAGATGACATATGAATTTGGGAAGATTTTCATAGATTTATACGAAAGGAGATAATTTTGCCGTATAACATTATTCTCATTTGTAAGTGGGGGGCAAGTACTGGAATACTGGTGGAAAAAATGCGCGAAGCAGCTGAGGAAAGAGGTGTTGATTGTTCCATTAATGCTGTTGGTGAGGTGGAGGCTGACAAGGTTATTGATGAAGTCGATATCATCCTATTAGCACCACAAGCAAGATTTCATCTAAGTGATTACGAAGAAAAGGTCAAAGGTACTGATACTTCTGTGTTGGTTATTCCGACAGTTGATTATGGAATGTTAGAGGGGGGAAAAGTTCTAGATGCTGCTCTTGCTGAATTATCAAAGAAAGGAGGAGAATAAACCAAATATTATTGCTGAGGGTGAGAATAGACTCATAATTTTGTTATATAAACTATAAAGGAGATTAAAATGAAAAAATTTCTAGAAAAATTGCAGAATTTTCTCGTTCCAATTTCTGAGAAACTTGCATCCGTGAAATTTCTTCGGGCTATCGCTGAAGGCATGATGGCGCTTCTGCCAATAACCGTTGTAGGTTCGTTTGCGGTTTTGTTTGCATTCATTGATATTGCACCATGGCAAGCTTTTTTGGAAGCCAATCCGACAGTTCGGATGGTCTTCATGAATGCTCAATCGTGGACACTAAGTATTATTGCACTATACGCCGTGATAGTCATACCCTATCGTTATGCTGATCACCTGGGTATTGAAGAAAAAATGAACGTAGTTCCCCTTGCCTTAGCAGCGTTCCTTCTGCTTACTCCCACTGAGTTATATACTTCCATTCCTTCCGAATGGTTGGGGCATAAAGGCTTGTTTTCAGCGTTTATTATTGGCCTACTCGTAACTAGGTTAGTTAAATTGTTCTTGGATAAAAATATTAAAATTAAGATGCCACCTAGTGTACCAAAATTTGTTGAAGATACTTTTACTGTCTTGGTCCCTGGAGCTGTTGTTGTATTCTTCTGTGCGATTCTGGGTCAATTATTAGCCAAAACTGAGTTAAACAATATCCATAATATTATTTACACAATTGTCCAAGCACCACTGAAGAACGTTGGATTGTCCTTCCCTTCGCTATTAGTGAACTCTTTTTTGAGTACACTTTTCATGTTCTTTGGGATTCACGGCACTGTTGCTACTGCTGCATGGACGCCTATGGTTCAGGCTGCTAATCTTGAAAACCTGGAAGCTTTTCGACTGGGACAAGAATTGCCAAACATCTGGACCTCTGGTTGGCACCACTCTATCTTCTCAGGTGGTGTTGGCGCTACACTCGGCTTAGGCATTGTTCTGCTCATATTTGCGAGGTCAGAACGATTCAAAAAATTATCCAGACTCGCAATTGTTCCACAGATCTTCAACATTGGTGAACCCCTGCTTTTTGGTATTCCTATTATGTTGAACCCGTTACTCTTTATCCCCTATATGGGTGGGGTGCTTGTAAATTCTTTCATTGCATGGTTTGCAGTAAAGTGGAATATAGTGGCCCCCTTCTCTGGTCTGGATGTAAGTTGGACTGTACCCAATCCTATCAACGGCTTCTTGGCAAGTAGTAAGCCCATACAAGGAGCTTTGTTACAAGTGGTTATCATCATTGTTGATATGGTGATTTGGTATCCGTTTGTTAAGATCATCGATAACCGAGAATTGAAGATTGAACAAGGTGAAGAAGAAGAAGTAGAATCCCCAGTTTTGTAATTTGTCATTGATTCTTAGAAAATAATTGATGGCAAGGATTCGAAAATTGCTTAGGGGTGGGAATTGGTCTGCCCCTAAGCAACTTCAATAGATATTAGTTAAGAAACTCTAGATCATAGAAATTATAAAATATTATTATCAAATCTTATTATTAGTGGGTTTCTTTGCAATGGAAAAAAGTAGAAATTATGAAGAGTTCGGATAAAAACGTTCAAGAGAAGAATAAAAAGAAAAATGAAAGTAAATGGTCTATTTATCTAGGCGATGAGACTTTTTACAAAAAGTTGTTTAGGTTTTATTCATGGTTTTTTCCTGTTGTTTTATTTTTATTATCTTGTGTATTCATTTATGATGGCGCTTTAGTTCCTGGAATTATTATTCTATTTTTATCCATATATAATTTTCCGCCAGTCAAGAAATTGACTCAATTTTTACCACGAATAATTAGGATAATTACCAATATAGCTCTAGTTTATTTATTCATCCGCGCAATTGGACTTTCAGTCTAGAAATCTAAGGATAATATAATGCCTACGTCGTATCCAAATTTATTTTCTCCTTTGAATATAAACGGTGTAATGTTAAAAAACCGAGTTATTTCTGCACCAATGTGTATTATTCCGGGACATGAAATTATCTCTAGTACAGATTATGGAAATATGAGTGCTTTTGATAAAGCAAGGGGTGGGGCAGCATTAGTCCATCTAGCTGGACATCACATTGATCTCTTTGAAAAGTATCAAAGAGATGTTACACGTGAACAATTAGTTGTAGCGAAACAAGCTGGGGCACGATGTGCATCAGAGTTTACATTTTTCGGTAAAAAGTTTGAGGACGGTTCAGTGTTAGGGCCGATCGATGGGATTCGCTTTGATGGTCGGAAAATGTATGCGATGACCGAAAAAGATATGGAAGAATTAATTGAAAATCTTACTCAGAGTGTTATCAAGGCTCGTGACTTTGGATTTGATATGGTCTTTTTGCACTTTGGCCATGATAGCCTCTTAAGCCAATTTCTTGCGCCAGGCTTGAATAAACGCTTGGATAAATATGGCGGAACGCTGGAGAACAGAATGCGGTTCCCCTTGCGAGCCATAAGGCGCATTCGAGAGGGTATCGGTCCTGATTTTCCACTTCAAATGCGAGTCAGTCGTCATTTAAAAGTGCCTGAATCTTTTGTGTCTGACGACATGATGGAGTTCCTCAGGCTAGCACATCAATATGTCGATTTGGTTAATGTGTCTGCAGGCATGGATGTGTATCACGAGGGGAATGTCCATGCGATGACGACTCCTTTTGAACCACACATGTACAATCTGGAATTTGCAGCAAAGGTGAAGGAAAACTTTGATGTATTGGTTTCCGTGGTGGGAGGTGTGATGACGCCCGAAGAGATGGAAAGCGCCATTGCCAGTGGGAAAGTAGATGCGGTGATGGTGGGGCGGCAGCTGGTGGCTGATCCATATTTTCCAAAGAAAGCGCAGGAAGGGCGAGCGGAAGATATCGTTCCTTGTTTGCGATGTTTGTATTGTTATCACATTGCCACGGAACACAACAATGTGCAGTGTGCGGTGAATCCCCGATTTCGTCGGGAAGATTATGTGCCACTGAAGTTAGAGAAAGTAGCAGAGCCACAGAAAGTGGTGGTGATTGGTGGGGGCCCTGGTGGGATGAAAGCTGCGCTGACTGCGGATGAGAAGGGGCATGATGTCGTTCTGTTGGAGAAGAGCGAAAAATTGGGGGGGCAGATCAATTGTGCTGATTATGAAACTCACAAGGTGGATTTGAAACGATATCGGGATTACTTGTTGGTTCAGATGGAGAAATCAGATGTAGATGTCCGGCTGAACACAGAGGCGACACCGGAGATGGTAAAGGGCATGAAGCCAGATGCGGTGATCATTGCTGTAGGAGCAGAGCCAATCACCCCTCCGATACCGGGGGTTGCGTATGCACGCCAAGCAGTTGATATTTATCCGGAGCTGGAAGAAATGGTGGGGAAGATTGTAGTAATTGGCGGGGGAACGGTTGGCTGTGAGATGGGGTTGGCCTTGGCAGAGAGAGGGAGGGAAGTTCATATAATCGAACTCACAGACACGCTGGCAGCAAAAGGGAACATGTTGTATCGGATAGCACTCAGACAACATATGGAGAAATGTGACACACTACATGTTATGACCGAGACGAAATGCAAGGAAATCCGTGAGCATGAAGTTGTTGTGGAGGGGAAGGATGGGGAAGAAAAAGTTCTCAAGGCTGATCACATAGTGCTGGCTGTGGGAATGCGTCCAAAGAAGGAGCTTGCGCATTCCTTCTATGGGATCACACCTGAGACAGCTATGGTTGGTGATTGTGATCGACCAGCGACTGTGTTGGAAGCGACGAATGGAGCATATTTTATTGGCGCGAATCTCAATTGAATAGATGGCTAGTGAAGAAAGAATAAAAATCGGGAAAATAATAATGTCTAGTAATAGAAATATCTGAGCAGATAACTGCTTTGAAAAATGTAATTTTATTGATCTATTTTAAGAATTATTCTCGAGTTATTTTAAAAGCAAGGAGATAAAGTGAGCTTTCCTAAAGACTTTTTATGGGGTGGGGCGATTGCTGCTAATCAATGTGAAGGCGCATGGGATGTTGATGGAAAAGGAATTAGTACATCAGATTGTATGACTGTTGGAGGTCCCAAGAAAAGAAGAGAATACACCGATGGTGTTCTCCCTGGACGTTATTACCCTAATCATGATGCAATAGATTTTTATCACCGATATAAACAGGACGTTGCATTATTTGCTGAGATGGGATTTAAATGCTTAAGAACGAGCATCAATTGGGCAAGAATCTTTCCTCGCGGAGATGAGAAGACACCCAATGAGATGGGCTTATTGTTCTATGATAATTTATTTGATGAATGTCTGATGTATGGTATTGAACCTATCGTAACTATTTCCCATTATGAAACACCATATACGTTAGTGAAAGAATATGGCTCCTGGCGCGCACGGAAGATGATTGATTTCTATGTCAACTTCTGTCAAGCGATTTTCCAACGTTATCAAGACAAAGTGAAGTATTGGATGACATTCAATGAGATAAATACTGTTATTGTGCATCCTGAGGTGCCCACTGGAATACGTATTTCTGCTGACGAGGATAAGGATCAAGTTGTCTATAATGCAGCTCATAACATGCTGGTTGCAAGTGCAAGAGCAGTGGAGTTGGGACATTCAATAAATCCTGATTTCAAAATAGGTATGATGATTTTGGGACAACCTTTCTATCCTGAAACTTGTAAGCCGGAGGACCAATTGGCAACTATGAAAAGCGCTGATCTCAGTTTCTATTTTTCAGATATTCAGGTACGGGGTTATTATTCAAATAAAGCTTTGATGTTTCTTGAAAAGAATCAAATAAATCTTGAGATAACCGAACAGGATAAAAAAGATCTATTAGCAGGTACTGTAGATTATGTTGGATTTAGTTATTACCATAGTTTTGTTGCAAGTGCTTCTGGTTCTAAAGATCAGACTGAAGGAAATATCTTTAATTCAATAAAAAATCCATATCTGGAAACAACCGAATGGGGTTGGCAAATTGACCCTATTGGTTTGAGAATAGCAATGAATATGTTCTATGATAGGTATCAAGTCCCTGTTTTTATTGTTGAGAACGGCCTTGGGGCAGAAGATATTGTTAATAAGAATGGGGAGATTATTGATGATTATCGTATTGAGTTTCTCCAGGAACATTTAAAAGAAGTGGAAAAAGCAATCTCTTTAGATGGCGTTGATTGTATCGGTTACACTGCCTGGGGATGTATTGATCTTATCAGCATGGGTACTGGTGAAATGAAAAAGCGATATGGTTTTATCTATGTCGATCGTGATAATAGAGGGAATGGTACTTTAGACCGTAAACCGAAGAAAAGTTTTTATTGGTACAAGAAAGTGATTGAATCGAATGGGAAAATACTTAGTTCATAAAAAAGAATGGTTTGATTGATTAATTAATGAATGAAAGTCTATTTTAATAGACTGTGATTTCTGAATTGGAAATTTGGATAATTTATGAAAAACGGCAAAATTATTAGATCTTATCCAGGAATGTAATGAGAATTGTTGAAAAAAATAAATTAGCAATATTCATGTTTTCAATATTAGGAGTCTTAGCCACTGATTCGTTTGCTCCTCTGATTAATAGAGTTAGTGCCTCATATCCTGATGTGCCTGAATCTATTGTCAAACAATTAATTACACTTCCATCTATGATTTCTATGCTTGTGGGTTTAATCGTGGGTCAGCTTGTTCGTTTCATAAAAAAGCGCTTGTTAATTCTTGTTGGTTTATTTCTTTTTGGCATTTGTTCACTCGGGGCATTTTGGATGCCAAGTTTTGGGTTTCATATTATGTTGAGGGCTATGCTAGGTATTGGTATTGGACTTGTTAATACAATTAACCTCTCGTTAATTGGAGATTTTTTCAAAGGAGCCCAACGAGCCAAAATGATCGGTAATTCTTTGGCCTTTTCAAAAATATTCGCGATTACTGTTCCTCCTATCGCAGCGATGGCAGCTGTAAACAATTGGAGAAATGTATATTATTTATACACAATTAGTTTGGTAATTTTCATTTTCGCTATCTTTGCATTAGACGCCCCTTTTAAAGACGCTGATATTGATGAACCGAATAAGCGAAGGAGTAAAATTCCCGCACAAACTTTTCTCCTAGCAACTGCTCAGTTTATATTATTAGCTGTTTTCTTTGTTTTAGTGACAGATCTTCCTTATTTGTTGGATGAAAACGTAACTAACTCAACATTAATTTCAGGATTTGGTTTATCAACAACAACTATTGGTACTACTATTGCTGGTTTATATTTTAATAAATTATTTTCCAAAGTTAGGAATTGGATTATTCCATTAGGTCTAATCATAACGGGGGTTGGCTTTATTGTGGTTACCCATAGCCCAAGTACCATTCCCATAATATTAGGATTATTATTGTCAGGATTTGGAATTGGAATATTAATATCGACAATAAATCTAACTACAATTAATTCGGTTGGAGATTCAGATAGTACAGCTGCATTATCGTTGATAACATGTGCTTCATCTTTGGGCGTATTTATTTCTCCTTTGTTATTTAGAGTGAATCCCATAAATTTTCAGAATCTTTCATCTGTGGAATCAGATTTTCAGAGTGCGGGATTATTATATCTCTTTCTTGGTGTGATCAGTTTGGTAGTAATAGTAATTTTAAAAATTCAAAAGCAAACACAAATGAACATATAGTGAAGGATTCTTGAGAAGAAAAATGGCACATTGTTTGATATTCATGGTCAACCAAGGATGTATTTACAGCTATCTTCCAGATCAATGAATAGATAAATCAAATTTTAAGAAGTCAATAAATTTAAAGGCAAAATTTTATGAATAAATACCCCAACTTATTTTCTCCCATAAAGATTAATGAACTTTATCTGATGAACCGAATTATTGCAGCACCAATTGGCTTTATTTGTTCAAATGAGAAAGCAAGAGGTGGGGCCGGTTTATTTGTCTGGGGAAGTGGCGCAGTAAATGATCATCGAGCTACTTTCAGCACGTCCATACCATATATTTTTGAGAAATATCAACGAGAAAAGACTCGTGCTCAATTGGATACATTCCATCAAAGCGGAGCGAAGGTTTCACTTGAGATAATGCATTCTGGATATTATGCAAGAGTTGAAGAAGGGGATTTTGTGTGGGGCCCTTGCAATGATAACCGTGATGATGGCACTGAAGTAAAGGCAATCGATGAGCGCGAGATGGAAAGAATTTGTAATTTGTTCGCGGAAACAGCGGTAACTGCAAGAGACTTTGGTTTTGATATGATCATGCTTCACTTCGCCCACGGTTGGTTGCCAGCCGAATTTCTATCGCCAGCCTGGAATAATCGTACGGATGAATACGGTGGACCTTATGAAAATCGGAGGAAGTTTCCTTTGCGGATAATAGAGAGGGTCCGTAAAGCTGTTGGTGAAAATTATCCCATTGACATGCGGATCAGCGCTTACGAATGGATCCCAGAAAGCATTGTCTTTGAGGATGTGGTTCATTTTATTAAAGATGCTGAGCCATATATTGACATGGTTAACGTATCTGCTGGATTGGATATAAATTACGAAGCGAATGTTCATTGTGTGACTACTGGATTTGAGCCGCATATGGTCAATGTTGATTGGGCTGCTGAAATCAAGCGTGAAGTAAATATCCCAGTATCAGTCGTAGGAGCGATTATGTCACCTGAGGAAGGCGAAGCCATTCTCGCTGATGCAAAGTCAGACATGGTGGCGGTGGGAAGGTCCCTGATCGCTGATCCGAATTGGGTTAATAAAGCATTTGAAAATAGATCTGGAGATATTACTCCTTGTATCCGTTGTCTTTATTGTTATCACATTTCTACCAACCGTATGAATGTGGGTTGCGCAGTTAACCCTCGATACAAAAAAGAAGAATTAATCCCCCCTAACTTTATAAAAACTGAGTCAAAGAAAAAGATTGTGGTTATTGGTGGAGGGCCAGCTGGCATAAATGCAGCTTTAATATCTTGTGAACGAGGACATCAAGTAGTGATGATTGAAAAAGATGGAGAATTGGGTGGTCAATTAAATTGTTCCGATTATGAAAACCATAAACTTGATCTTCGTCGATATCGTGATTATCTAAGACTTCAAATCGAAAAATCTCAGATTGAAATCCGATTAGGTGAGGAAGCAACCCCAGACATGGTTCGGAAACTAAATCCTGATTCGTTAATTATTGCAGTTGGTGGTGAATTAAATAAGCCGGAGATACCGGGTATTGCCAGTGGGAAGAATATTTTGAAGATGTACCCTCAAATCCATGAGTTAGAAGGCCCGGTGATCATCATTGGTGGTGGCATGGTGGGCTCTGAGTTTGCTCTCCAGTTAGCTGAAAGACAAGTTGAAGTGCACCTTATTGAGGCTACAAGTAAATTGAACTCAAAAGGGAACATGCTCTATCGAATTGCAATCCGTCAACATATGGCAAGATATCCAAGGTTGCATATTATGAAAAACACAAATGTTTTAGAAATATTTGAGGATGGCATTTTGATAGAAAATGATGGTGAGACACAGACTGTTCAAGGGGAGAGTATATTGTTAGCAACAGGTTTGAGACCAAAACGTGATTTGGCTCATTCTTTCACCGGGATTACATATGAGAATTACATCATAGGAGATTGTTATCGCATTGGCAATGTAAAGGATGCGGTAGAAATGGCTACATTTGCAACAATGAATATTTGATTGTTGGCTATTCGAACTTAGAGTTCGATATGATAGTTCACATTGTTAAAAACCTTCAAGTATGAATTTAAACTCGGTATCAGTATCTACAAGTGAAAGGAGATTTTGGGACAAAATATTTTGATTATAGTTATGAAGTTTCTTAAATTAGTGATCCATATGGAGTCTGAGAAAGTGTCGCTAATGATGATTAATAGAAAGCTTAAGAAAATTGATTATTAAGTTTCTACAATTCCAGAGGATTAGCTGTTTTCAACAATCCTAAGACGCAAAAAGGAGTTTAGAATGAGTAAATTTGAACATTTATTTTCACCATTGAGAATTCATGATACAGTTCTGAAGAACCGTGTTGTTGCAGCACCTATGAGTGTCCCAACGGCGAAATTAATTTCTTCAACGGAATATGGGGGAATGAGTTTATATGATAAATCTCTAGGAGGATCAGCTGTCCTCACGGTGGGAGAACATAAACTTATTAAATTAGCTGAAGAAGATAGTCCGTTTGATAAATATGCCAGGGATGTCACAAGAGAAGTAATTAGTGTCATGCGCCAGGCTGGGGGATTAGCTCAAATCGAGTTTTCATTCCATGGTCGTCCTGATAAAAACGGCGTAGGTTTTGGCCCTTCTGATGGCACCCACTTGACGGGTGGTCCTATGAAAGCCATGACCAAACAAGACATGCAAGAAATGATTGATGATTTAAGTCAAAAAGTGGCCGATGCAAGGGATTTCGGATTTGACATGGTGATGCTTCATTTTGGGCATGATAGCCTTTGTGGTGTCTTTATGTCCCCAGTTTGGAATAAGAGAACTGATGAGTATGGTGGTTCTTTGGAAAACAGAACCAGATTCCCGCGAGAAGCTCTCAAAGCAATAAGAGAGGCAGCCGGGCCTAATTTTCCAATAATGATCAGAATTAGTAGAGATCTTATGGTGCCAGAATCTTACACTGAAGATGATATGATGTATTTCATAAAATCTGTTGAGGCCTACGTAGATATCATTAATGTGTCCGCCGGGATGGATTGTTATGGCGGTACGATTGAAAACTATGTTGCGAATACTTATGCTCATTCCACGATATTCTTGCCAAGGATGTTTAACATTGACTTCTGTGAGAGGGTGAAGCAGGAAAGTGATGTATTGGTTTGCATCGTAGGTGGTGTATCTGATCCAGAGGTATGTGAGGAAGCTATTGCCTCAGGTAAGGTTGATTTGGTGATGCTTGGCAGGCAACTTGTTGCTGATCCATTCTGGCCAAAGAAAGCTATGGAGGGAAGAGAAAAGGAAATTGTCCCATGCCTGAGGTGCTTGAATTGCTACCATATCTCGACGGTTCATGCAAATGTTCAATGTTCTGTAAATCCCCGGTTTAGGAGAGAAGATCGCGTCCCTCTTGAATTAGAAAAATCAAAATCACCGAAAAATGTTGTTGTGATCGGTGGTGGGCCAGCTGGTATGAAGGCCGCGATAGTTGCTGATGAGCGCGGTCATGAAGTCACTTTGATTGAAAAGTCTTCAGAGCTTGGCGGCAATTTGAAGTACGCCGATTACGGCGACTTTAAAGAGGACGTCAAGAAATATCGAGAATATCTTAAATATATGCTGTCAAAATCAAACGTTGATGTGAAACTGAACACAACTGCAACAAAAGATTATGTTGAATCATTGAATCCAGATGCCTTAATTGTTGCAGTGGGAGCTGATTTCATTACGCCAAATATTCCTGGGATTGAGAACGCAACCCAAGCAGCCACTGTATACCCTCAATTAGATGAAGTTGAAGGTGATGTCGTGATCATAGGTGGGGGATCGATTGGCAGTGAGTTAGCGCTTGAATTGGCAAGAAGAGAAAACAAAGTCACAATTATCGAGCAAAATAGCGCATTAGCAGAGAGAAGTAACTGGCTTTATCGACAAGGACTTTACAATGCGATTAAAGATGAAGGCGATGAAATTGACCTGACAACAAAGCTGGATAAGACAGTTAAAGAAATCAAGGAAGATGGAGTTGTGGCTGTTGATTCAGAAGGTAATGAAGAATTTGTTCCTGCAGATCATGTCTTGTTAGCAGTTGGTTTGACACCGAAAAAGGAACTTGCAATATCGTTCTTTGGCATCACTTCCGAAACGGCCATGGTTGGAGATTGCTATAAAGCTGCTAAGATTCTGGAAACAACAAACGATGCATACTTTATAGCTGCGAATTTGTAATAAGTCGCTGAAAGAATTGAATGAGATTTATCTCTCCCTCATTCAAGGATTCTCAGATGAGAGTGTCAGCCTTTAGGTATATTAACTATTGGGTTTGACACTCTCATCATTAGAAATATCTCCTTAAGAAGAAAAACAATTTATTATTGTGTAGCCAATCCGACATCGGATTGGCTTTTTGCACACCTCCATGTGTGTTGGGAAAACGTATTATTTCTCATCTACCTTTTTCTCCGCCTTTAACCGCCTTAAATATCTTCTAGCTATTCTCATAACCCTTTTTCGTTCAGCCTCAGAGTATTTAGGGGTTTTTGAAAACCTTTCATTTTTTCTGCGTTCACTCAACGTCATGGCAATTCCATTCTATTCTGGTTTCCGAGATAGGTACACCCCCACGTGTGTGGGGAAAACTACCTAAACGAAAACGTCGCCGCAGGAGATAAAGGTACACCCCCCCCGTGTGTGGGGAAAACGAGATTGAAGAGGTTGAAGCGGAACAGGTTTACGGTACACCCCCACGTGTGTGGGGAAAACTATCTCTATCGAGTGCTGGTAAAGTCTCTTTAAAGTACACCCCCACGTGTGTGGGGAAAACTATATGAGGATTTATTCAACAATGTCCAATTTATTATCTGGGTTTCGCTGGGTGCCTTTCGGCAAATCTCCTTCCACAAATTTCACTAATCAATTGTAAAAGGAGTGCATATATTGAGAATAATGAGCTTATGCCCTGATGGAGCATGTCTGGACATTCTAAGAACAACTAAGATTGCCTGAATACTTTTATTCTTGCATGCGGGGAGGGGGAAAGGCAGGCAGGTTCGGATTGACCACTACAGGCACGAATAAAGATCTATTGTATGGGGGTTGAATTAATAATGGGCAACATTATCCAACCTCAATCAGCATTATTTACAACATAAGGGGGGCCAATCTGACGTCGGATTGAGATGATGAAATCAAAGTGCTGATAACTTCATTGTCTTAAGGCAAACAACTTCTAATCGAATTTGCTTGTTTGATCTTAGTCGGGGCTATCTAATCCTATCCCTTTATTTGGTGTTGTCCTTATCCATCTACAATCATTATCAAAAGGAGGTTTAATGCTGAAAAAGCTCGAATGATAAGTATCGAAAATCTAATTAATTAATCGTTTTCCAAATGAATGTATTTGAAATTCTCAACCCAAGAAAAGAGGAATAATGAATAAACTAAGCCGTTTACTGGAAGTATATATGTCCAATAATGAATTATCAGTGAAGGATGTTGCTCACAGAATAGATGTGAACCCTTCAGTCATACAGCGCGTGGTCAACAATCAATCCATCGATATTGACACACTACTCAAGGTCACAGATCTTATAAGCGTGCCAATTGAAGAGATATTGGATATCAAAAATGACAAGAATGAGATCCTCAAACAGATCGTCTGGGTGCTTTCAATTGAGCCAGATTTTTCAAAGCTGTTTGGAGACATTGCGCGTGGTATTCGCAGAGGTGATACTGAGAAACGGGTATTGGCTGAAGTTGCAGCATACACCATGTATAAGATTAATCAAATAGCTGATAATGTGAAAGACGAAAAAACAAACATGTTTGACAGACAGGATAAATAAATAGCGATCGATAAACCGAGCAGAGTGACACCTCTCCTTGAGGGTCAAAAAAAGAAACATTGGCTTTGATAGATATCTACTATTATCTAGATTGCCCCAATATGTTGTAAGAGATCAGATTCAACAAATCTATATTCATTCATGCTTACAGAAAAGTGTTGATAGACCACGCTGGTTGCTAGCAGGTAGAGCGATGAAAAAAGGCTTAGAGAGGCATGAACAAGCTCATCATCCGGAGATTGTGTAACTATCAGAAAAAATTTCTTATTGCTGGGTTGTTTGATTTAGTAGTACAAAGAATATTATTTACACCGCCCAGAAAGACTCCACTCCCGGACAAGTTCATGTTCCTCATCTTATAATAATGGGTTAGACTCAATCTCCTTTATATACTTATAAATCGTTGTTCTCGACACCCCCAATTTCTCAGAAACAAAAACCACTGACTTTTGGAAATTGAACGCATTTCGTTCATACAGCATGGCTACCAGACGAAGCCGGTCGCTTTTCTTCATCTTCGAAATCGGCTTGCCCATATGACTCATGCAAGCGTTGAAAAGCTCATCAAGCTGCGTCTCCGCCACTGAGTCTATGGCGCTTTCCAATTCAACATCTACATTGGCTATCTCCCCCAGCTCTTTTATTGCGCCCTGCAGTGATGTAAAATCAAAATTAATCCCAAGGGCATAATGAAAATCATCCCCCACGAAATTGAAGGTTGAGCTCTTAATTGACCGGTTCTTCCCAGTGATCACAAGGTGATTCACATAATCCCGATCAGAAAAAACCGCCTGGTCATGCTTACCGACGAAACCAAAAATATCCTCTTCCGATCCCACTTCACGGCCGGTGACATGGCCGTTATAGATCGCCAATATCGGGTGGCTGGGATCACGCATATCATGAATAAGGGTTTCACAAGCCGGGCCAAACACCTGCGCAATGCCTTCAGCGACTCGCTTTAAGAAGTCAAGCACGTATTCTTTTTCCATAAGGATTCCCCAATCAATAAGATGAGGTTACTAGTCATTTATATCATCAAATCTCAACTTCGCTAGGACTACCTATACGCCATGACAGGCGACGAAGTGGCCGTTACCAACATCCACCAGCTCTGGCGTTTCTCCTTCACAAGTCTGGGTTGACCGATCGCAGCGGGGATGAAACCGGCAGCCGGGTTTGGGATTGATTGGGCTGGGCACGTCCCCCCGCAGCAATTCACGCTTGCGCTGTTTCTCATAATCTGGATCTGCAAAGGGGACCGCAGCAATTAGCTTTTGTGTATAAGGATGAATGGGATTTGAAAATACTTCATCGGTGTCACCGCTCTCCACAATTTTTCCCAGGTACATCACCGCAATCGTGTCGGAGACAAACTTAACCATGGTGAGGTCGTGGGCAATGAACATATAGGTGAATCCCAGCTCACGCTGCAATCTCTGCAGGAGGTTGATGATTTGCGCCTGAATAGACACATCCAAAGCTGAAATCGGCTCGTCACAGACGAGAAATTCTGGATTAAGTGCCAGCGCCCTCGCCACTCCGATACGCTGCCGCTGACCGCCTGAAAATTCATGTGGGAACCGGGAGGCATGTGATTTATCAAGGCCGACCAGGTCAAGGAGCTCATAAATACGCTTGCGTCTTTCTTTCCGGGTTTTGTATAGCTGATGGATATCAAGACCTTCAGCAATAATATCCCCCACAATAGAGCGAGGATTAAGAGATGCATAAGGGTCTTGAAAAATCATCTGCATGCGTCTGGTGAGGATTTTATATTCTTTTTTGTTAAGATTTTGGATATCCTGCCCCTTAAATATGACTTCACCACCATCAGCATCATATAGGTTCACTATGGTTCTGCCCAGGGTGGTCTTTCCACAGCCCGATTCCCCCACGAGCCCCATCGTTTTACCCTGCTCAACTTCAAGAGATACGCCATCAACAGCCTTCAGGACTTGATGCCGTCCTACATTGAAATATTTCTTAAGATTCCGTACTTCTAAAAGGGCCATTAGCGTTTCTTCCCATCCACTGTTCCCGAAACAACAGTTTCACGTTTGCGGATAATCTGGGGCGCCTCAACATCCGGAGCCCGCTCATCCAAGAGCCAGCAACGTGACTCATGGCCGCTTCCAAGGTGAGAGAGGTTGGGATGATATTTCCTGCAAACGGGCATGCCATATTCGCAGCGCGGTGCAAAAGAGCATCCCTCAGGCGGCGCAAACAAATCTGGCGGCGAACCCGGGATGGAAATGAGGTCTGTTCCCGTGAGCGCCGATGCTCCCGGGATGCTGCCCAGGAGCCCCCAGGTATAGGGGTGTTGGGAGTAATAAAAAACTTCACGGCTAGGGCCTGTTTCGATAATTTCACCCGCATACATCACCGCGATTCGATCCGCCATGCGAGCGACGACCCCAAAATCATGGGTGATGAGGACAATGGCTGTGCCAGTTTTCTCTTTCAGCTCGTTCATCAATTCTAAAATCTGAGCCTGCATGGTGACATCTAAGGCTGTGGTTGGCTCATCTGCAAAGAGGATGCTGGGATGGCATGACAGCGCCATGGCGATCATAATGCGTTGACGCATGCCGCCAGAAAACACATGGGGATATTGGTCGAAATTCTTCTCAGCATTGGGAATGCCGCTGAGATGCATGGATTCCACAGCGCGCTGTTTCGCTTCTTTGAAGGGGACATTTTCATGCTTGGTAATACTTTCGGTGATCTGCTTTCCAACCTTCATGGTGGGATTTAAGCTCGTCATCGGATCCTGAAAAATCATGGAAAGTTTCTTTCCCCGATAGGCCTCCATTTGCTTATCTGACAATTTGGTGAGATCTTTGCCATTAAAGAAAATACTGCCAGATTTTATCCTATAAGGGGGTTCGGGGTTCAGGCGCATGACACTCTTGGCGGTGACGGTCTTCCCACAGCCCGACTCCCCCACAATTGCCAGGGTTTCACCAGATTCAACCGCCAGGGATACGCCGCGCACAGCCTTGATTTCACCGCTGTAGAGGAAAAATGATCCGTATAAGTTCTGAATTTCTAGTATCTTGTTACCCATAAGGTTGTATTAAATCCTGAGTCTGGGGTCCAGTGCATCCCGCAATCCATCCCCCAGCATATTAAACGCCAGCATATACAGGCTGATAAAGATTGAAGGAAAGATTAATTGCGAGGGAAAAAGCCTGAAAGTTCCTGTCGCCAATTGACAAAGCTGACCCCAGGAGGTCATCGGTGGCTGAACGCCCAAACCGATAAAACTGAGATAGGCCTCTGTGAAGATCGCGCCTGGAATTCGCATGGTGATGCCAATCAACATGATACCAAGGAAATTCGGTAGCATATGGCGGAATATCAAACGCCAGGATGAGGCTCCCAACGCCTTAGACGCGAGGACGTATTCCTGGTTCTTAAGTTGAAGGACGTAAGCACGGACAGCTCTGGAAGACCCCATCCACCCCGTGATGGCAAATGCCAGGACAATGGAAAGCGGTCCAGATCCGAACACTAACATGATTAAAATAATGTAGATCATGGAGGGAATCGAGATCATCACATCCACAATCCGCATCACCACCATGTCTAGGACACCCCCAAAATAACCGCTTAACCCACCAATCAGGATGCCTATCAATGAGGGCAGGATTGCACCGCCAAAACCGACAATGATCGAAACGCGCCCGCCCATCCAGACACGGGTCCAAAGATCCCGGCCCATACTGTCGGTTCCAAACCAATGCGTCTGACTGACGCCCTGGTTAGCGCTGCTGTAATCCGTGCTTGTGTAGGAATAGCGTGAGAGCATGGGAATAAAAATAGTACCCAATGAAACCACCAGGATGAAGATCAAGCTGGCCATAGCAATTTTATTGCTTCTCAATTTGCGCCACACATCTTTCCAATAGGAAACGCTGGGGCGCACAATTTGATCCACCTCAGTGGGATTAACGCCCACAATTTCGAAGTCTTCATCCGTCAGAGATGGCCCTAATGCGTTGGAAGTTTTTTCGTAATTTGTCATAAGAGAATAAGTGCTTTACTGAATTCGAATCCGGGGATCGACAAGGCCGTATCCCAAATCAACAATAAAATTCATGGCAATAAGAATCGATCCATAAAAAATCGTCAGTCCCATAACCATGGTGTAATCCAGGGATTTAATCGCATTGGTGTAATACAGACCCAATCCGGGCAGCACAAATATCTGTTCAATAATTAAGGACCCCATGATCATGCCTGCAGCTCTGAGCCCCATTCCTGTCAACATTGGCACCAACGCATTTCTGATCTGATGTTTGAACATAATCGCCCGTTGGGAAAGTCCCTTAGCTTTGGCGGTCACGAGGTAATCCTGCGTGGAAACTTCCAACATGTTCGCGCGCATGGCACGGGCCTCTGAGGCAATGCTGCCCAAGCTCATCGCAAATACAGGCAGTATGGTATGAGTAAATCCCCGCCAGTAGGCAATGGGTAAGATTTGCAGTTTCACACCGAAGATCCACTGCAGCATAGTCGCCACCACAAAACTTGGGACGGAAATGCCAATGATGGCAATGAACACGCTCACATAATCCAGAGCTTTTCCCCTGAATCGGGCTGCCAAACTCCCCAGAAGCATGCCGGCTGGAAAGCCGACAATAAGCGCCCGCAATCCCAAATCAGCAGAAATCGGGAAGTTTTGGGCAATGATGTCATTAACAGTGCGACCTGGGTACTTGTAAGAGTATCCCAGGTCGCCCTTGAATAGATTCTTCAAATAGGTAAAGTATTGTGCAATTAATGGCTTGTCCAGTCCATAGTATCGGGTCAATCGAGCCAAAGTTTGCTCATCCATCACGATATCTTGCTGAAATGGATTGCCCGGTAAGGTTCGGAGCAAGAAAAAGCAAGCGGTGATCAGTACAAACAGTGTAAGGATGGAGATGAAAAATCTTTTGATGATGTACTTAATCACAATCTAACCTTTAGCTTATCTTGGACAAAACACTATCGACACCAAGCATAACATATTTACCGCTGTGAGTCAGGGATGATGTCCGCGTAGACAAAGGAGACTGTTGGGGTATCAAAAGTAGAAACCCCGTACCCTGTCAGGTTCAAATCAGGTTTGACCACCATGGATCCGCCATAGCTCCACAGCGGGATCATATAACCATTCTCATCAAAGAATTTCTCGATTTCGAACAGGGCATCAAAACGTTCTTCCTGATCCAGCATTTCATTGGTGGCGTCTAACATGTCCGTATAGGTCTGCATCTCATCCCATTCGCCCCAATTCATCGCACCGCCGATGCCAAACATCTGGAACATGGAATAGGGATCGCTGCCCCGGGCCAAACCCTGCAAATAGAGGTCAAACTGTCCAGACATCCCTGCCTGTATTGCTTGCGGGATGGGCAGGACGCTAATCTCTATATTGTTCAAGCCAAGAACGGTGTTCCAGGCATCCAAAAAGCCCTCTGCATAAGTGCGGTAGGTGGGCACTTCAAAGAGCAGGAAGGTCATCGCGGGTAATTCATCCACGCTGCCATATCCTAATTCGTCCAGGGCATCAGCCAGGAATTGTTGTGCAGCTTCGGAGTCGGCCTCGACAGGATTGGCCTCAAATGGATAGGCTTCTGCCCAGGTCTGACCAGAAGGGGTCAGCGTCTTGTCTGAAACGAGACGTGAGTCGGCGACATAATCGGGCTGCATTGCTGCAATCATGGGCGCTCTGTCAATGGCATAACTCAGCGCTTTGCGGAAATTATAGTTCGCCAGCACTTCACCAGCGTCTGGATTTTCCGGATTGCTAAAGTTCAATTGGATGGCATTACCCGCAGCACTTTGGTAACTGATCACCAACTGATCGGCATAGGTCTCAGCGTAGCCGCTGGGGAGCTGCATGCCATCAGCGTCGCCGGTGTCAAACAAATTCAATTGGGCATTTTGATCGACAATCGTCAGCCATTCCAAATTGGTAATATTGATGGATGCCGCATCCCAATACAAAGGATTTTTCTCAAAAGAAACGGATTGTTCATAGGTCCAATCGGTTACGATATAGGGTCCGGAGCTGATGTAGGTCTCCGGTGAGGTGCCATAGGACGAGCCGTGCTCCTCAACATAATCCCGCCGAATGGGGTTCAAGGCCTTAATCGTGTCATAAAAAGTTGGTTCAAGGTAAGCCAATTCAACCACGAAGGTTTGTTCGTCTGGCGCCGAAACGCCAACATCCTCAGCAGCACCTTCGCCAATATTATAAGCTTCTGCGCCCTTGACAACGTAATATGAATTTGCACCGGCATTGGCTGATTCGGGGTCCATGAGATGCAAGAAGCCAAACACAAAATCATCTGCAGTGAGGGGGGTTTCATCACTCCATACCAAACCATCGCGCAGGTAGAAGGTGATTTCCAAACCATCGTCGCTGATCTCAAAATCCTCAGCAGCATCGGGCAGGTATGTGTCATGAAAATTCCGCATCAAAGCTGCCTGTGTGTAATACAGAGCCTCTTCGCTCATGTTGTCCGCGGCCTTCCCTGCATCCAGGGTGATCACATCGCCACCTTTGACGAAGGTGAAGGTCTTTGACACTTCTTCAGCAACTTCTTCAGTGGCTTCGGTTTCTTCCGCTGTCTCTTCGGAAGGGGGCGCTTCTTCAGTTTCTGGTGGTGTTGTCGCTTCGGGCGTTTCTTCGGTAGTGTAGGTGTTGCACCCTGAAAAAACAACACATACCAGCAATAGTACAGCAATAAGCGTGATATGCCTTTTCATACAATCCTCCTTTAGATTGTTGTGGAAAAAGATGTTTCGAGACGTTAATAGTCTAATAAATTTCTGTTAAATTGTCAACATTTTACTTGACTTTTTGTTAGGTTACAGCAATCCGCTAGGTAAATTTATTAGAACATAGTGGATTACAAATGTATCAAAAAATAAGCCTGGTGGATAATTGCTTTACTGAAATCATGGTTCATTGATTGTTGTCAGCAGTTTCTAGCAAGTTCTTTTCAATGATGCCATCTTTCATCACAAATCGGACATGGCTTTGATCCGTCAGGCAGTGGATATCCTCTAGGGGATTTCCTTGAACGATAACAATATCTGCAATCTTGCCTTCTTCAAGAGATCCTAAAACGTCGTCAGACTTCATAAGATAAGCCGCATTGATCGTACCGGCCTTGATCGCTTCCATTGGTGTCATGCCCGCCCGCGTCATCGCCTCAAACTCCTTACCGTTATTGGCATAAGGGCTGTTCTTCGAATTGGAATAGTCCGTCCCAAGAGCGATTCGGATACCGGCTTTACGAGCCATCTCAATCGTGCGAATGTTTGCCTCAGCGCACCTTTTAGCCTTCTCCGCCATTGCCGTGGGAAGGTCTGGGAGTTTGGCCACCCCCAATGAGACGCTCAATGTCGTCACCAGGCTGACGTCCTTTTCCGCCATCAAATCGATGGTCTTCTGTTTCAACATGACCCCATGCTCCACACAATCAATGCCCGCTCTGAGAGCTTGATAGGTGCCTCTATCACTCGTACAGTGCGCAGTCACATAAGTGCCGTGCCGGGCTGCCTCCTCAACCATGACCTGGATTTCTTCAAATGAGAATTGAACATCCTCCAATTGATCAACAAATGAAGACACCCCACCGGTCGCGCAGATCTTGATGAACTTGGCGCCCTGGCTAAACTGCTCCCTGACTGCCAGGAGGCAATCCTCCACGCCATCACACAATCGTGCCAGTCGGCTTTTTTGATTAAAGGCTTGTTTAGAAAGGTTGCCCGAAAAATCACAATGGCCGCCTGTTACACTCAACACCCGGCCCCCGGGCATAATCCTGGGGCCGCGCACGAAACCCTGCGCCACCCCACGTGATAGGGCAAAACCATTGGCACTCATATCACGGATGCCCGTGAAACCCGCGTCCAGCAGAATGCCAATTTCATAGGCTGCGGCGAGCAGCTTATCATCCGGGCTGGCGCCTTCCCCAGCGCTTTCCTTCCCCATCAAGTGGGCATGACAATCAATGAAACCGGGCAGAATGGTCCCCTCTGGATGAGCGATGATCTCGGCACCCTCAGGAACCCGATCTTCTTCGCAAGGTCCAGCATAAGAAATCTGGCTGCCTTTAACGATCACCAGTCCATCCTCAATGGCCTGATCGCTGATACCGTCAATCACACGGCCTTTTAGTGCAAAAACGGACATGATACACTCCTTTTAAGCAATTTTCCATCAAATAACAAAGTATAAAGGATTGTGATAAAAACTCAAGATAAAACCATTATATTGACATTTTGTAAATATGTATATAGAATTAATGTTAACATTTCGGCTACTAATGCACTCGTCGCTTTTAGAAACAAAAGGAGTCTCATACAATGAAGCGGGATAATGCCAACCTCCCCAAATTATCGGTGACCCTTACACCATTTTGGGAGGATGACCGGGTATCGGCCATGAAGGTCCATTACATCATCGAGGAACCTGCCTTAGGAATAGGCGGGCAGATCCTCAAAGCCAATCTATCAACCGTCACTATCCCCTTTTGCCCGGTGAAAGACGATGTCATTGTCATAAAAGATGAGGTCGGAGTCCTAAAGACTCGAACAGAAACCGAAAACGAGAATTTTGTTGAGACGAAGAAGTGGCTGGTAGAGAGGGATACTGCGGGTGATGTCAGCGTAGCATATCAAATCCTTCCAAGGGAAGTCCCCGAAGATTATACATCAAGCCCCTATTTTGATTTTCGCAGTGAGCAAGGCGGCGCTAACGGCGCTGGGGTGACTTTCCTGCTCTTTCCTCCGGATGGAAAATATAATATAGATTTCAAGTGGGATCTCAGCCATTTGCCAGACTCGTGTCTGGGCGTCTGGTCATTGGGCGAAGGGCATGTTCAGACAGAGCTGGATGCGAACACCTTGGTCTTTTCATACTATGCAGTCGGTCAAATCAAAGCGATTAAAGAAGATCGTTTTGCCTTCTATTGGCTGTCTGACCCTACATTTGACCTGCGGGATGCCGCTCAAACCATCCTCAAGCTCTATCAATATATGGCTGAATTTTTCAAAGACGAGGACTCACCCTATAAAGTGTTCGTCAGAAAAGATCCCTTCGAGAAGAGTCAGGGCGGAACAGCTCTAAAAAACTCATACATGTTTGGCTATAGTGAAACCAGCACCCCAACCGTCAAAGAACTGATCAATTTATTCTCCCATGAAATGGTGCATAACTGGCCGCACCTTAACCATGAGCAATATGGGATAACGACCTGGTACAACGAGGGAACTGCCGAATATTACAGCGTCGTCCTCCCCTATCGCGCAGGGATCATGTCGCTGGAAGAAACCCGAGACCAAATTCAAACCCGCTCGGACAAGTATTATGGCAATCCCTTCAGGGATTTATCCAGCGCTGAAGCAGCGAAAATCTATTGGGAGGACCGCCGTGCCCAACGCATCCCCTATGGGCGCGGATTCTTTTACCTCGCCAATGTTGATGCAAAACTCCGCCAAGCCAGCCAGGGGAAGCGGCGTGTGGATGACCTTGTCCTGGAAATCCTGCAAAGGACAAAAAATATCGAGCAGCCAGATAATCAAGATTGGTTGGACTTGGTCTGCAAAGCCTTAGGCGAAGGTGCCTTGAAAGATTTTGAGGCTATGCGGGATGGCGAATTGATCATCCCGCATCCCGCATGTTTCGGCGGTGTTTTTGATATCTCAGAGACAACTATTGAGCCGGAAGACAGCAAAAAACCACTCACGGGTTTTGATTGGAAAATCAAGAATAACATCGTTGATGACCCGGAAAATTTGGAGATATAAGATACTATTTAGATAACAAAGGAAGCGATACATCTTGATTGAAAAACGACTCACGGCATTAGGAATCGAATTACCCTCATCATCGCCTGCTGGAGGTGTGTATGTCCCGGTGAAACAACTCGGGAACACGCTGTTTGTTTCGGGCCAGGTGCCGATGAAAGATGGCAAGCCAGCCTACACAGGTAAGATCGGAAGCGAACATGACATTGCTTATGGACAGGAAGCAGCCAAACTATGCATTGTTAATTTACTGGCTGCGGTGAAGGCTTTTCTGGGAGATCTGGACAAAGTCAAGCAAATCGCGAAAATCCAGGTATTTGTCAACAGCGAAGTCGGATTCGAAAAGCAGCACATCGTCGCCAATGCAGCCAGTCAGATGCTGGTCGATATTTTTGGCGAAGCTGGCAAGCCTGCTCGCACCGCCATGGGGACCAATCAATTACCTTTAGATTTTACTGTTGAGATTGAAGCAATCATAGAGGTCAGAGAGGACACAGATCATCTTGAAGTTTAACTTTGATACGCCGGTGAATCGTAAAAACATCGGCAATATGAAGAGTTTGACGACCCCAGAAAAAATTAAAAATGCTGGTTTTATTAGTTACGCAGGGGCAGAGATGGAATTTAAAACGGCCCCCTCGATTATCAATGCCATTGTTGATCGTGCGGAAAACGGGCTGCTGGGTTTCACGCTGCCCGATGAGCAATATTTATCTGCCGTACAATGGTGGATGAAGACCCAGCGAAACTATAAGATAGAGCAAGAATGGATTGTGCCCACACTAGGAACGATTCATGCCCTATGCACCACCATCCGGTTTAGCACGGATGAAGGGGATGGCGTCATAATCCAAACGCCCGTCTATGACCGCTACGATCAAGCCATCTCCCGATTACATCGGAAGACGGTTCACAATCCCCTGATCCATAAGGATGGCGCATACAGCATTGATTTTGGCCATCTTGAAACCTTGATGGCGGATGAGCACAATAAACTTCTCATCTTATGCAATCCTCACAACCCCATCAGCCGCGTATGGCCTGAAGAGGACTTAAAAAAGATCGCCTCCCTGGCAGAAAAATATGGTGTCATTGTGTTCAGCGATGAAATCTTTGCGCAAGTCGTCTTTGACGGCCATATTTGCCATCCATTTTGCCAGGTTGAAGGAGCTCAGGAAATTGGAATTACCGCCACATCTCTGGGCAAAGCCTTCAATTTCACCGGCGTCAATCACGCCAATCTCATCATCCCTGATCCAAAACTGCGTCAAGCGTTCACTGTGCAGCGTAATGCCGACCATTACGGCAGCCTTGACCCCCTGATCCATGCTGCTGTGTGTGGGGCTTATACACCGGAGGGTGCAGCCTGGAAAGATGCTATGGTGGCTTATGTCAGAAAAAACATTGCATACATCCAGAATGCATTTTCTGAACACCTGCCCAAAATCTCAATCAGCCCACCGGAAGGGTGCTTTGTGATCTGGTTGGATTGGCGCAAATATGGACTCGCCGAGGAAGAACTCAAACACTTCCTCATTAATAAAGCCTATTTGCTCTTGATTATGGGATCAAATTATGGGGAGAGCGGCCGAGGTTTCACTCGGATGAACGTTGCCACTCCCATCAGTGAAATCAAGAAATCATTGGCGCGTTTGTGGTTTGCCGCCAAAAGATATTCATAAATTTAGGAGTACAGCATGAACGTTAATCGCCCGGTGAAAATCCCGCCGGATAAAAATAAATTGAAGATGGAAGATTTGTATTCGGTAAAATTCCTTTCCGCACCTGCCCTTTCGCCAGATGGAGAGAACCTCGCTTATGTGGTCAGCACTGCTGATGAACTCACCGGCGCATTTATTTCTCGTATTTTTAAAGTTTCCACAGATGGGCCAGGGGCTATCCAGCTTGATTCTCCCGAAGGAAGCCAGGAATGGTCGCCGGCCTACGCCCCAGACGGCAAGTCAGTCGCCTTTATCTCGGATCGATCTGGTCAACCTCAAATTTGGGTCATAGACGCTGATTTTTCAGAGAAGCCCAGGCAAATAACCCACCTGCGGCATGGCGTGACGGGTTTTCGATGGTCGCCAGATGGATCCCAATTGGCTTTTACCGCCCCACTCTGGCCAGAAGAAGCCGATTTTGATGTCAATGTTGAATTATCCCCAGACGAGAAATCCGAATGGGATTCCGACAGACAACATAAGCCCATTGTGATTGAAAAACTCGTCTACAAACTGGACGAACACAAAGGCGTTTATAACGGTAGTTACCAGCAAATTGGTGTGATCTCGGTTGAGGGCGGTGAGGCAACATTACTCACACAAGATCACCACAACCATACCCTGCCCTACTGGTGCCCACAGGGACAACAACTCGTCTTCTTCGGCTTCCCCTACCCCCATCACGAAGCCTTTAAGAGCGAAGTTTTCAGCATTGATCTCAAAACGCGATCTAAGCAACAGATAACCAAGGGTCTAAAAGCGTGTTCCGACGAACCGATCCTCTTCACGCCAGATGGTGCCAACATCATTTATTGCGCCTATGCCCAGGAAGAAGACCGAAGAACCCTCAAGGACTTATTTCTCATGCCCTTGGATGGGAATCATGAAAAAGCACGATCCATGCTGCCAAAGGACTGCCAATGTCACGGTGTAAAACCCCTGTCCCTGGGCAAAACGTTATACGGCGAGGACAAGGATGCCATTCAACTAAGCCCCTCCGGCGAAGCGGTCTATTTTATCTCGGGCTGGAAAGGCTGCACGCATCTTTATCGCCTGTGTCTCCAGGATGAGCCCAAAATTGATCAGCTCACCGCTGGAAAAATCACCGTACACGCTTTCTGCCAGCCTGTCAACCAAAAAATATTCTATATCCGAGGTGACTTCAACACCCTTGGTGAAATCTTTAGCCTGGATTTAGAAACAGGCGAAGAGCAACAAATTACTCATCATAACAAGTGGTTAAAAGACAGGGTGATCGTCGAACCTCAGGAACACTGGGCGCGGACAGAGGATGAGGCATTCGATATTCATGGATGGGTGATCCCTCCTGTAAAGGTTGAAGAACAGGAAAAATATCCTGCCGTGTTGTATATCCATGGCGGCCCCAATGCCTATTACACCACCGACTTCAACCTCGAATTCCAAGCATTGGCAGCCAAAGGCATAGCCGTTGTGTACTGCGACCCACGCGGCAGCAGCGGTTATGGCCCCGCATTTGAAAGCGGCAAGTTCTCCTGGGGGGTTGAGTCCTATAACGATTTGATGGCTTTCCTTGATGAGGCCATCCAAGAGTATGATTTCATTGACGGGGAACGCCTCGGTGTGACCGGTGGCAGCTATGGCGGTCACATGACCAACCGCATCTTAGGACGCACAGACCGCTTCCAGGCAGCTGTCACCCAGCGCACCCTGTGCAACCTTGCCACATCCTATGGCACGGGCGATATCGGTTTCATCGCTGCTGAGAAGGAAAAACCTAAAAGCATGCTCAATTATCTCCTCAATCGTGTTAAGAAATCACCCATCACAAAAATCGATCAAATGAAGACCCCACTCTTAATCCTGCATGGTGAAAAAGATTATCGTTGTTCAATGGAACAAGCAGAACAATTATTTATTGCCATGAAGGACCGACATCCTGAAGTGCCCGTTCGCATGGTCATCTTCCCGGATGAAAACCATGAGATCACAAGAAGCGGTAAAGCTCATTTCCAGATTCTACACTTCACCGAAATGGCTGCCTGGTTTGAAAAACACCTGTCACAGAAGGAACAGCACCTCCATGAAAAAGAATAAACCACGCCTTCCTAATTACGAAGATTTTTACCGGATTAATTTCATCGCCACCCCCGATTATGCCCCTAATCAAAGGCAAATCGCCTTCGTCAAAAGTCAGGCAGATAAAGAAACTTGCTCTTTCGTTCAACAAATCATATTAAAGGACCTCTCACCGGGTCAGGAGCAAATCATCAGCGCTGGCGGAAATCAAGAAAAGAACCCCCAATTCTCCCCTGACGGGAAACAGATTGCTTTCCTTTCTAATGCAACTGGAAAAGACCAGATTTGGATCTGCGAAACATCCACAGGGCAATGTGAGCAATTGACGGATTTACCACAGAGCCTTTCAAACCTAACCTGGTCGCCTGATGGGGATTACATTGCATTCCTGGCCAAACCTCAACGTGAGGACCTACGGGAAGAAAAACAAGCCTGGGTTGTCGAGGATTTTGGCTACAAGCAGGATGAGGTGATGGGGTTTGCGAAAAAAGAACAAGGCCACCAGGTTTGGGTGCTTGACGTCCAAGAGAAAAAGCATCGCCAGCTCACCGATGGTGACTTCAACCATGTCATGCCGGTATGGGCGCCCGACAGCAAGTCCATCCTCTTTGTCAGCAATCGCTGCAGGGATAAGAAGGAGATCTTAGGGATGGATTTATTCTCCATCCCAGTGGAAGGTGGCGAGATAAAGAGGTTGACGGATGACGTCTGGGTAGCCTACTATCCTAAGCCAATTGTGCCAAGATTCACCCACGATGGGAGCAAAATTATCTTTGGCGGTCTCAAACTCACCGGTGACGGGTTGCCCCCAACATTGTTATATAAGGTGGATGCCCAGGGCGGAGAATCGGTTTGTATCTTTCCTGAGAATGATATCTGCCATGAAGCGACCATGTTCATCTACAATGGCGACAGTTATGGCGGCTACTATGAAACCATGCAAATCAGTTCTGATGACAAATATGCTTATTTCATCTCTGGCTGGCACGGCGCTGGGAATATCTTCCGGGTCACTATTGAAGGTGAAAATCAGGTTGAGGCTTTTACGACGGGGAAACAACATTATAAATCCATCAGCGAACCGGTTGATGGAAAAATGGTCGCCATCAAAGCCACGATGACCTCCTTTTCTGAGGTCGTCATGCTGAATGAGAAAACCCATCAAGAAACCCCTTTGACGGATAGCAATCCCTGGATGAACAATGTCCTGCTGAGCCACCCGGATGAAATGTGGGTTGACACATTGGATGGGAAATCCCGCATCCAGGGTTGGGTGTTCCCCCCTCAAATGATTGAGGAGGGTAAAAATTACCCGGCTGTGCTTTATATCCATGGCGGCCCCACCCCATTTTACGGTTATGGCCTGACCTATGAACATCAAATGCTCACCGCAAACGGCATCGGCCTCATCATCTGCAATCCCCGCGGTAGCACAGGCTATGGACCTGAACACGCCAAGGTCCCGCAAGCTTTCGATGGAACCGCCTATATGGACCTGCTGCAATACGTGAATGCCGCGGTTGATCATTTCAATTGGATTTACCCACAGCGGCTAGGTGTCACCGGCGGCAGCTACGGCGGCTACATGACCAATTGGATAGCGGGCCACAGCGACATTTTCAAGGCTGCGGTTACCCAACGGGGTATCGCCAACAACCTGATCCAATATGGCAGCTCAGACCTTACGGACGGCGGGTCAACCGACTTTGAAAGTTTCAGGGATTTCATGACGGAAAAAATTAAAACCTCGCCTGTTGCCTTTGCTGATAAGATCAACATCCCCTTCCTGATCCTGCACAGCACCGGCGATATGCGCTGTCCCGTTGAGCAAGCCCACCAACTTTTCGTCGCAGTGAAAGACACACATCCCGATCTCCCAGTGCGCCTTGTGCTGTTTCCTGATTCAAGCCACAATCTGCTCCACAGCGAGAGGATGGACCTAAGGATCGCTCATATCAAAGAGATGGTGGATTGGTTCAAGCAGTATTTCTAATGAAATAAGATCCTCATTGGATAATTCAAGAGTAAAAAATTATCATAAAATTTCTCATTCACTAACTAGTTATGATTGCTAATAGAATAGAAATCTTTTATTAATTATTCGAAAGTAAGTTGCCGTGTTGACTGAAGCTTTTGTTAAGAAGATAAATAGACTAACTATTAGAGCTTTGGATAAACATGATAATGAAATTACTACCAATCCTATGTCGGATTCATTGATGACAGGCAAGTTTCCACCCTTGCAGTCATAAACGGCAATAATATATATTCAGCCCAATCGAAAAGTGAACACCCCACCCCCATACCAATTTACTTCCAGTGTTCGGATTAACAGTTGACCAGGGCAGTGAGGGGACACCCAACCCCATCACCAAAACAATTCAAGCCATTGCTCTCTATGGGGATTAATTAAGCAATGATCAATTTTTTATCTGGGTTTCGCTAAGTGCCTTTCGGCAAATCTCCTTTGTGAAAGTCTCACTAATCACCAGTCAAAGGAGTGCATCTGTGGAAAACAATGAGCTTATGCCCTGATGGAGCATGTCTGGACATTCTAAGAACAACTAAGATTGCCTGAATAATTGTGTTCTTGCATGCGGGGAGGGGGAATGGCAGGCGGGTTCGGCTCATCCCCTACTGGCACGAATTAAAAAGTGTAATATCTGGCTCGAATTAATAATGGGCACCGGTATCCCCAACAAAATTTTTCCGATTCAAATTATTTAGGAGAAAGTATAATTTTCTGGAATTAGTTATCAATGAGGCGGGATTTATTAGCGCCAGACTTGTGACACTTTTGCCAATACTCACCATAAATCAGCATCGTTTACAACATAAGGGGGGCCAATCCGACGTCGGATTGAGATGATGAAATCAAAGCGTCTACAACTTCACTAACCTAAGTTATTCAACTATTAAAAGATTTTTCTTGATTGATTTAATTCTAAATCGGGGGGCATCCAACTTTATCCCTTTCTATAAGGGTGTACTTTGTCAATTCATAGTCACTACCCAAAGGAGGTGTTATGCAAAAAACTCGAATCTATAGTATCGAAATTTGATTAATCATTTACTAAATGAATGTATTCGAAATTCTCAACCTAAGAAAAGAGGATCGATGAATAAACTAAGCCGTTTACTGCAAGAATATATGTCAAATGAAGAATTATCTGTGAACGACATTGCTAACAGAATAGATGTGCCCCCTTCAGTCATACATCGCGTGGTATACAATCAATCCATCGATATTGACACATTACTTAAGATCACAGATCTTATAGGCGTGCCGATTGAAGAGATATTGGTCGAAATGACAAATTTCTTTGTAAGTAATCTCACAGGTATCTGGTTTATGGCATCTGTGGCCCTTTATCGTGGAGATTAAAGAGATACCATTGATTTAGTGTCTAACACTACCTTTTAGGGCCAATGTCACCATTTTCTTGATTGTGAATATCAACATAAAAACACTAGAATTCAATAGTGCTTTTTCCTATTATGTTGCGATATTAATACTATGGTATCTTACCATAAAGGGGTATTAACTTTGTTTTTTTCCCTCTATTCCTCAATCAACCTCTCTGCTGTGAAGCGGTCGGTGATGATGATATTAACCCATCGGCCGCGTAATGCCCCTAGGATCCCGGCGTATTTTCTTTCACCGCCCGCGACGCCAATAGACCTTTCCACTTTACTGAGTTGGGGAAGATTCATGGAGATCACCCTTTTCTCAAGCCCCGTTTCGACGAGGTTGCCATTGATGTCGAAAAAGCGGTAAAGGATATCCCCTGCCGCGTTATTCTTCTTCAACAGTTCCATTTCTTCAGGTGAGAAGATGTTCCCGCTTTGTTTGAGTAAAGGAGAAGGCTCGATGACGCCAATGCCCACCAGACTGGTTGTGACCTTGTCAAACAGTCGGGTGACTTGCTGGACATATTCATCTGAAAGCAAGATCTCACGAGCGGCTTCTGTAGCGACGATTCCCGTCACCGGCAAGAATACGGCCTCCCCGTTTACCAAATTCGCCAAACGCGAGTTCAACCGGTTGGCGTGCATCTCGGCTGAGGGATTCCCAACGCCGCCTAAAATTTGAACCACTTTGATCCCGGGTTTTGAAGGGATGGGGTGAAGCGCATCGACCAGAGCTAACAGCGTTCCGCTCCACGACGAGATCCCGATTACCTCATTGGGGCGAAGAGTGGATTCTAAATAGTAAGCCGCTGCTGATCCCAAATCCCTTTGAATACTTCTTTCATCTTTGTCCAAACAACCTACGACAACGGCATCCTTAAGTTTATATTTCATCACCAGAGCTTCTTCCAGCTCTGTGTAGACATCTTTCGGCATATCAATGGATATCCGCACAATGCCTTCCTCTTTGGAGCGGTTAAGAAATCGGGAAACCGTTGGCTGCGAGAGTCCCAATTGCCGGGCAATTTCCGATTGGTTCATATCCCATTCATAATACATTCGGGCAACCCGGGCCAGTATTCGCAATTCATTAATATCAATGTCTGTCATAATTCCCTCGAAACGCTTCTGAATAAATATTCAATATCGCTTTACATATTCACGATTCTCATGTATTATATCAACAAATAGAGCAATAATCCAATAAAAAAATGAATTTTACATATCAAAAAGGTGATCAAAGTTTTGTGTTTTAAAGTACGACATAAAGACTAGTCTAAGTATAAAGGTATTTGATGTTTATTGGTTACTTTACTGGTTTATTAGAAGCAGATCATGAAAACACTCTAGTTGTTAATGTCTAACAAATCAATTACTATCAAAAAGGAGAGTACTGTAATGAAGAGAAGAACCATTTTAATCAATATTGTTGTGGTGCTGATGCTGATTCTTGCTGCATGCACACCATCAACAACGCCGACGTCGTCCCCAGAGGGAGACACATCACCTGATGTGGAAGAGACTGAGGCAGAAGCTGAGGAGACTGAAGAGACAGAAGCTTCGGAACCTCCAGTTGAATTGACCATGTATTACATGACCTTTACTGAACAACCAGAAGATTTCGCAATGGTTCAAGATGAATTAAATCGGTTAACAAAGGAAAAGATCAATGCAACAGTCAACCTTGAACCTCTTTCAGTAGGTGTCTATGCAGAACAGGCCAACTTGATGTTGAGCAGTGGCGAAGCATTTGACTTGCTGTTTACATCCATTGGTCAGAATTTCCAGGGCAAGGTCAATAGCGGACAACTCCTCCCGCTTGATGATCTACTGAGTGAGTATGGTCAAGGTATTGTTGATGCTGTGGGTGAAGAATACCTTCAAGCTGGATCTGTAGAAGGTGAGGTTTTTGGCGTACCAACTATTCGTGACTTTGCTGCAGATACGCAATTATGCATGCGTGCAGATATTGTTGAAAAATACGATATTGATATCACGGGCATTGAGGATCTGGCAGATATTACCCCCATCTTGGAAGTCGTCCATGAAAACGAACCGGATATGGCACCATTGATCCCTAATGTTGTTGGGGACACCATTTTACAAACCTGGCTTCCTTATGATCCCTTGGGTGATTACATGGGTGTCTTGATGGACTATGGCCAGAATCTGGATGTCGTCAACCTGTTTGAGACGGAAGAATACGCTTCATGGGTCAATCAGGTGTATGACTGGTACAATGCCGGATACATTCTGGAAGATATCGCCACGTCCACAAGTGATAAATACACCTTGTATAAGAACGATGCTGCATTCGCTTTCATTGCCCGTGGGAAACCCGGCTATGAGGAACAGGAAGAGCGCGGTACGGGCATGGAGATGGATTGTGTGCAATTGAGGTCTGGTTTTGCAAACACAAGTACGGTTGCAAATGTTATGTGGTCTGTACCCTCGAGTTCTGAACATCCAGAAAAGGCAATCCAGTTCCTAAATCTTCTCTATACTGATGAAGAGATTTTTAACTTGCTCGTTTGGGGCATTGAGGGTGAGCATTATGTTAAGGTTTCTGAAAACGTCATCACTTATCCTGAAGGCCTTGATGCAGGCACGGTAGGTTATGGGCAAGCGCTTGGTTGGGAATTTGGAAATCAATTCCTGGAATACGTCCAGGAAGGTTATGATCCTACCATTTGGGAGGAAATGCGCGAGTTCAATGAGAATGCTATCAAATCACAGGCGATGGGATTTGTCTTTGATAATTCCAATGTGAAGAACGAGGTGGCTGCGGTGACCAATGTTATGGATCAATACCAACTTGGATTGGAAACAGGAACAATTGATCCTGAAACTGAACTGCCGAATTTTATCCAAGCGTTACAAGACGCTGGCATTGATGCGATCATTGCTGAAAAACAAGCACAAATAGATGCCTGGGCAGAAGGCAACAATTAGTCTATTGGATTGTCAATTGCATCCCAACCAGAACCATCTGGTTGGGATGCTTGTTCTTTATTACAGAAAGTAAAGTTGAAAATGGGCCAACCCAGTAAAGCTATAGGCATTAAAGAAACACCACCAATAATTAAGAAAACGAAGAGAAAAGAAAAACATAGAAAACCTCGATTTCGTAGGGCATTTCCTTTGTTCCTATTAATGCTGCCTGCTTTGATCTATTTATTCATCAATAATTATCTGCCAATGTTTGGTTTAATTATTGCCTTTAAGAATATTAATTATCGAAAGGGAATTCTGGGAAGTGATTGGGTAGGGTTTGAAAACTTTAAATACTTATTCAAAACTAAGGACGCATTATTCATTACCCGAAACACTGTATTATATAACCTGGTTTTTATTTTATTAGGGACAATTATTGCAATTGCTGTAGCTTTATTGCTCAATGAAATTGTTAAACGAAGGCTGGCAAAATTTTATCAAAGTATTATTTTGTTGCCCGCGTTGATCTCTTATGTAATTGTAAGTTATCTTGTTTTAGCAATGCTTAGTGTGGATGTGGGGTTAGTCAACAACACTATTCTAAATATATTTGGCATTGCGAAGATTTCATGGTACACAGAACCAAAATACTGGCCTTATATCCTTGTCATTGTTCGCTTATGGAAAACAATTGGTTTTTCTTCTGTGATCTATTATGCTGCTATTATCGGGATTAATAAAGAATTTCTGGAATCCGCGGCTTTGGACGGGGCTTCAAAGTTTCAACAAATTTGGTATATCATCGTACCGCAAATTTCACCCATCATCGTCACATTAACCCTGCTAGATATTGGGCGGATTTTTTATTCGGACTTTGGCCTTTTTTACCAAGTGCCACTTGATTCAGGGGCTTTGTATTCAGCCACGAACGTGATTGATACCTATGTTTATCGAGGTTTGCTTGTTTTGGGTGATGTTGGAATGTCTTCCGCTGCCGGAGCTTACCAATCCATTGTGGGATTCATTTTAGTACTGATATCTAATTTTATCGTTAGAAAGATTGATAAGGATCGGGCTCTTTTCTAAGGTTTTAATTTTTTACAGAAAGGAAAGAAGTGGTTTATGGGTAGAGAATCCAAAATCTGGCGGTGGGTTGCCAGAATTATTTTGATGCTAATTTCATTAGCTGCATTGCTTCCATTTATTTTGTTGTTTACATCATCGATTTCATCGGAAAATTCCATTGTTCATCAAGGTTATTCGTTCATCCCAAGCGAATTAAGTCTAGATGCATATCGTTTTCTGTCCAATCATATTGAGCAGTTAGTTCGTGCTTATGGCATCACGATTTTAGTTACCGCTGTTGGTACCGTAGCTGGATTATTGATGACAGCTATGATTGCATATTCGCTTTCTAGAAAAGAATTGCCATTTCGTAGAATTTTTAATTTTATTGTTCTATTCACAATTTTATTTAATGGCGGATTGGTTCCTACATATTGGGTATATACCCGATATTTAGGTGTGAAGAATACAATTTGGGCTTATATTCTTCCCTCCTTATTAATCAATGGTTTCCAAATCTTATTAATGAAGTCTTTCTTTATTACTACCATACCGGAAGAGATCCTAGATGCAGCAAAAATTGATGGGGCTGGCGAGATTCGTATCTTTACGTCTATTGTTTTACCGATGTCTACCCCAGTTTTAGCAACGATGGGATTATTAAAAGCCATTGCTTATTGGAATGATTGGTTCAATGGGATGATTTATATTACTGAACCTAAGTTGTTTAGTGTCCAAAACTTATTGAATCGGATGTTACGGGATATCCAGTTTATTGCGCAATCCGCAGAAATTGCCAGTCGAGTGGATGTTGGACAAATGCCGTCTATGTCTGTGCGCATGGCGATAGCTGTGATAGGTGTTGTCCCGATTATGATCATTTATCCATTTTTCCAGAAATATTTTGTAAAAGGTATTACATTGGGTGCAATTAAAGGATAGTGACTTTAGATTGGAAATGAGTTTTTTCCTTACTTCAATGCGAATTTATTGATCATTTAATTGGAGAATATTTATGCTGAAAATTAGTGATAATGGGCGGTTTATCGAACGAGAAGATGGTAGTCCCTTCTTCTATCTCGGTGATACCGCTTGGGCGCTGTTTCAAAAATTGAGCCGAGAAGAAGCTGAACATTATCTGATCGATCGGGCAAATAAAGGATTCAGCGTTATTCAGGCCGTCATTATTTCAGAGTTCGATGGTTTGCATAAAGGGACTTATTACGGTGATCTGCCATTTATCAATGGGGACCTCTCCCAACCCAACGAGGATTATTTTCAACACGTCGATCATGTTGTGGATCAAGCCAATGCATTGGGCTTGGTGGTTGGGTTATTACCGACCTGGGGAGATAAAGTTGGACCGTTATTATGGGGAACAGGACCTGAAGTTTTTGATCGAGAAAACGCCTATGAATATGGAAAGTTCTTGGGCAATCGATATCAGGATAAGGACATTATTTGGATCTTAGGTGGAGATCGCAACCCTGACAGCCCTGCCCGAAAGAAGATCTGGTATGCCATGGCCGATGGCATCAAGGAAGGGGATAGGCGGGAGCACCTGATGAGCTTTCACCCCGTTGGGGTGACATCCACGTCCACCCTTTTCCCGGGGGAAAATTGGCTGGATTTCAATATGATGCAATCCTGTCATTTGGTCTGGGATCGCGATAATTACAATTTCATAACACAAGATTACAATCTCAATCCTCAAAAGCCATGTATGGATGCAGAACCTAATTATGAGGATATGCCGGTGGGGATGATGTTCAGTGAAGAGCGATTTGACGATTATGACGCCCGGAAAGCAGCCTATTGGGCCTTATTTGCTGGTGCACACGGCCACACCTATGGTGCAAATGGTGTCTTTCAATTCTGGGATGGAGAAGAACAGGATCGATTCTCAGCTTCAAATCACTGGAAGAATGCTATTCAGTTGCCTGGCGCTGGGCAAATGCAGTATGCCAAGAAGCTGCTGCTATCGAGGCCGTTTTTCAGCCGGAGACCAGCGCCCATGTTCTTCTTAAAATCATTTGCCGGTTTAGGCTCAGAACATATTCAGGCGACCCTCTCCGAAGATGGCAGTTATGCGATAGTTTATTCGGCAGCTGGAAAACCTTTCAAAGTAGATTTGGATAAGCTGTCTGGCGACACTTTAAATGGCTTTTGGTACGATCCTAAAACTGGCGACTCCCAAACTATTGGACAATTTCCTTCAGATGGCGTAAAGGAATTTAAGCCACCTACGGAAGGATACAACCAGGATTGGGTTCTTGTTTTGGATGATGCCTCCAGGGAATTCCCTCAACCAGGAACACAACAATATCAGGAGAATGACTCATGAAAAATTTCATTGAAAAACAAAAGAAAATTAACGGAACGGAGATTCATTATTATCGCAGCGGCAATGGAAAAAAACGCGCGCTGGTTTTGCTTCATGGTTATACCGATGATGCGCTGTGCTGGCAAAAAGTAGCAGAGGATTTGAGGGGTAATTTTGATCTTTTGATCCCAGATGCACGGGGACATGGTCAGTCTGGAAATATTGACTCTGGCTTTAGTATCCCATTAATGGCGGACGACACTGCTCAATTGATTCGAGATGAAGAAATAGAAGAGCCGATAGTTTGGGGTCATTCTATGGGGGCTGCGGTCACGGCACAACTCGCAGCTCAGGAACCCGAATTGATCCGAGCCATTATCCTTGAGGATCCACCTTTAATGGAGGCCAATGAGGAGTTGACCCAAGATGAGATTGAAGCCCGGCGGGAATCTTCAAAAGAGCATGTTAAAGAATTTGTCGCCATGCAGACCGATCCCTATGAGGAAGTCGTTGAGCGGGTTTCAGAACAGTATCCCGATTGGGATATGGACGATGTGAAATGGTGGATTGACGCAAAACTGCGTTTTGATTTTGAAGACCTCCCCAAAGGCGGCGCACTAGCTTCTTTTGATTGGCGAGATGTATTTTCGAAAATTAAGACCCCAGTCTTGCTTTTTTATGCTGATCAGGATCGCGGCGGATTGGTGACGGAAGATCAAACGAAAGAAGTTAAAGCATTATGTCATCAGACTGAGGCCGTCCATATCAAGAATGCCGGACATTGCATCCATCGCGATCGATATCAGGAGACCATGAAGGTCATTGAAAGCTTTTTATCAACAAATCAATAGGCTTTGAAGGAAATCATTAGTGGTAAGGAATCCAATGTCTAGCCCGAGTAAAACATCAAAATCGGATGGAAGAATTGCAGATTTAGAATATAAATCCATTCTTTACAGAGAGGAAATACTGAAGGTTATCCAGCATGCCGATGCAGGGCACACGGGTGGGAGCCTGTCGTGTGTGGATATTCTGAATGTTCTATATAACCATGTGATGAATATCAGCCCAAGTAACTTTTTAAAAATTAATCGTGATCACTATATCCACAGCAAGGGCCATTCTGTTGAAGCATTGTATGTGGTCCTTTTGGACAAGGGGTTTTTCAGTCGGGATGAACTCTATAAAATTGAAAAATATAAATCGCCCTTTATTGGTCATCCCTCAAATGCTGTTCCTGGGGTTGAACAAAACACCGGGGCTTTGGGACATGGCCTATCCCTGACAGTTGGCATGGCACTGGCAGACAAACTTAATGGTTGGCAGAACCGATTTTTTACTGTACTAGGAGATGGGGAATTAGCTGAGGGTTCAAATTGGGAAGCCAGTGAAAGCGCTTCGCATTATCATCTGGATAATTTGGTAGCAATAATTGACCGGAATGACTTGCAAATTACCGGGCCTACAGAGAGGGTCATGCGCTTGGAACCTATCAGGGATAAATTTGAATCCTTTGGGTTTGCTGTGCGGGAGGTGAATGGTCATAACATTGCTGATTTATTGGATATTTTTGGTCAATTGCCTTTCTATGAGGGTAAACCGAATCTCATCATGGCCCACACTATCAAAGGAAGGGGCGTCAGTTTTATTGAGAACCAAGTTGATTGGCATCATAAAGTCCCGGATGATGATGAATTTCAATTAGCAATGGATGAATTAGCTGAGGCAAAGGTCGTGTGGGAGCAAAAGAATGGAGCGTAAATTAATGGTCATGGGTGAACCCAATTTGATCGTCTTTGCTGAGACATTGCATCAGATGGCGAAAGAGGATCATGATGTATTGGTGGTTACGAGTGATTCGAGAGGATCGGGGAAACTTTCTGAGTTTTCTGATGATCTGCCTGACCAAATTATTGAGGTGGGTGTCGCAGAGCAGAATCTGGTGGGTGTATCCGCTGGGCTCACTACAATGGGTAAACGAGTGTATGCTGTTTCTCCTGCATGTTTTCTTACGACGAGGGCATTAGAGCAGATCAAGAATGATGTTGCTTATTCTGACAATCCCGTCAAACTGATTGGTATTTCCGCGGGGGTGAGTTATGGTTCCCTGGGGACAACCCATCATTCATTGCATGATTATGCAGCATTGCTTTCTATTAATAATATTGACATCGTCGCACCAGCAGATAATTTTGAAACGCGCAGTGCAATTCAGGCATCTTTGAAGCATGAAAAGCCGATCTACTTACGCTTTGGTAAACGGCCCATGCCCAATCTTCACGACGAGGATGCTGTCTTTAAAATTGGAAAAGCCATGCCAGTATTGCCAAAACAGCCCGCCTACGATGTGGTGATTCTGGCGATTGGTGAACCGCTTTTGACCGCGTATCACGCTGCGAATGCTTTATTGGCGCAAGGACATTCCGTAGGCTTGCTCAGCGTTCACACCCTGCGCCCATTTGATGAGAACGCTGTTCTTGAAGCAGCACGTCGAACGAAGGTTATCATTACTGTGGAGGAACATAGTGTCAATGGCGGATTGGGCTCCCGAACGGCATCCCTCTTGATGCAGAATAAGGTGTTCAGGCCGATGAAGATCATCGGCATTCCAGATGAATACACCGTCACGGGAAGCCAGGAAGAAATCTTTGCCCATTACGGCATTACCGCCGATGGCATTGTTCATACTGCGAAGAAATTATTAGAACAGTAAAATAATAGATATGATTAACAAAGATGCACTGTTTCTAGCAATAGATCAAAGCACTTCAGCCACAAAAGCGATACTCTTCAACAGCGCTGGTGTGGTTGTGGATCAAGCCTCTTTACCACATAGACAGATATACCCGAAACCTGGCTGGGTCGAACATGATGCAGAAGTGATCTATCAAAACACGCTGCAAGCTGTTGAAGAATTATTCCGCCGACAATCTGATCATTGGGAAAAGGTTTCTTTTGTCAGCATCACTAATCAGCGGGAGACCTTTGTTATTTTTGAGAAAGGGACGGGGCAACCCTTATATCACGCGATTGTTTGGCAGTGCCGCCGGGGGGATGATATTTGTGCCGAATTTTCACAATCTGATGTTGACAATCTCATCCGGCAGAAAACCGGTTTAAAGATAGACACGTATTTCCCTGGTGCAAAAATCAAGTGGCTGTTTGAAAATGAGCCAGGGATTTATGATAAAGTCAGGCGTGGTGAAGCGCTGCTTGGCACGATAGATAGCTATTTGATTTATCGATTGACCAATGGCCAGGTGTTCGCGACGGATCACTCCAATGCCTCTCGTACACTCCTATATGATATTCATCATTTAGATTGGGATAAGGCGTTAGCGGAAATCTTTAACGTTCCTCTAGATGCTTTACCACAAGTCAGGTCAAGCAATGCGGCCTATGGCAGCACAGATTTCGAGGGGAAGCTGCCTTCTAGATTGCCAATATGTGGTGTCATGGGGGATTCCCAAGCTGCGCTTTTTGCACAGCGCTGTTTTTCTCTTGGCGAAATGAAGGTCACTTTTGGGACGGGGTCTTCTATCCTTCTCAATATTGGCAACACCCCAAAAATTTTGGAGAAGGGAATCCTAACAACCATAGCCTGGGTCCTGGATGACAAGCCCACTTATGCCCTGGAAGGGATCACCAATTTCACCGGCGCTGTTGTCCAATGGCTGCGAGATCAATTGGGGCTGATTGAGTCAGCAGAGGAGACGGAAGCCCTGGCAAAGTCTATTGCGGACAATGGCGGAGTTTTTCTCGTGCCCGCTTTTGTTGGATTGGGCACGCCGTATTGGCGCTCTGATGCCAAGGCGGCGATTCTCGGCCTGACACCGCAAGCTACCCGCGCTCATGTCGTCAGGGCGGGGCTGGAGTCCATTGCTTATATTATTAATGACGTGTTAGGACATATGGCCTCAGAAAGCGGGATTGAACTCACTGAAGTATTCGCTGATGGTGGCGCAACACGCAATCAATTTTTAATGCAATTCACTAGCGATATCACAAAAATGCGCTTGACGGTATCAGAAACGCCAGAATTATCCGCTTTGGGCGCAGTTTTCGCTGGGATGTTAGGAACCGGCCTTGTTTCATCCACCGGTGATTTAACGGAAATTCCTAGAAAATGTCAAACCTATACCCCAAAAATTGATGAAGAGAAGAGAAAAGTTTGGCTTAGGGGATGGAAGCAGGCTGTTAGAAAAACCTTAAGTTAATACGAAAATATGCTGTTTTAGAGTTCGGAGAATAATATGAAGAAAACGTGTTTAGGTGTCATTTTTTCTAGTCGGGATTTCTTTCCAGCCCATCTGGTGGTTCAAGCGCGGAAAGATGTGATTAAAGCATTGGACGAATTGAACCTTAATTATGTCATGCTGGATGAAGATCAAGCCATCCATGGGGCCGTCCAAACCTATCAGCATGCCAAGCAGTCTGCGGAATTATTCAAGAAGCACCGTGATGAGATCACGGGGTTACTCGTCATACTGCCCAATTTTGGGGATGAGAAAGCTGTGGCTGATACGGTCAAGCTCTCGGGCTTGGATGTGCCAATTCTGGTGCAAGCCTATCCGGATGACCTTGACAGCTTTGATGTCACCCATCGCCGGGACGCCTTTTGCGGGAAGATCTCCGTGTGTGAGAATCTGCGGCAGTATGGTTATGATTTTTCAGTCACAGATTTGCACACAGTGAAGCCAGATTCTGATAGCTTCAAACGCGATTTGAGTGATTTCGCAGGCGTATGCCGTGTGGTTGATGGTTTAGGGTCTGCACGGTTGGGCGCAGTAGGAGCGAGGCCAAATGCCTTCAATACCGTCCGTTATAGCGAAAAATTACTGCAAGAAGCGGGGATTTCGGTAATGACGGCTGATCTATCTGAAATTTTGGGTCGTGCCTTTAAGATAGACGATGAAGACAAGGTGTTGAATAAAAAGATTGATTCGATCACGAATTATATCCCAACAAATGATGTACCCACCGAATCTGTTAAACGCATGGCAAAGTTTGCGATTGTTTTGGAAAGTTGGATGGAAGAGCTGGAAATTCAAGCCACCGCGATTCAGTGTTGGAATTCGCTGCAAACAAATTACGGCATTAACGTTTGCACTTTGATGAGCATGATGAGCGATCAATTGATGCCCAGTGCTTGTGAGGTGGATATCACCGGCGCAGTGTCCATGTACGCGCTGCAATTGGCGACGAAAACCCCCAGCGCGCTTTCAGATTGGAATAACAATTATGGCGATGATCCGGATAAATGCGTGTTGTTCCATTGCGGTAACTGGCCAAAGAGTTTTTCAAAAGACGCCAAAATGGCGTATGCCGACATCCTGGCAACTACCCTCGGAAAGGAAAACACCTACGGCGCTATCAACACCAGGATATCTTCAGGGCCGATGAGTTTCGCCAGGGTTTCCACTGATGACCAGCATGGCGTACTACGCGCTTATGTTGGCGAGGGTGCGTTCACCGATGACCCCTTGGACACTTTTGGCAGCCGTGCGGTGGTTCATGTGCACGACCTTCAGGGACTACTAAAGTATGTGGTGAAGAATGGGTTTGAACATCATGTGGCAATGTCGGCAGCCCCGTCAGCCCGAATCCTGAATGAAGCGCTAAAAACCTATATGAAATGGGAGGTGTACTTCCACAGCTCGAAATGACAGCTCATTCAACAAACCAGCCCCAAGTCTTGAGTATAATAGAAACTCTAGGAATTTTAGGGCTGAAAAATAATATGCACGCGCCCTTATCCAATCGAACACAAAGGTCGTTATTAATTTGGAGTTTGCTATGGGAAAAATGAAAACAGGTTTGATTGGCTGTGGCGTGATCAGTGAGGTTTATCTCAGAAATGCGATAGAACGCTTCAGTAATATTGAGATGGTCGCAGTTGCCAATCGCTCGCCAGAAGCAGCCCGGAAACGCGCCCAGCAGTTTAACCTGCGAGCTTGTTCTGTGGATGAGCTGTTGGCGGACCCCGATATCCAGATTGTGATGAACCTGACACCGCCAGATCAGCATTTTCCGGTCAGCATAGAGATTCTTCGAGCTGGAAAACATGTTTACAGTGAAAAGCCATTGGCGGTTACATTTGACGAAGGGCGAGAGCTGCTGGCATATGCTAAGTCGCATGACCTGCACGTTGGTTGCGCCCCCGACACCTTTCTAGGCGGTGGCTTGCAAACCTGCCGAAGATTGATTGATGAAGGGGCAATCGGGGAACCCTTTGCTGGATTGGCTTTCATGCTGAGCTGCGGTCCGGAACATTTTCATCCCAACCCCGAGTTCTTCTATCAACCCGGTGCAGGTCCTATTCTGGATTGGGGGCCCTATTACGTCTCAGCTCTGATTGCCCTGCTTGGCCCCGTGAAAAGTGTGGGGAGTGTGGGTAAGATCGTTTTTTCTGAGCGCACAGTGGAAGCGAAAGACAGCCCAAGATATGGTCAGACGTTCAAAGTGGAAGTGCCTACTACTGTTACCAGCATATTGGAATTCGCACAGGGGGCAGCTGTCAACCTGACGATGAGTTTTGATTTGCCTTTCCTTCATCATCAGGCTAACCTGCCTTATATCAGGTTATATGGCAAGCAAGGTAACCTCACTCTGCCAGACGTAAATACCTTTGGTGGCCCGGTTTACTTGCGCGAGGGAGCAGAGGAACCAAGGCGAATAGACCTTATCAATTGTCTCACCGATAATAGCCGCGGAATGGGACTTGCGGATATGATTCACAGTATCGAAACTGGAACGTCTTACTGTGCTAGTGGCGAGTTTGCATTGCACACTCTGGAAGTGATGCTTAAGATATTAGAGTCAGCTGAACGAAGACAGTTCCTTGACCTAGAAACGACTTGCGAGCGGCCTGACCCTCTGCCTGAAAAAACGCCCGATTATCTTTATGCATGAGTTGGCGAATTTCATAAAGTTTACCGACAATATTTTGCGAATACTTACGCTGCTATGATCAGGCTCAGAAGAAGAACTAAAGGAGCGATTTCCCATGGAATTAAATGTAAAACCGTTTTATCTTGACCAGGAAGGGCTTCAATGGGTATCGGATACCCTATCTGGGATGACAACCGAAGAGAAGGTCGGACAGTTATTTTGCACGATTTTCAAGTTTGGGACCCAGGAAGAGTTGGACGATGTCTTCAGCCTGACCCATCCGGGGGCTTGCATGTACCGTCCGCTGCCCCTCAAAGAGGCGATTGAATACAACAATAATCTGCGCGAGATGGCGGACATCCCATTGCTGATCGCAGCGAACCTTGAAAAGGGCGGCAATGGCATCGTCCCAGAGGGGACGCTCCTTGGATCTCCCCTGGAAATTGCTGCAACGGATGAGGTGGAAATGGCGCGCAAGCTGGGGTTGGTTTGCGGCCGGGAAGGTAAGGCGGTGGGGGTGAATTGGTCCTTCGCACCGATCATCGATATTGATTTCAACTTCAGAAACCCCATCACTAACACCCGCACCTTTGGCTCCTTCCCTGAACGGGTAAAGGAAATGGGTGTGGCTTATATCAAAGCTCTACAGGAGCAGGGGCTGGCGGCTTGCATCAAACATTTCCCTGGCGATGGACATGATGAGCGCGATCAGCATCTGGTGACTAGTGTGAATGGGCTGAGCTGCGAAGCCTGGGATCGCACTTATGGAATGGCTTACAAAGCCGGCATTGAGGCAGGTGCGCTGACTTGTATGATTGGGCACATCATGCAGCCCTCGTATTCCAAACACTTCAATCCTGGACTCAAGGACGAGGATATCCTGCCAGCCAGCCTGTCAAAAGAGCTGCTTAATGATCTTTTACGCGGCAAGCTGGGTTTCAACGGCATGATAGTCTCCGATGCCACCACCATGGCGGGGATGACCACAGCCATGCCCCGTGAGAAAGCCGTCCCAACTATGATCGCAGCTGGTGTGGATATGTTCTTATTTGCCCGAAATTTTGAGGAAGACTACGCTTTTATGATGAGGGGCGTTGAGGATGGCACGATTACACCTGAGCGGCTGGATGAAGCCCTGACCCGCATCTTGGCGACCAAGGCTGCCCTTGGCTTGCATAAAGGTTTGGATCCCCTTGACCAAGCCGCTGCCCAAGAGGTCGTGGGTTGTGCGGAGCATCAAGCTTGGTCTAAGGAATGTGCGGATAAAGCTATAACGCTGGTCAAGGAACAGGAAGGCGTCCTTCCCATTTCCCCTGAGAAATACAAACGCATCCTGTTTTATCCCATTGAAGCGGATGAAGGGGTTTCTATGTACACTGTCAGAAAGGGCGTGTGTGAAAGTGTTAAGACTCGGCTGAAGAATGAAGGATTCGAGGTTGACGAGTTTGCTTCTGGTGGCGGCATGGAGGGCAAGGTTGAACCCACAACCGCCATCACTGAGAAATATGATCTCATCATCTATGTTGCCAATCTTTCGACCAAGAGCAACCAGACGACCGTGCGCATTGAATGGGCGCAGCCGATGGGGGCCAACTGCCCGCACTATATCCACGATGTGCCGACTATCTTTATTTCGGTGGAGAACCCCTATCACCTGCTGGATGTGCCAAGCATCAAGACATTTATCAATACGTATAATTCCAATGACAATGTCCTGGATGCGTTGATCGAGAAGCTGATGGGACGGTCCCCCTTCAAAGGTAAAAGTCCTGTGGATCCTTTCTGCGGCAAGTGGGATACACATCTCTGATTTTGGTTGTTGGCATGCCATTGGTTAGTTCCGCAAAATCCGGTCACAAAAATATGGTGATCGGTTTTTTATTAAAGTGGTTTTCAAATCCCCTTGGGTTATAATTCAAGCGGAGGTCTTATGCCGATTCGAATACTGCCAGACCACATAGCTTCACAAATCGCTGCCGGGGAGGTGATTGAGCGTCCGGCGTCCGTGGTGAAGGAGTTGGTGGAGAACGCCCTGGATGCGGGTGCGGATGAAATTACGATTGAGATTCGCGGCGCGGGTAAGCGCTTGATCGCCGTGACGGATAACGGCGGGGGAATCCCCAGGGATGAGTTGGGATTGGCCGTCTCGCGGCATGCCACTAGCAAGCTGGCCCAGGCGGAAGAATTGTTCCGCATCCAGACCTTGGGCTTTCGCGGGGAAGCGTTGGCATCCATCGGTTCCGTGTCGCGCATGACGGTTGAATCCCGTACAGCAGAACAGGAGACGGGCGCCAGCCTGGAGGTGGACGGCGGCAAGATGGGGAAAACACAAGACCAGGGCATGCCGGTGGGCACCCGAGTGACAGTACAGGACCTATTCTACAATGTGCCCGCCCGCAGGAAATTTCTTAAAACGGATAACACGGAACGGCGTCATATTGAAGCACTGGCCGCGCGCTATGCCATGGCTTATCCAGACGTGCGTTGGAGGCTCATTGTGGATGACAAGCCCTCCCTGCAGACCAGCGGCAACGGTGACCGGCGTGAGGTGCTCTCCAGTCTGTACGGCGTGGATATTGCCAAGCAAATGCTGGCGGTTCAGTTTGAGGAGGAGGAATACCGCATCCATGGTTTTATCAGCCCCATTTCCCTGACCCGTTCCAACCGGCGGGAGATCACAGTGTTTGTCAACGGCCGCTGGGTACAGGATAAATCGGTGACCGCAGCCATCATCCGAGCCTATCATACCCTGCTGATGGTGGGGCGCTATCCCATGGTGGTGCTGTTCCTGGAGATGCCGCCGGAAGCGGTGGATGTGAACGTCCACCCCGCGAAAGCGGAAGTGCGCTTCAGGGATGGTGACCTGGTGTTCACGCGCACCCAACGTGCCGTACGGCGGGCCTTACTGGCGTATTCGCCGGTGCCCGACCTGCAGCCCAGGCAGTTATGGGGATTGTCCCCAGCGTCCGAGAATGGCGAGGACGAACCCGCCTGGGAGATGTCCGCAGATATCCGCACCGATCAAAGGGAAGACCGATCATCAGGACAAGCTCGCATACACATCCATACAGGTGATGCTGCCGGCGACAAATTGCCACTGCTGCGCCTGATTGGGCAGGTAGCCGCCACATATCTGATCGCGGAAGGGCCAGACGGTTTATATTTGATTGATCAACACGCCGCACATGAACGGGTCTTATTTGAACAATTGATGGCGCAGCAGTCGGGGGAGGAGGTGCCAGCCCAATCCCTCTTGGAGCCGGTTAATGTGACCCTGCCGCCGGAAAAAGCACGCCTGCTGGAAGAGCAGCTCCCCGTGTTGGATAAGCTGGGCTTTCAGGTGGAGCCTTTCGGCCCCAATACTTTTACCGTACGGGCTATCCCTGAGCTGATCGTGGGGGGGGACCCTGTTGCGGCCTTGAACGTCCTGGTGGAGGATTTCGAGGAGGATGAAAGCCCCCTCGCTTCTGCCATTGAAGCGAAGATCACCGCCCGCATCTGCAAGCGCATGGCGGTCAAGGGCGGGCAAATCCTTTCGCCGGAGGAACAGACGGCGCTCTTACAAGACCTGGAGCGCTGCCAGTCCCCTCGTACCTGCCCTCACGGCCGGCCGACCATGATCCACCTCTCCGCAGACCTGCTGGAACGCCAGTTCGGGCGCAGAGGCGCGCGTTAGGAGGAAGGCGGGTATGAGCCGGATTTTCGTGGCGGGCTTAATCAATATCGAGACCACATTGGCCGTGGACGGGTTTCCGCTGCCTTATTTCCCCGTGCGTTACCCTTTCTTTGGTGTTCAGACCACCGTGTCGGGGGTGGGATTTAACCTGGCCAAAGCGCTGACCGTATTAGGCGATCAGGTAGACTTTGCTTCATTGATTGGCTCGGATGACAATGAGACGCTGGTACGGGGTGCACTGAGCGAGGTGGGGATCCATGACAGCCTGGTGCTGAGCACGCTCAGAGAGACGGCGCAATCGGTGATTTTGTATGACCCCGCAGGGCGCCGGCAGATCCACACCGACTTGAAGGATATTCAGGATCATGGCTATCCTGTTGACCAGCCACTCCGGGATGCGCTGAGCGGGTGCGAGATGGCAGTGATTTGCAACACCAACTTCGCCCGTCCCTTGCTGGGGATGGCTCGGGATGCTGGCAAACCAATTGCCACCGATGTGCACGCCCTCTCTGACCTGCAGGATGACTATAACCGAGAGTTCATGCAGTATGCCGACATCCTCTTTTTGAGTGATGAGGCCCTGCCGGACCCGCCTGAAACCACAGCCCGGCGCTTGATGGACCTTTACGGCAACGCGATTATCGTGATTGGGTTGGGCAGCAAAGGCGCGCTGCTGGCCGTTCGGGAGAAGGACAGCGTGAAACGTTTTCCCGCTGTGCAAACACGGCCGGTGGTCAACACCATCGGTGCGGGGGATGCTTTGTTTGCCGCTTTCCTTTCACGGGTTATGCAGCACCAGGACCCAGTCCGGGCGCTGTGTGCCGCGCAGGTATTTGCTTCCTATAAGATCGGCGAGAAGGGGGCTGCCGCTGGGTTCTTGTCGAATGAGGAACTGGATCAATGGATGGCGAAAGTGGAGGAGGACTGAGTACATGAAGGGATTATGGCTGGAAGACCAAAAGATTGCCTATCGCAAAGATTTACCACAACCGGAGCCGGAGGAGGGGCAGGCGCTGATCCGCCTGAGGCAGGCGGGCATTTGTTCCACTGACCTGGAAATGACGCGGGGTTATTACCCCTTCATGGGAGTGCCGGGGCATGAGTTTGTGGGGGAGGTCGCTGCCGCACCGGGGAACGAGGACTGGGTGGGGCAGCGCGTGGTGGGTGAGATCAATATCACCTGTGGGCATTGCGCTGCCTGCCAGGCGGGGCGTCCGCATCACTGCGAGAACCGCAGCGCGTTGGGCATTCAGGGGCATGACGGCGTCTTTGCGGAATTTTTCATCTTGCCTGTGGAAAACTTGCACGTTGTCCCCGAATCTGTATCGGATGATGCCGCCGTTTTCACCGAACCACTGGCAGCGGCATTAGAGATTCAAGAGCAGGTGCACATCCAGCCGGGAATGTGTGTTTTGGTGTTGGGCGCGGGGCGGCTGGGGATGCTGATCGCGCAGGCCCTCAAGCTGACAGGCTGTGACCTGACGGTGGGCGTTCGGCGGGAAGCGCCGGCAAATTTGTTGAAAGAACTGAAAATTCAGCCGATATATACCAATGAGATTGTGGAAAACGCTTATGACCTGGTGGTGGAGGCCACAGGAGCACCGGGCGGCTTTGAGCTCTCGCGCAAAGCCGTGCGCCCGGCGGGAACTCTAATGCTCAAGAGCACCTTTGCCGACGACCTGACATTGAACATGTCAGCGCTGGTTGTGGACGAAGTCACGCTGGTGGGCTCGCGCTGCGGGCCTTTCCCGCCTGCGCTGCGCCTGCTGGAACTGGGATTGGTGCAGACAGATCCGATGATTGACGCCCGCTATAAGCTGGAAAACGGCGTGCGGGCGCTGGAGAGAGCGGGGGAGCACGGCGTGCTAAAGGTGCTGCTTTCACCGGGGGTTAAATAAAAGGAAAATGCACGAAGGGCATAAAAGAAAACAGACCACGAAGGAGATAAAGAACACTAAGAGAAAGATTATAAACCACGAAGAACACAAAGGATACGAAGGAAAAGATTATTACCCACAAAGGACACAAAGGAAGCGAAGAAGGAAAATTTATAAACTTCTGATCCAATCTGGGGGTGGGAGTGGGGCGGGCTTTTCTCCGTAGAACAGGTCGTCCATACAGCTGGCGGCGCGCCTGAAGTTGCCGGAGCGGTTCGTGCCGAAACGGATCAGGTTGTGTAAGAAATTATCCTGGTGGGCGTAGGGACAAACAGCCATACACCGCCCGCAATCCGTGCCGATTTTTGTCCAGTAGGTATAGCAACATTCCGGGTTGATCTTCCAACGTAGAGTGCCATCTTGATAATCTTGCCTGTCGCCAAAGGGAATGGCCTCAGCAGGGCAGACCGTCGCGCATTTATTACAAATGGTACAGAAATCAATGACAGATGGGTCCTGTGTGGGGGTGTCTGGTATCAGCGGTAGGTCAGTCGTGACCACGCCCAAGCGCACGCGGGGGCCCAGGCGTGGCGTCATTAAAAGGCCCATCCGTCCAAATTCGCCTAACCCAGCGTCTTTCGCGACCAGGGGCGCGATCACGCGGTAATTCCCATCGATGTGGGCACGGGCGGGATAGCCCATCTCACGAATCGCTGCTGCCAGGGTCACCGCAATTTTGGCGGCTTCCACATATTGTTTGGCCGATTCTACGACAGTGGGCAGCCGAGGGGCTGCTTTGAGCATATCATGAGCCATTTCCACCGTAAAGGCGATGGCGAAAGCATGGTCGAGAGTGATGGGCGAGCCGTATTCTCCCGTTCCACGGCCGACGTGTGAATAGATGTGGTGGGGCTGCAGCTCACACACGCCCACATCCACCCCTCCGTGATAAAGGACCAGGTTTTTGATGAAGCCCGTCATTTTATCTGGAAGAATTTGAACCTTTTCTGGAGCGATGGGTCCGTCCACGGAATCCCGCAAGGCTTCTGTCAGGAAGAAGCTCCCTTTGGGATCCGCGCCCAGCACCAGATCATAAAACACAGCGCCCTCGCTGAGCAGACCTGGATTTTGACGAAAGGCGTTGTCCGGCTGCAGGTGTTCTGGATGATCGGCATAATAAGCGGTGAATTTATCGGAGCCTGGCTTGAGGTTGGCGCGGGCGAACATTATCGTACGCTCATCCATCTGTTTATTGGGCATGGGGGATGGGGGTGCGTTTTCGCCAACGGGCAGCAAAAACAGGATAATCGCTAGGATCAACAACAACGCGAGGAATATTGCAAAAAACCCTTGCACCTGGGGTGATGAGAAAAGGACGCCAACGAAGATCAGCGCGATGGCGCCTGCCAACATTAAGGACACCCAGGAAGCGCGCCGGTTTCCCTCTTGATAGGAGAGGATGATGAAGGCGACAAAACCGGCGTTTAGGATGAGTAGGATGGATAATAGCAGAATTTCAAGGGGCGTCATGAAGGGACTCTCTTTGTGTCTTGGTACGGTTTCGCTGGAACAGCTCAGCATGTCTGTTCCAGCGCTTGGGTAAATGCAGACCCTTCAGTTGAAAGGGCTTGTATATTATAATTGCTTAGCGAAAATAACCCGGAGGCTTGATGCAATATTTAAAACAAATGATCCCCGATAAGGTGAAACTCTTCCTGCGCCGGTTGGTGATCAAGAACCCCATCTATACCGCTGTTGATTGGCAGCACCGCACCGCCACCTGGCAGGAGCGCTGCCTGCCTCATTTTATCATCATTGGGGCGCAAAAAGCCGGCACCACTAGCCTGCACTTTTACCTCAGCCAACACCCACAGATTCAAATGGCGCTGAAAAAAGAGATCCATTATTTCGATGGCGGATTGGTCTTTGATATCGACAATTATGAAAAGGGCGAGGCCTGGTATCGCGCTCATTTTCCGAAGCGCAGCAAGCTGGAACCCAACCAACGCACTTACGAGGCTTCGCCGCGCTACATATTCCATCCCCTGGCACCGGAGCGCATCGCAGCGTTGATCCCTGATGTGAAGCTGGTGGCGTTGTTGCGCAATCCCACGGAGCGGGCTATCTCTAATTATTTCCACCAGAAGCGGTCTGGGCACGAGCCTTTGGACGTTTTGGCGGCCATGCAGGCTGAGGAAGAACGCACGAAGGCGGCCATTGAAGGGCGGGAATACAAAAACCCCGATTTTCTGTGGTACACCTATAAAGCACGAGGGCGCTACGCTGAACAGATCAAACGCTATCTGAATTATTTTGAGATGAGCGACATGCTGTTCCTCAACAGCGACCTGTTCTTCGCTGACCCGGACGCGGCACTGAAGAGAATTTATGCATTTCTCGGGGTTGACACCGAGTTTGTGGTCCCCAATACGCAAAAGCGTAATGTGGCCAGCAATCGCACCCGGGTGGATCCGGCGGTATATGACTATCTGGATGAATATTTCCGTCCTTATAACCAGGAGCTTTGTGACCTGCTTGGGGAGGACTTTGGCTGGTAAGGTGAGGGGGTCTCTCGTCTCTTGTAAAACCGAATGAGGATGGTATAATGGATTTCTGCGGGGCGTGGCTCAGCCCGGATAGAGCGCACGGTTCGGGTCCGTGAGGTCATCGGTTCAAATCCGATCGCCCCGACAAAAGACACCTCTAATTAGGGGTGTTTTTATGTTAACAGTGTAGGGTGTGCACCTCTTTTGTGCGCACCAAACATGACGCAACTATAATTATTGGTGCGCAGAAAGACACTGCGCACCCTACGAAAAAGGGGGGTCCAAATCTATTTTATGTGCAGCTTGTTATGCAATGATCATTAAATTATTATTAATTATTGTTGTATTCTAAATTAAATCAATATATAATATAAAAGGACGGCAGTGCTAGTAAGGGGGTTCTTACCGCCTGAGAATTCACATACGCGACATCGAAAAGACTCTTACAGCCATCATCCATGCGTAATCATATATTTCACCCATCTTCCTTTAAGGTGGGCGTTTAATCGATGGAGGATTTTCATGAAGAAAAAAGGCATGTTCTATGTCTTTATCATTTTATGTGCCAGCCTTGGATTTCTCTTTAACCAGCCTGTCGCTGCACAGAACCGTGCCAGCATCTGGTATGTGGATGATGATGCTGGGGCCGGCGGGGCGGGAGGCTCCTGGGCGGACGCCTTCCAAAATGTACAGCAAGCCCTGAATGCTGCGGGTGTCGGCGACCAAATCTGGGTGGCTGCTGGGGTGTATTACCCGGATGAGGGACCCGCCCAGATGGACGACGATCGTACCGAGAGCTTCTTGCTAAAAGATGACGTCGCTCTGTATGGCGGTTTTGCTGGGACTGAGAGCAGCCTTGATGACCGCGATTGGATAGCCAATACCACAGTACTCAGCGGCGATATTGATCAAAATGACATTATTGATCCGCCCACCGGTGTGGTGATGGATGTTGATGATATCAATGGGAGCAATGCTTACCACGTTGTTGAAGCCTCTTCGGTTGGGAGTTCTGCAGTCCTCGATGGTTTTGTCATCACAGCGGGGTATGCCGACACTGGTTTCTCATGCACCGGGGATGACTGTGGCGGGGGATTGCTGATCAATGATGGCAGCACGCCAACTTTAGGGAGTGTGTTATTCATTGCCAACTATGCTGAAACGAGCGGGGGAGGGATGTATATCCGCAATGGATCGGGTAGTGAGTTGGTTGAGCTTTCCTTTCAGAGCAACGAAGCTTATTCTGGCGGGGGCTTGGCGCTCCAAAACACTGACTTTACGCTGACGGATGGCTATTTTTATCAGAACAGCGCTATGAGAGGTGGTGGGATTTACGCAGAATCGGATGACTCCCTGGAAACCGGTGACCTGACTCTGATTGATTCGACCTTTGAATATAACCATGCCAATATTACAACCACGTACTGGGGGTCGCAAACCTGCAACGGCGGCGGCGGTTTGTGTTATATCGGGGATGAGGATCTCTTTTTCGATGATGTAACCTTTTTTAGAAACGACACCTTAGGGTATGGGGGCGGACTCTATTTGGACAGCCTGGGAACGGCTTTGCTGGGGGATGCGCGTTTTGAAGAAAATATCTGCGATGACAACGGCGGTGGTTTGGCCGCCGTCAACAGCACCCTCACGATCAATGATTCGGAGTTTGAAGATAATGAATCGACCAATGATGGCGGCGGCTTATTTTTCGAAGGTGGCGCATTAGTTGTAAGTGGTACTTATTTCTCCTATAACTTAGGGCGGCTTGGCGGCGGATTGATGCTTTCCGAAGGCTCGGCAACCCTGGATGGCGGCGCATTTCTCGAAAACACAGCGTCTACTACCGGTGGCGGGGTGTTTGCTGGATGGGATTCAAGCCTGGAGATTACGAACATGAGTTTTACGGATAACACAGCCGGCTCTGGCGGCGGCATTTACGCCGATGTTGATAATGGCCTGATTCTCAATCAGGTGATTTTTACCCGCAATATGTCTTTGGGGAATGGTGGTGGATTGTGTAACGAATCTGATGCTGAGTTGACAGATGTCCGCTTTTATGGCAACTCGGCGAATTATGGTGGTGGATTAACCAATGTCAATTCATCCATCAGCATTAGAAACGCTCTCTTTGTCGGCAACCGGGCTAGTACCAACGGGGGCGGGATGTTCAATTCCAGTGATGACAGCGATGAGTTCCTCTTGGTAAATGCCACGTTTATGATGAATGACGCCGGTTGGGGAGATGGGCTGCATAACGAGATCAATGATAATGATGGTGCCGCTCCCAATGCCCTCATCTCAAACAGCATATTCTGGGGCAGCGACAATCAAATTAACCTTTGGTGGGAATTTCCCACAGTCCGTAATTGTACGGTAGAAGACGGATTGAATGAAGGAACGAACATCCTTGACCAAGATCCGCTATTTACCCTGAATCCGCATCCAGGTTTAGATGGCCTGTGGGGAACGGATGATGATGATTACGGCGATCTGGTTCCGCTGATTGATTCCTCTGTCATCAACGCAGGATGGGATGCGGACAGCACGCAGCCTTTCGATTTGAATGGCGATCCACGTATTATCGGATCAGCCGTGGATTTGGGCGCTTATGAGGTGCAGCAAGAAAAAGAAAAGGATTTTGATTATCTATTTCCGTTGTTTTTTAATTAGGTAATTTCTACTCGGTTTGTGACTTTGGTTGTTGGTGGACAGCGCATTGCTGTCCACCCTGCCGAACAATGGGGTAATATCACAATATGAACAACAAATCGAATAATAAAAAGGTATTGTCCCCGGAGCAGGGTGAAAAGCTCCTTAGTACCTTGAAAGCACGCTTTGAAGCACACATGCCCCGCCATGAAGACCTGAGCTGGTCTGATGTGCAATCCAGGCTGGAGGCATTCCCGGAAAAGTTGTGGTCCCTCAACGAAATGGAGCGCACTGGTGGTGAGCCGGATGTGGTTGGCCGCGATGAGGTGTCCGGTGAGATTGTCTTTTTTGACTGTGTCCCGGAAAGCCCAGAAGGACGGCGGAAGCTGTGTTATGACCGTGAGGCGCTGGAATCGCGTAAATCCAACAAGCCCGACGACAGCGCATTGGATGTGGCAGCGGCTATGAGCGTGCAACTGCTGACGGAAGAGCAGTATTTCCAACTTCAGGAGCTTGGCGAGTTTGACACCAGGACGTCAAGCTGGCTAAAGACGCCCGCTGCTGTGCGGGAGCTGGGCGGGGCTATCTATGGTGACCGCCGCTTCGGCAGGGTGTTCATCTATCACAACGGCGCAGAGTCATATTACAGCAGCAGGGGGTTTAGAGGAGTGTTGAGGGTTTAGAGGCGTAGGGTGTGCACCTTTTTTGTGCGCACCAAACATGACGCGTCCAGATTGTTGGTGCGTAGGAGGGCGCTGCGCACCCTGCTACTTTTCCTATTGAAATCTACGTCCATAACATACTACAATAGACTTATGCTATTGGGTGGGGTTGGATTGATTATGTGGATTTATCAGGGAAAGGAAACTGGCTATGTCATCTGAAGGTGAAGGAAAGCAGAAGAATACGCTGATCATCGCCCTGCTGGCGGTCTTGTCAATTCTGCTGTTAATTTGGATTATCCTATCGGTGCGCTCCACCGCGCTCGTGCGGGAAACGGAGCAGGGGATTGAAGCCCTGCTGGCGATGGAGTCGGATGAGCTGACCAACGAGAAGCTGCGCCAGGAGATCCGAAATCTGATCATTGAGAACAACCAGTTGGTCAGCCCCTGGCAGCAGATTTCCTCTTATGCCACGGTGTTTACTGTGATCGTGGCCATCATCGGCGCTTTTACCACGATTTGGAAGCAGTTCTCTGAACAACAGCGAGACCGGGCACAGCGTGAAGCTGAGAGCATGCGGCGGCTGGATGAGAAATTCTCCTCCCTCGTGCAGGACCTGGGAGCGGACAATACCTCCCTCAAGGTCAGCGCGGTGGTCTCGTTGCTGACCTTCCTAAAGGAAGAGTACGCCCAGTTTCACGAGCAGGTCTACCTTGTCTTGCTGGCAAATCTGAAGATCAAGCAAGACCTGCAGGTCAACCGGCTGTTGATCCGAGCCTTTGAAGAGGCTCTCCGGCTCAAGCTGGAAAAGGGGCCACCATCGGAATCATTAGACCTGACCCATACGTGCCTGTATCATGCAGACTTATCCAAGCTGGATTTAACAGCGGCAGATATGGCTTTCGCTGACCTGGAGTCAGCGAGTTTGAGGGGAACCAAGCTGTTTCGCCTCAAAGGCTTCCAGACCAAGTTCACTAAAGCGACTTTTACGGACGCCAACTTAGGTGAAGCACGGTTGAATGAAGCCATCATGGAATTTGCCCACTTGCATAACGCCAACCTGGTTGCTGCAGATCTCAAGGAAACTAATCTCAAGTGTGCTCAATTTTATGGGGCAAAGCTGCAATCTGCACACCTGGAAGGCGCAGACCTGCGCGGGGCATGTTTTGAGCAGGCGAATCTTGATGATACTTATTTTTACGAGGCTGTTCTTGACTCACAAGCCCTGAGAAGTATTGTCAAAGCCTATCAGTGGCCCATGGCGCATTTCGATGAGAAAATTAAGGAAAAACTGAAAGCGTTGTCCCAAGCATAAAAAGCCTGAGACAGACAGCACCATACCTTTAGGCCGGGTGCCACCTGTCCCAGGTGATTTCATCATAGCATAAGCGGCCTTTGAAAGTCAACAATAGCATACTCGCAGCAGACGGACACCGCACCTGCCCGGCCGAAGCCGGGCAAACACTGATGGCACCACCTACTGCGAGTACTTTCATGATACAAGATGATAACAGAGGTGTCAATAATAAGATTCTTTAAAAGAGTTCAATCTGTCCGCTAAAGTCCTCGAAGGAATAATTTTTCAGCCAATCAGAGACTGCATCGGCGGGCATGGGTTTGGCGAAGAAAAAGCCCTGGGCGTAACCGCACCCCTCTTCCCGCAACCATTTGAATGTCTCTTTGGTCTCCACGCCCTCCGCAATTACCTTTAATCCCAAAGCTTTCGCGCTGGTGAGGATCGCTCGAACGATTTCCTGATCTTCTTCGGATTTGTGCAATTCACGGATAAAATCCAGGTCAATTTTAAGGTAATCTACAGGCAGGGTTTTAAGATAATTCAAGGAAGAGTAGCCGGTACCAAAGTCATCAATAGCCAGTTTGAAGCCGGCTTCTTTTATTTGTGTCAAGCTTATCAGGGCTTCTTGGGGGTCCAGCATAACGACAGATTCTGTGATCTCGAACATCACCTGATGTGGGGGGATGAGATGCTGCTCCAGCAGCTTGATAATAGGTTCTTCAAACCGGATATGGTTTAAACCCCTGGCGGAGATGTTAATGGAACAGGATAAGTCATGGCCGTTGTTGGACCATCGTTTAATTTGTTGAAAGATATTATCAATCAACCAATCTTGAAAGGTGTACATCAGAGATGTATCTTCCATGAATGGGATAAACTCGACGGGGGAGAGCAATCCCCTTTCAGGATGCTGCCAGCGAATCAGCGCTTCCATGCCGGCGATCGTGCCATCCTGGATATTAAGAATGGGTTGGTAATAGACTTTAAATTGATCTTCGTTAATGGCCTTGTTGACGCTGCCCATTAGTCCCAATCTTTCCTTGCTGAGTAAGTCGGAGGGTTCTTTGAAGACCCAATAATCAGCCCTCTTTTTGCGAGCGGTGAGGGCTGCGTTTCTCGCTCTGCGGATGATGATGGAGGGATTGGTGGATTGATCAGGGCAGGTAGCTATCCCAATGCTGATATCCAGGAAGATGGGAACCTCAATTAGCTTGAAGGGAGGATGGACGATCTTTTGGATGTCATGGGCTGTATTTGGAATTTGTTTTTCTGCATCATCTAAACTAAAGACCATACCCATCATAGATGGTACTAATTCACAAACCAAAGTGTCAGCAAACGCCTGGTTCAATCTTTCAGAAAAAAACCTGAGGAGGGTAGCGGCGTTTTCCATGCCAAAGGAATCACTGATCTCATTAAAATTGTTGATGCTTAATACAAAAAGGGCGGTTGTCTTTTTGGGGCCGATTTTCTTGTTGATCGTTTGAATCAACAGCTCAAGATAGGAAAAATTTGGCAACCGAGTCAGTGGATTATGATAGAATTGCCATTCGATTTTTCTGAGTTGATTATCAACAATAGAAGTGACAAAACCAAGGAACCCACCAGTTATCGTGAAGATGAACAGGCGGTACAGCCAATTGATGGTGGTTTGCATTTCACCAGTGCTGACATCAAGGGGCATGATGGGGCCCAAGACTAGGCCGCCGAGTATCCCTGCTAGGATCCCACCCGGTACTCGAAAAAATAAAGCTGCCAGGATAATCGCGATGTACATAGAGTGCGAATAGACGTAGGTGATACCCCCTGTGATATAAACAAAAAAGTATGTCCCGATAATCAATAGGAGAATGACGAGGACGATCAGGGTTGCTTTGGCCCCCCTTGGTCGAAACCAATTATCGAAACGTGAAAACTTTGGAAATGTCAGCTCGTCCATAGCCACTTTCTTTCGTGTTTTAGATGAGAATTTGATGACCAATGTGTAGGCTACTTGTTTTTAATTTCAAGCCGTAAGATATACTCACTATCATGGATACTACATAACTTTCCAAACCATCTATAGACACCATTCTATCATATTAAGGGCTCAACATTTCCCTTTTAGAATATTTTTCACAAATAAATCTAATGTTCTTGGTGAGGCATGATATAATGGGGCGTCTGAAAATGATTTTCATACTTATTATGTTACTGAAAATCTTTGATTTAATAACTCATCAAGTAATAATTTCATTGCGCTGTGAAAAACTTGAAACTTTTGGGTTATTTCTTGGGTAAAAAGATGATATTTGAAAAAACAATACTCATTTCGGCACTACTCATAACAGCATTGATTATGCTGATTTTATCTATTATCGCCTGGCGGCGTCGGTCATCTGGGACAGCAGCGATATTTCTGTCGATTTGTTTGTTATCTGTTTCAATCTATTGTTTCGGTTATGCAATGGAGCTGCAAAGCCAAACGCTGCAGACAGCGATGTTTTGGGTGCGCTTTCAACACTGGGGGATTGATTTTATTGCTCCTTTTTGGCTATTGTTTGCGCTGGCGGTATCTGGTTATGAAAAGTGGATCAACAAAAAGCTGATCATTGCTATTTTCATTATTCCAGTGGTTTTATTTCTGGCTTCTCAAACGCTAGGTTGGCTTAATCTCAGCCATCACAATCCTCGTATGGATCGGAGTGGACTATTTCCTATTTTTACTTATGACCGAACGATTTTCAACTACATCGTCGTCGGGTATTACAGCCTTTGTTTAGCAATTAGCATGATCCTGTTTTTGATCATGTATTTGAAATCTGTATCTTCGTTTAAAAATCAAGTCATTATTTATCTTCTTGGATCATTGCCGCCATGGGTAGCCTTGATCCTCTACAATTTGGACTTATTTACCTTGAACATTGACCTAACACCTCTGGCGGTGGGTCTGAGTGGCGTATTATTTACGATTGGTTTTACGAAATATAAAATACTGGATATCGTACCCATGGCCAGGGACATCATTTTTGAAAATATCAAAGAGGGGGTTTTGATCCTGGATATGGAAAACCGGATCATAGACTTCAACCCGGCTCTAAAATTGATTTTTCACGAATTGAAGGATCAGGTTGTTGGTAAGCCATTTAAAGATATTCTTTCGTCCTATCCTTTGTTATCCGAGTTTGTTGACCATGCAACCAATGATTCCATTGAATTTCGAATGGGGAAGCTTTCCTTCACGTCATATTATCGTGTGAGGTTATCTATCATTGATAACGATAAGGGCAAGGTGATTGGCAAGATCATCAGCTTCTATGATTTTACAAATGAAAAACATTTAATGGATGAGCTTGAGCGGTTGGCTGCAATCGATGGATTAACCGGTGTTTACAATAGGCAGCATTTTGACAAACTTGTTCGAAAAGAAATTTCACGAGTAAATCGATACGGGGGAGAACTCTCAATGATTATGGTAGACATTGATCATTTTAAATCCATCAATGACACTTTTGGCCATGTGGCAGGTGATGAAGCACTTATCACAGTCGTAGAAACCTTCGGGAATATATTGCGAGATTCAGATATGTTAGCTCGTTTTGGGGGGGATGAATTTGTGATCCTGGCACTTCAAACAGACCTCTTAGCGGCAAGAACACTAGCGGAAAGACTGCGTGCAGCCCTAGAGGATAAGATCATTGATGTTGAAGGACATGAGATTAATGTTTTGGCCAGTTTTGGTGTCACTCATATTAACTCGGGGGAGGATGTGACGCCTGAGGTGCTGTATCGCTCGGTAGATCGCGGTGTGTATCAGGCTAAAGACTTGGGTGGTAATGCGGTTTGCGTTTCACTTCCTGATTACATGAATTAAATTTCAAATAAAGTATTACCTAAAACAATCTCATATCCCATCCTTAATGTCTTCGCTCATTTGTAATAAAAAATTTTCCAATTTTCTGTTATTAGCATCTCATTAGGTAGAATTTAAATATCGGAAAAAATTTTTCATAACGTGTTTGATTAAAATGAGAGGCGGTCATGATGAAGGATAAACTTGAAACCTATAAGAAGAAACGCGATTTTAAGAAAACGCCTGAACCAGGTGAGGACGAAGTCCATTTTGATTGGGCGCAGGGGCGCCCGATCTTCGTTATCCAAAAACACCAAGCGTCCACTCTCCATTATGATTTTCGGATCGAAGTTGATGGCGTTCTGAAATCCTGGGCAGTGCCAAAGGGTCCATCCACCGATCCCAGCGTCAAACGCCTGGCTTTGCCAACGGAGGATCACCCGTTGGGTTATGCGGACTTTGAGGGCGTCATTCCTGAAGATGAATACGGCGGCGGTACGGTGATGGTGTGGGATCGTGGGACATATCGTAACTTGAAAGAAGAGAATAAAGATGAAGATGCCAAATCTGTTAAGGCGCAGATTGAAGATGGACATATCACCATCTGGTTGGAGGGGGAGAAGCTCTCCGGTGGCTATGCCCTGATCCGTACGGGTGGGGGCGAGGATGCCCGATGGTTGTTGATTAAGATGGACGATGAGAAGGCGGATGCACGGCGCAATCCCACTTCCACGGAGGGGAAATCGGTGAAAACGGGACGCTCGCTAGAAGAAATTCGATCTTAGTGAATAGCCTTTTCTAAGGCTTGTGTTTTGGAGTTTGAAAACACTATGTTTCGCATAGTCATTTATTAGTTTATCATCTAATAGAGATTTCTTTTCAATTAACGCATGATATGCTTTGTATTAAACCAAAAATGCGACGCTGACAAAGCGCCGCATTTTCCTATTCAAATAAATAATTACAGCTCACTCGATAATGTCGACGTTCTGAGCCTGGGGGCCTTTCTGACCTTCTACGACTTCGAACTCCACTCGTTGACCTTCGCGCAGGGTTCGGAACCCTTCCGAATTGATCGCAGAGAAGTGCACGAAAACGTCTTTTTCGCCGCTGTCACGGGCGATGAAGCCATAGCCCTTTTCGCCATTAAACCACTTGACGACGCCAAGTTCTCGTTCTGCCATGCCTGGAAACCTCCTTTTATCAATATTCCTACTTTTACCTGCTAACGTACGTTCCAAACAAGAACAAAACGAGCCTGCCTTATAGAACTTCCGTTAACCATCTTTTTCAAATATACTATGCAATTTTAAAATCGTCAATATAATTTTCGTGGCTTATAAAATAAAAATGGCATAAGAGCCAGTTTGTATGGCTACCAATGGACTTTAAGTGGAAAATTACTCTTGATTTTCTGGATTATCTATTTTAATGCTGGTTTGATCTTCGCTTTGTTTTTCGCTTTTGCGAAATTTCTTTCCTTCCAACGCTTCCACAATGCCGGCGAGGACAAGCATAACAGCCACACTCTCATCCAAATTGCCGATGATGGGCAGGTTGTCGGGTATGAATTCAATGATGCCGAGGGTGGGATTGAGGATGTATAGCACGCCAATCCCAGAAAGGACATAGACTAACCAGGATGGCCAGCCGTATTTTGACAGGGGCTCACTCAAGGCTCGAACGAAGCCGGACATATTTCTCTTTTGTGGATCTTCTTTTACGGGTTTTTCGCTCATTATTGTCTCCCGATGATTGGTCATTTCTAATTTAGTTGTACCATTAATTATATCCACAATAAAACATTTATTATGACCAGAATGTGGGCAAATAGGCCTTATAAGTGGTTAAGTAATCCTCAAGAACCTGACTTGCGGTATCCATATCTCGAATGACCGGGTCTAAAAGCAAGGCCTGCAAAGCCAGGTTTCTATCTCCGTTGACGACAGCGTCCGAGGTCAGATGGCTGACGGTGATTTCACGCTTGAGCAGCTCAGCGATGCCGTCCGGTATGGCTCCCAAATGGATGCCCGTCACACCGGCTGCGCTGAGCAGGCCCGGCAGTTCTACAATAGCTCCCTCAGGCAGGTTTGGGATTTGGCCTTGGTTGGGGATGTTGACTGCTTCCCATAGTAAATCGCTGTCCTTCTGGATGTTCTCGATGACTTCCAGCGCCCCTTCGCTGTAACTAGGCACATATTCCTCAGGATTGGTTTTGGTTTGTGTCGCTTTTTCAAGTGCTATCCAGTTTTCTTCTCGTTCTTGGCTGTGCTGCTGCCATTCATAGAGTTCAATTTCATATTTTTCCCAGGGTTTGGTGCTGGTGTCGCTGACCCAGGGCAGGTACTCACACAAGTGCTCATCGCCCGGGATGGGGAATAAGCCAAAGGCATCGAAGACGCGCTGCGTGAGGGGTTCAAAGCTTTCAGGTAAGTCTTTCCATCGCTTGCGAAACAGGGGATAAAGGTCTTCCCCTGTCTGCCGGTCGCGCAGCGCCAGCATCCAGGTGAAATGGTTAACACCGGCTGCGGTAATTTTGACCTTCTCCAGCGCCTGCAGTGATGTCGCGGTCATGCCGGAAATGTATTTAGGGCTGGCGTGGGTGCTGGTGAAGCTGGGCGGAACGCTGATGTCCAGATCCTCCGCCAGGGCTTTGCCGACCATAGCATATCCTGCGCCGAGCTGGTGGCACAAGCCGACAACCTTGATCTTGCTGTGCCTGTGGATCGCTGCGCAAATCCGCTGCATCGGGTTTGTGAAGTTGATCAGCAGGGCATCTGGGCAAAGGCTTTCCATGTCCCAGGCGATCTCAAGAATGGGCATGATGTTGCGTGCAGCATGGGCAAAGCCGCCCGGGCCGCCGTTCTCAGCGTAGGGTTGACGTACACCGTATTTCAATGGAATGCGGTAATCAGATTCCCATAAGGCTTCACGGTCCCCGACCTCAATAGCGTTGACCACAAATTTGGCATCTTGCAGGGCTTCGTGATGATGGGTGTAAGCGCTGAGTTTCATCCCACTTCCCCAAACTTCGTTAAGCCATTCAACCAGTTTAAGCATCGTGTTCAAATGGGCTTCATTGCGATCCACCAATACCAATTCGCTGCCTTTCAGCGTGTCACTGCGCAGGAAGGACACCAGCGTGGTCAGGCCGAAGGAATAACTGCCAGCGCCAATGCAGACAATTTTTGTGGGTCGATTCATCTCTTACTCCTCAATATTGGAAGAGGTGTTATTAAGGTAAGCGTTGATAGATCGGGCAGCCTTTCGACCAGCCCCCATCGCCAGGATGACGGTAGCACCGCCCGTGACGATATCCCCGCCGGCAAAGATGCCAGGCCTACTGGTTGCCATAGTGTCTTCATCCACGATGATGTTGCCCCAGCGGTTGAAGTCCAGATCATTGGTTGTGCGCTGTAGGATAGGGTTGGAACCATTGCCGATGGCGACGATCACCAAGTCAATCGGGATTTCATATTCCGATCCCTCTACTGGGACAGGGCGCGGCCTGCCGGAGGAATCCGCCTGACCCAATTCCATCTTGATCAGGCGCATTTTCTCCAACCATCCCTGATCGTCGCCGATGAAGGCTATTGGATTTCTGAGGAAATGGAATTCAACCCCTTCTTCCCGGGCGTGATGAATTTCTTCAATACGCGCAGGCATCTCCTGCCCTGTCCGGCGGTAAATGACGCTGCTGTTCTTGGCCCCCAGCCGTAGGGCAACCCGGGCGGAGTCCAACGCAGTGTTCCCGCCGCCAATCACCGCCACGCGTTTATCCTGGCAATCGATGATGGGGGTATCGTATTTGGGGAACAGGTAGGCTTTCATCAGGTTCACCCGTGTGAGGAACTCGTTGGCGGAATAAACGCCAACCAGGTTCTCGCCGGGGATATTCATAAAATAGGGCAACCCTGCACCCACGCCGATGAAAACAGCATCATAGCCTTCTTCTTCCATTAACTCGTCTAGGGTGTAAGCAATTCCAATAACCGTATTCGGCTGGAATTCAACGCCTAAAGCAGCCAGCGCATCCACTTCTTCCCGGACGATGTCTTTGGGCAGGCGAAATTCGGGGATGCCGTAGGTTAGCACGCCGCCGAATTCATGGAATGCCTCAAAGACGGTCACGCTGTGTCCCATACGGATCAAATCGCCAGCGCAGGATAGCCCGGCAGGGCCCGAACCGATCACTGCAACCTTTTTCCCTGTATCCTTTACATTGGGGAGACCTTCAGGTGCCAGGTTGCCGTGATCGCGCTCATAGTCAGTCACAAAGCGCGCCAACGCACCGATGGCAACCGGGTCGCCGCGTTTGGCCAGGATGCAAGCCCCCTCGCATTGATCCGATTGGGGACAGACTCGGCTGCAAACAGCCGCCAGGACGTTGTCCTCCTTGATCAGTTTGGAGGCTTGAATATAGTCCTTTTGCGTGATCATTTGGATGAATTCCGGGATTTTAACACCCACCGGGCAGCCTGCCACACAAACGGGTCGTCTGCAGTTCAAACAGCGCTGAGCTTCTAGCTGTACCAGGGCTTCTGTGAAACCGAGGTTGACCTCATCGAAATCCTTAATCCTTTCAGCAGGATTTCTGGTGGGTATGGGCTGGCGCGGTATTTTTTGACGCTCAGGCTTGTTCGTTTTTTTGATGGCTTTTGCTGCTGCTTCCAAAGCGCATTCTTCTTCTTCTTCTTGATAGGCTCTGTTGCGGTTCATCAAAGTCTCAAAGTCGACTGCGTGTGCATCAAATTCTGGGCCATCAACACAGGCAAATTTCACTTCGTCGTTAATCACCACCCGGCAGCCGCCGCACATCCCCGTGCCGTCGACCATGATCGAATTGAGACTAACTACCGTTTTAATCCCTAAGGGTCGTGTCATTTCCGAGACGGCGCGCATCATCGGCAGAGGGCCAACGGCTAACACATAATCAATGGGGGTATCAGCATCCAACAGGGATTGAAGCTGCTTCGTGACGAATCCCTGGGCACCGTAAGAGCCGTCGTCCGTGCAGATCAAGACCAGATCTGCCATTTCACGCATTTCATCTTCAAGGATAATTAATGATTTTGTCTTTGCGCCGATTATAGCGGTGACATGATTGCCGGCCTCTTTGAGGGCTTTCGCTTGTGGAAAACTGACAGCTGTGCCCACACCGCCGCCAATCACAACCACATGGCCAAAACGGCCGATTTCCGAGGGGTTGCCTAAAGGGCCGACTAAGTCGCGGATTTCATCCCCGGCCTCGAGCTGATTCATCTCCCGAGTGGATTTCCCAACTCCCTGGACAATTAATGTTATTGTCCCAGCTTGATCATCAGAGTCAACGATGGTCAATGGGATGCGCTCACCAGTTTCGGAAATACGGACGATGACGAACTGACCGGGTTGTCGTTTTTGGGCGATCAACGGGGCTTTGAGTATGAAATGCTTGATTTCTGGCGCGATGAAGGCTGCGCTGAGAATAGTGTGTTGAGACATAGGATTAAGGTTTGTTTATCGTGTTGTCGTGTTGATTATAGGTTGTTTCATTTAAATAGGAAGGGGAAGTTATTCCTATATTGAGAGCCAATCTGTCATATTTGATTGCCCTCAATAGTTTTTGTTTATTGTGAAAGCGTGTCAGCGAATCTGAAACACCAGTAATAAAAAATATCCCCACTTTGTGGGTCTGAGGAACCTTGAAAGCAATATAATCCAGGGCGGATGGGTGATTGGGGTTGAATCAAATCAGCATTGCTTTTACCCTGATGGGTTGAGAAGGGGATCACCTCACCGGTTTCATACACCAACTGCAGGGTGTCTAGATTTGCTGTGGATTGCCAGAAGACGATGATGGGCCTCTCATTACTGCTGGTGGGGATACCTTCTTCACGCTTCGGTACACCATCATGTTGATGGATATCAAAATAAATGCCGTTTTCATAGAGGAAGACACCTGGATAAGGCGGTTCAGCGGATAGACTAGGGTTGTCGGAAAGCAGGAAATTCAACGGCAGATCAAAACCAAAAAGGGCGCTGGCAGCTAAAAGACCGATAAAACAAAAAACCAAAACCACAACAGCCAACAAGATGGATTCAAGGGCATTCAACTTGGGGAGGTTATGAAAGAATCCACCTGATGTTTTTTCGTTGGTATTATCGAGATTCTTCTCAGCCACTTCGTCCAGTTCATTTATCTCTAATTTTGACCAACCTGAGCGCGCAGCTGAGCTGCTCTGTTTTTGGGAGCCTGGAAATGGTGAAATGGGGCTGGTGTGGTCTGAAAGATGGTCGCCTTGAACGCTGACCTCATCCCGCTTGCGTTTGTATAGATAGGATAAACCTCGTTGCGCCGGGATGTTTTCCGGGTCAATTTCGAGGGCTTTCTTAAGGAAGATTTCTTGTTTATCAAGGTCATCAATAATTGCAGCAATCCATACCCAAACATCCGCATTTTGCGGCTCTTCAATGATGGCGTCTTTCATGAAGTCGAGGGCTTCCTGCATCCGCCCAGCTTTAGCTGCTTGTATGCCTTGTTGTAGCGAGGATGGCATGTTAACTCCCACAATGTCGAAATAATAGATTACCTGTAATTAAAATATGGATTTGACGCAGGATCATATTGTTCCTTGTCAAAAATATTTTACTTTTATGATTTTACCACAAGGGAGTATCACGAACCTCCCTGAAATGGTTGTATGTTACTGTCAAGATTTTCCATATT
>NPIE01000287.1_pt3 | contig 77171 bp, 69 predicted proteins | sample 8637661 | NCBI WGS metagenome assembly NPIE01 (sample SAMN07420842, study PRJNA396082) | bioreactor metagenome | isolation source: sample BA12 brine-fed electro-methanogenic bioreactor BA | place: Japan: Kochi | collected 2016-12-09
TTGTTGTTAAGCATCGCGACCTTTGCGGGGATGATATCCACCGCGACCACTTCATTATGCTGCGCCAGCAACATAGCATTGGATAAACCAACATAGCCGGTACCGGCAATAGCGATTTTCATGAAAAATATCCTTTCTCTTTAGAGAAGTACCACTGAGTATGACAATGCACATCCTCAGCAGCTAATAAATCCGGCTCACACCACCATTGGTAAGTAGTATGCTGCTGCGTCGGGAGGGATTCTAACGGCTGCCTTAACGTGAGTTCAAACGCATTCACAACATAATGTGTAGAAAAATTTTCCCCAAAGACACTATCTTCATAAAAGTGCTCAAAAAGCCCTAGATACGTAGCATCTTCAATTGCCAACATAACACCAAGCTCTGCCAGTGTTAATCGGCGAAACGCAGCCGCTAAAGATTCGTTTTTATAGACGCGCCCACCCGGTACAAACCAATAGCCCTGAGCAGGACGATTAGAACGCTTACCTAACAGGACTCGACCATCCGACCCTCTGATAATCAGATCAATAGAGATCAATGGGGTTGAATCAACCACCACACGAAAATCATCTGCCGATAAAAAAGCATGTGTCATAAAAGCCAAAGCACCTTACCGATTGACGCTAAGCGAATAAGCTCACCCTCTAAAATCATCTTGGTGGGCTAAGAACCATGTATAGGTACTAGCTAAGCCTTCTTTTAGGCTTATTGAGTATTTCCAGCCTAAGCCTTGCAACTTATCAACGTTCATGAGTTTGCGCGGTGCGCCATCGGGTTTAGTCGCATCGAACACAACCTCTCCTTGATAACCCACAACGTCCGCCATTGTTAGCGCCATCTCTTTGATAGTGCAATCGACACCTGTACCTACGTTGAAGTGCGACAGCATAGGTTCGGTATTAGCATCATAAATTGCTTTATCGACGTTCATTACAAAAATAGAAGCGGCAGCCATATCATCCACATGCAAAAACTCACGCATTGGCTTACCTGTGCCCCACACCACCACTTCAGGTGCATTTGATAATTTCGCCTCATGAAAGCGGCGCATTAGTGCCGGAATAACATGCGAATTTTCGGGGTGGAAATTATCATTTTCACCATAAAGATTGGTTGGCATCACACTGCGATAATCCACACCATATTGGCGGTTGTAGGACTCACACATCTTAATACCCGCAATCTTAGCAATAGCATAAGGCTCATTGGTTGGCTCTAGCGTACCGGTAAGCAATGCAGTCTCTTGCATAGGTTGCTCGGCCAACTTGGGATAGATGCAAGAAGACCCCAGGAACAACAGATGCTTAACACCCGAGGTATACGCCGAATGGATGATGTTGTTCTGAATCATCAAGTTTTGGTAAATAAACTCAGCCGGATAAGTGTTGTTGGCCATGATGCCGCCCACTTTAGCCGCAGCAAGGTACACCTGATCAAACTGATGTTGAGCAAAAAAATCGGCCACGGCTGTTTGGTTGGTTAAATCTAACGCTTGGCGGCTTGCAGTAACGACTTCAATATGAGGTTGTTTAGCCAGTTGGCGGCAAATAGCAGACCCCACCATACCGCGATGCCCCGCAACAAAAACTTTCATTGGTAAGCCCCTTTATTCGCGACGAAGTGCTACGTCATAACCACTTTCTTGTAGTAAACGGAAGCGTTTAGCACTATCAAGGTCATGCTGAACCATTTCAACTACCATCTCTTGCAATGTAATTTTCGGTACCCAACCAAGTTTTTCTTTTGCCTTAGTCGGGTCACCTAGCAGGGTTTCTACCTCTGCCGGGCGATAATACTTAGGATCAACAGCGACCACTAAATCACCCACGTTTAAACCTGGTGCATCATCGCCTGTAATCGCTTCTACATAACCCTTTTCATCTTCTGCCGTACCTTCCCAGCGAATAGAGATACCTAGTTGTTTTGCTGTCATCTCTACAAACTGGCGCACACTGTATTGCACACCGGTTGCAATCACAAAGTCATCGGCCACGTCTTGCTGCAACATCAACCATTGCATCTCTACATAATCTTTAGCATGGCCCCAGTCACGCAGCGCATCCATATTACCGAGGTACAAGCACTTCTCTAAACCCTGCGCAATATTACTCATCGCACGGGTAATTTTACGGGTTACGAAGGTTTCACCACGGCGTGGTGATTCGTGGTTAAACAAAATCCCATTACACGCATACATACCATAGGCCTCACGGTAGTTAACCGTAATCCAATACGCATACATTTTAGCCACAGCATAGGGAGAACGTGGGTGGAAAGGCGTGGTTTCTTTTTGCGGAATCTCTTGTACTAAACCATAAAGCTCAGAGGTAGAGGCCTGATAAAAGCGAGTTTTCTTCTCTAAGCCTAAAAAACGTATCGCTTCGAGTAAGCGAAGTGTACCCATAGCATCTACATCGGCCGTATACTCGGGTGATTCAAACGAAACAGCTACATGCGACTGCGCACCAAGGTTATAAACCTCATCTGGCTGTACATCTTTTAGAATACGTGTGAGGTTAGAAGTATCGGTTAAATCACCATAGTGTAGAAAGAAGTTAACCCCTTCTTCATGACGATCTTTATAGATATGATCAACACGATCCGTATTAAACGAAGAAGCACGGCGTTTAATACCATGCACCTCGTAACCTTTTTCTAATAAAAACTCAGCCAAATAAGAACCATCTTGACCAGTAACACCGGTAATTAATGCGACTTTTTTAGACATTACATTAGTCCCTTAACAATTTAAAAACATTAACCAATCAACGCATTGATATCGTTGTAAAAGCGTTGAAGAATGGCATCTTTATTCAGATTCTTTTCGGCGTAATCGCGCGCAACCACATTATAATCAGAATGCGTCAAAGCACGATCAAGCCCATTACAAAAGGCATCCAGATTCTCGGGCTCAACACACTCATAGATACCATCATATTCCTGCACGAGCCTGCCAAGCTCAGTATCCGCTTCGGCGGTTACCAGCGCATGACCGCCCGCCGATAAGATATTGGTGAGTTTGGAAGGCAATACCGCATCAGCCGCCCCCTTGCGCTGAACCACCAGATGAACATCAGCCATCGACAACATAGCCGGCACATCGGCCCACTCCTGTAATGGCTTAAAGTGAACATTGGTAAGGCGCTTAGCCTTAGCTTGCTGCTTAAGCTCATCGACATAAGCACCGGCACCCACCATAACAAAATGGACACCAGCCTGATCCCGATAACGCTCGGCTGCATCAAGAACCAATTCAAGCCCCTGCTTGGCTCCCATATTACCGGCATACAGCACCACTTTATCCTGCGCGGTAAAGCCCCAAGACTGGCGCAAGGCAGTGCCATTCACATCCGGTGTAACGAAATCCGTGTCGGACCAATTAGGAAAGAAGATCAGGCGCGAAGCATCCACACCCTTAGCTTTCGCCCGTTCCATCATACTGTAAGAGATAGTCGAAACCTTATCGAAGCGACGCATCAGCCAGCGCTCTGCCGCATAGGCAAAACGGGCAATACGACCGGAGCCGCCCATACCCAGACCGAACATGGCATCCACTTCGTAATCCTGGATATGCAACACCGCTTTAGCGCCCGTCAGTTTACAAAACAGCAAGGCTGCCGGCACGGTAAACAAAGTAGGTTCAACCACAAACACCACATCCGGCTTACGCAACAGGTGGCGAAACAGCGCAACAGCCGATGAAGCCGCAAAGCTGGCCAGATGCACTAAGCGTTTAACGGTAGTTGGCTGTGCCGGCACATACAAAGGACAGCGGGTGATTTTAACGCCCTGCAACTCCGAAACCGAGTACCAGCTACCGCTGTAGCCATCGTGTACCCGCCATTCTGGATAATAGGGCGGTGCACAGATTACAGAGGCACTCGCACCCTGCTCTGCCAACCAAGGAGCCATCTCACCGTTGTATTTGCCGATACCAGTAAGTTCAGGGGAGTAGTTTAGACTGAGAAGTATCAGCTTCATCCATAATCCTTGGTTTAATTGCCTTAGCCGGAGAACCCACACAGATCATGCCTGCCGGCATATCCGTAAACACTGAGCTTCTTGCACCAATCACCGCACCACGACCAATCGTTACACCAGGCGCCACATATACGTCCGTCGCTACCCAGGCTTCAGGCTCAATAACGGTTTTCAGAGCATAAATATCAAACGCTGACTTTTTATAGTCATGACTGCTAGTGCAGATATAACTGCGCTGAGAGACAACGGCATTATCACCGATTGCGATTTCACCCAGTGTATAAAGCTCTACGTTATCGCCAACCCAAGCATAATCGCCAATGGTCAGTTTCCACGGATAGGTAATGCGGACAGTCGGACGAATAATAACGCCTTTTCCGATTTTTGCGCCAAATAGTCGAAGTAAGTAATTGCGCCAGCGGTACATAAACTGCGGAGACATTGCGAATAAAGTAGATTGCACAAGCCACCAAAGCTGAACAATTATACCTGGACGACCACGAAAACCTTCGGGAAGACGAAACCGTTCAAGACGCTGATACACCGCTTAACTCCTTTTCTAAATGCTTCAATTCATCCACGTTTGCAGAAATGTGTTTTGCCAGCTTATCGAGAACATTCTGTTTACTATCATTTGAAACTGATGATAGTAATTCTTTAGAGTACTGCAAGAGATCTTCTGCCATATCGCTACCCAACAGAACGGAGTGACCAGCCAATGCATTCGCAACATCTGCAAGACACCCGGTATCAGTTACCAATACTGTTGCGCCATATTGCGCGGCTTCATAAAGCACCAAAGGCTCGGCCTCATTACGGTATTGCGAAGGGAATACAAACACATCAATGGAACCCAAAAATTCTTCTTTTGCATCACCATATACAGGACCAGCATACTTAAAACCATCTAGAGAGACAAAGAGATCTAACTTTTCCTGGACACCATCACCCGCAACAGGGCCTGCGATAACCGCGTTAAATTGTTCTCCATCATCCCTAAGAGAACAGCATAAATCGATAAAAGTTCCGACGCCCTTCTCGAGTGTAAGATTAGCCATATAGCCGAGTACTGGAGTTGTTTTATCCTTAGCAGAGGACAGATTCAGTCCTTTCGGTTCAAAAAAAACACTGTTTGAAACAACTCTGATCCGGGTTGACGAAACACCGTACAAGCTGACCAATCTATCCCGCATTCTGGATCCCAGAACAATGTGTTCCAGATCTCTACCACCTACAAAGAGTAAAGTTAAGAACAACCTAGAAACACAGGAAAGGTAGCTAAAAGAATGATGGTGAAGGTATATTTTAAAGCCTAATATTCTAAGAGCAAAAAGATAGATCAAGTCTATCAACTGCCCCTTGCCACCATTCAACGTGCGGTAACAAACCTTCTCTCCACTGAGCCTTGCGCCAACTATTCTGAACAGAACGTAGAAACTTAGAACCAACTTAGCCACTAACCAAATCGGGCCATCAAAGAATTTTTTGGCGAAAGAAGGCGCCGTATTAACAACAAACGTCGGAGCCATGTAATGTACAAACTTCCGATTCATCACGGACATACCATGGATGGGCGCAGGAAGGTCAACTAAAAATAAACTCATTTTTTGTCGATCCTTAAGGAGAAAGCATCTAGATTATCTTTCCAAAAATCAGCCTTATCCAACAAACCCGAAACAACTCGAGCAGGGTTACCTATTACAATAGAGTTCGCCGGAATCTCTCCTCTTACGACACTCCCCGCTCCGACAATAACATTCTCATTTATCCTTGTACCTGGCATTATAATCGAACCCCAGCCAACAAAAACATTATTAGATATATAAATATCTTTAATAAAAGCAACATCTGTATCTGGGCTATTACCGCATGCAATCAACCCGGTAGTAACAGAGTAATCATGCGTCAAAAGAACAACCCCTTCTGAAATAACCACACGATCCGACATAGTAACGCGATCAAAATCATCAAATCTTGCTCTAATTGAAATGTAGCGGGGATCACCTTCAAACTTAACCCCCATGATGGCTAGGAGTCTTAAATACATAGCCATATACAACCTAGGGTTTAGAATTTCAATCGGTCTCAATAAAAATCGAGAGAAGTGAAAAAAAAACCTTGAAAAAAATTGTACTAAAATAGGCAAATTAAACATTAATAAATTCCTTTTTGTAACGATCAACTACAATTTCTGGACTAAACTCTAAGATTTTAGATTGCGCGTAATTCAAACAACCAGAAGTTGCTGCTGCAGCCCGCTCAATTGCAGACAAAACAGCTGACGGATTCAAATAATCTTCAACAAGATAAGGATATTCACCCCCAACCAAATCGCGATGCTCCGCAATTGAAGAAAGAACAACCACATTATTACAGGCAACATTTTCTATAACAGTATTTGGTGTTCCTTCATGATGACTTATGTTAACAAAAACATCCGCACGCCCATAAAAATCACCAATATTTTTAGTGAACGGGTGTAGCTTAAAATTTGATAAACCTTCTCCCTTAATCCTCTCAAAAACAAATTCAAACATACTACCACTACCGACGATAGATACGCACCAATCCGGATGCCTATTAGCTAAAACCGAAAACACATCAACCAATACAGCAATATTTTTTTGCGACTCTAAACGCCCCGCATACAGTATTTCTTTTTCGAATTTACTTTCAGTCAATGACAAAATCTGGTTTTCCAAAAGTATATTTGGTATAACCTTGCACTTCTCATGACTAACACCAACATTCTGCCAGTAAGTTTTGCCTGCGACTGAGTTAGATATAATCAAATCAGCGTGTTTCACAAGAAAACGTCTAAGATTATATTTCCAATTATCTGGATAAAAAGAATCCCTCTCAGCAACAACCCAGCTCGCCTTTATTAGCCATCTTATCAGCCCAACATACACATCAGAAGCGTGAAGCCATGAAAAAACAATAGAAGGTGAAACCTCCTTCAAAATCCCATACAACTCTACTGGCATAAATATAGAGTAAGAAGATCTAAAGCTCAGTTTATGCAAGGTTATATTAAATAGCTCTAAGTCTTCGAAATTTTCCCCTTCATGAGAATATATAACATGAACATCAAACGACAGGTCTTTCTGCAACTCATTTATAATACTTATACACTGTCTTTGCGCCCCACCCTGACCAAAACCAGCAATAACAAAGCACACCTTCACAATTTACTACCTTTCTTATACATCATCGCCACCAAAACAAACATGAAATAAGTCCAAGCTATATTTCGAATAGGAAAATCAAAAGAATATCTTGCATATTGCGAATACAATGCCAACGTAAACAAATAAATAACGAACCACCGAATATTACAATTCACCTTAGAGACTTTAAAACTTACAAAACTGGACCACCTCCCCATTATAAACATCAGCAGAATCACCCCCAACAAACCGAAATCAACGTAGATATCAGATATAACATTTGTCCCTAACCCCCACGTGGCCGCAGGCCCTAGCACACCTTCCGTCAAAAAGTCAGCACTTGTTACAAACGGATCATCAGGCGAAACAAAAACCGATCTAGAGAAAGGAATAATACCCATTAACCCTATAGCTTTGAATTTTCCATAAAAATAATCAAACTTCTCAGGCACTAGATGGTGCGCAACCCTAGATGTTACCGTAGAATTATAAAAAGACCCTCCAGCACCATTATTTTTAGCAGAAGACTCATCCACCAAAGCATTAAAAGCATTTGAGAAACTTTTTTCATCCAGAGTTCTAGTAACCTCTGCCACTCCATACAACACAAAACTGGCAAGCATCAATAAAACAACACCAGATAGATGTATCTTTTTGACAAAGGTAAAGTACCCCCCACCTCCAACTATCGCGACAATGAAAAACATATTCCTATCACCCAAATAGAGCAAAAGGCAGCACCAAAAAAAACATACAGCCAATGAAAAATAATGAAATAAATTCACCCTGTAACCTTTACTTAAATAATAAATAAATATAGCAACATTCAAAACAACAAAATGATTTGCGAGAAAATATATACCATTCTCAGACGTAGTCCCGACATCAGATCCAGAGTAAGCCCCGCCAATCATCTTCTTAAAAACAGTAATAAAAAATAAAAACAAAAATAAAAACATGAATAGGATGCTAATTCGCAATATCACCCCCTCACTTTCAACACTATCGACCCCCTTACTGCGAAAATTAATCCCTGAAGCTAGGCAATACGAAAAAACACCGGCAACACTCAAAGCCAGAGATTTGTTAGTGTATTCGATAAAAACATAATCAAGAAAACGACTAGCATACAAATCAAAACCACCAACAACATACATTTGATAAGGGTAGAAATATATAACATAAACAAAAAATAGAAAAAGAATATCTATACTCAAGTACCCTCCCACAGACACCCTTAATACACTCAGCCTCTCAAAAAACAAGGCATAAAAAGCCACCAGGGACACCCAAACAATCCGATCATCAACTCCATACGGAGCAAAAACAAATACCAATGAAAATATAGCCGCACCTAGGCCATATAAAAACGTCCTAAAACTCATAACAAAACACTCCGACGAAGATCCGACTTCATGATAAAAACAACATATGAAATTCTAAGCGCCCAGAAAAACACCACCCAAACAACAACAGTTTCCACTTCTTTCAAAACATCCCTGGCAAACAGGTAAAAAAACATAGAGATTAAAACTGAAAACACACCCGTAATAAAAAGCGATCGGGTACGACACACAACATTGTATGCGATAGAAATAACCGAATACCCTCCACGAAAAGCCGACAAAACAACAAGCCAAAAGAGTATAGAATAGCTTCCCGACCACACATCAACATAGAGAAAATCTAAAAAAATCAATATAAAAGCCATAAACATCGAAAAAAGAAAAGAAAGTAAAACAACTAGCGCACAGTCTTTATACACCACAGGCAATCGAAAATTACTTTTATAACCATTAAGCTTCCGAGATGAGAAATATGAAGCAAAAATCATTGACGGAGACACAATAAAAACATAATAAAAATAATATTCTCCAAACTCTTCCCGATCAACAATACCCTCCAATATCAATCGATCCATAGAGTCAAAAAAGGCATATCCAACAACCGATACAATAGCCCCTGCAGACATAAGAAAAACATCCACATACGACCTTGAGGAGTTACAAACAACCAATCCACCCTGCTTAAAAAAAGCGACTATCGAAACAAGAAAACCAAAGATGATACTCAGCAACAGAAGAACATCAAATTCCAAATGATCAACTACATAAATGGAAAGCAAAGCAAATACAAGCAATAAGACCTTCCACATACTTATTGCCAGATATGCTGCAAGCAAGTGCCCAGACAAGCGCCCTAATGCTGACAGATATACGCTTAATGCGACAAACCCCGCCAACAATGCAATACCAAATCTATTCATATTCAAAAAGTAATGGCCAAAAAAAAGCGACAAAGCCATACTTAAGAAGACCAATAAACCAGATGTAATCAACACATTTCTGTCAATAATTACTAAGGACTCAGAGACCGAGGCACTTCGAACTATTACTTGCTCAAACCCCATCCCAGCCCCAATATATAGAAGTGATGATATAAATAAGTACACAGCAACTTCACCATACTCCACTGGTGCTAGTTTCGACTTTAATATATAGTTGACCAAAAACAGAGCTACAGCCCCGAAAACAGGAACTAGAACCACATAATTTTTAATATCAGAAATTCTCACTTCCCACCCCATCCACTCACACAAATGCAACCCGCAAATACCAAACAGTCACAGATTCTTACACCGGTTGTTTCTCGTTTTATACCATTCAACAAATTTGCTTATACCAGCCGTCAAATCTACACTTGGTTGAAAACCTATCAATACATTCAGGCTCTCAATATCTGCAAATGTCCGGACAACATCACCAGGCTGCATAGGCAGATATATTTTTTCTGCCTCTTTACCACAAGCCACCTCAATTGCACGGATAAAGTTGCCTAGTTCTACAGGCTGATTATTGCCAATGTTGTATATCGCGTAATGGGCTGTACTTAATGACGGATTATCAACAACCTGATCCTGACCTTTGGGAACAACATTTGATATACGTACAACGCCTTCGACGATATCGTCGATATAGGTAAAGTCGCGCTGCATTTTGCCGTTATTAAATACCTTAATAGGCAACCCTTTCAGAATGGCTTCGGTAAACAACCAAGGAGCCATATCTGGCCGACCCCACGGACCATATACAGTAAAAAAGCGCAAGCCTGTAGTTGGCAATGAATATAGATGACTATATGTATGAGCCATCAGCTCATTCGATTTTTTGGTCGCTGCATACAATGATACCGGGTGATCAACGTTGTCTGACGTCGAAAACGGAATTTTAGGATTCATGCCATATACGGAGCTGGACGACGCATAGACTAAATGCTCGACTTTATTGTGCCTACAACCTTCTAAAATAGTCGCCATTCCCACCAGGTTTGAATCGATATACGCCATTGGGTTTTCTATCGAATAACGAACACCCGCTTGCGCAGCTAAGTGGATCACGCGCTGAAATTGCTCTTTTTTAAACAGTTGCGCGATTCCATCTCTGTCAGCAATATCCATCTTTATAAAACGGAAATTATCATACGGCGCTAGTTCTTCTAGACGAGCATGCTTTAGCTTTACATCGTAATAATCATTGAGGTTATCTAAACCAACAACTTCATGCCCGTCATCCAACAAACGTCTTGCCGTGTGCATTCCAATAAAGCCAGCAGCACCTGTCACTAAAAACTTCATACACTTCCCTGCTTAAACTCAATAAATATCTTTAGAAAACAAACTAACCGGCGTTTTAATCAATATCTTTACATCCAACGCCAACGACCAGTTATTGATATACGCCAAATCATACTCTACCCGCCGTTCCATTTTATCGAGTGTTTCTGTCTCCCCCCTGAATCCACTAATCTGTGCCAAGCCGGTGATGCCCGGTTTGATACGGTGTCGGGCAAGGTAGGCATCAATTTTGTCACTGTAGTAGTTGTTGTGGGATACCGCGTGAGGGCGCGGCCCGACTAATGACATGGTGCCATTGAGTACGTTTATCAGTTGCGGCAGCTCGTCGATGGAGGTGCGGCGTATAAACTTGCCTATTTTGGTGATGCGCGGGTCTTCTTTGGTGGCTTGTTGTACAACTTCGGCATCGTCGTGCAGTTTCATACTGCGGAACTTATACACTTTAAAGATTTGCCCATCAAAGCCGGTACGGTCTTGCTTGTAAAAAACCGGGCCAGGGGATGACCGCTTAATTAGGATGGCAATCACTAAAAACAGCGGGGCTAGCGCTATCAGGCCAAGGGTGGCGCAGCTTTTATCCATCGCATTTTTCAGGATCATGGGCACCCGCGATGCTGTTAGCGGGCTTTCATTTAGGGAGATCAGCGGTACACCGGCAACTTCTCGTACGGAGTGGTTGAGCAGATTCATGGCGAAGATATCCGGTGCCCAGATTACATCGACATTTTGATCCAATAGATCGATATGCAGCCCTTCAATCTGTTCGGATTCGCTTAAGGGCAATGCAATATAGATACGCTTGATGTTGTGCTCTTTGATAATGCTCCGCAAGGAGGCGATATTACCCAGTAGCGGCAAGCTGCTTTTTTCATTCGTGGGGTGGGTGCTATCTAGTGTGTCTTCATAACTTTGTACGATGCCCACAACACGATCCCTTAGCCAGCTGTTACTGTTTAGGCTTTTTATCAGATGATGGGCTATGTTGCTTTGGCCTATCACCAGTGTCGGGATCGGCTTCGCATAGCGGGCTTTATACTGCCGGTTAAGGTAAGCCAGCGTTATGGAGTTGAGTAGCTGCACCAATAGCACACTGGGCGCCCAGATCAGTAGCACCTCGCGGGAGAATAAGTCGGTAGTTTTGGTTACAAACCCTAAAACCAACCACAATACCAAACAAGCACCCCACGCCATGGCTATACGTAACGCGGTGCGCCAGTAACTGGCGGATTGCCGGTATACGCCACGGGCGGTGTAGATACCAAACATACTGATAACCACAATCACCCCCAAAAAGCGGTACTGCATGGGTAGTGTGTCGGTCTTAAGGTAGGTAAGCAGGAGTAATAGTAGGAGTGCCGCGCCTATATCGGCGATAATTTGCACCCAAAACATGAGGTTTTCGTGATTTTTTAGTAGCCGCCTGCGACGAGACGGAAAGGCAGATGCTGCCTGATGCGCTGTGTGTAATTCCATCTGCCTAACCCTTGATAAACTGCAGCGTGTGTATATCCATCGCCCTTTGCTGCATTGCGAAGTTATTTTAAGCCACCCTGTCGGCGTTGTGCAACATTTAATCAATTTATTGTTGCTTTTATATTGCACGTGCGTTTGTTGCTCTGGTACTATCTGGTTACATTTTCTACAAGCAAGGAGCATGTAAATGCGCCATCTTATCATTGGTGTTGTGGCAGGGATGTTCCCGTTGTACTCTGCCTTTGCGGATATCCCCGCAGATATTGAGTCTGGCCAACCCATGCAGACTATTTTTGAAAACGCTATTGCTGCGGGTGGGGCTGTACAGTCTACTCTTGGCAGTGTTATTAGCTTACGTGCTGATCTAGGTGGCCCTGCGCTTTGCACAGCGGTTACTTTAGATGCTGACAATGCCGCCGATCTTGCGTCATTTGCATTAGATCAGGGTTTGGCACCTAATGTTGTTGTCACATCTGCTATGCAGTGTGCAGGTGGTCAAGCTGCTGCGATCTATTCTGCTATGCAGAAAAAAGGCGTTTCTGAAGCAGACTTGCTAGCATCTGCTATCGAGGCTGGACAAGACCCTACACAGCTGCAAGAAGCAACAGCAGCCGGTAACGCTCAAGGCCAAGGTCAGGGCTTAGGTATTGCGCCTGGGCAAACTGGCCGTGCTGTAACTCCTCCTCCGTTTGGCTCTAACGCTGGCGGCGGCGGTGGTGGAACAGGCAGCCCTAGCTGATCGTTAGCTAGCTCTGCTGAGTCGTTTTACACAAGAGGCTGACGTTTATCGTTGGCCTTTTTCTTTTAGTGCCTTTTGTGAGCTGTTGCTTTCATGGATAGATACATCCCTGCCGATAAAACGCTGTTTTATTGTTTTATTGCCTTTTTAGTGTGGATTCCTTTACCCCTTGGCAGCAATCGCCCTTGGTCATCCTCTTTATTAATCATCTTTTCTGCCCTATTACTTTGCAGCTGGTGCTGGTTGTATTTACGTGGCCGAGTTGAGGTGACACCGGTTTTTAAAAAAGCGCTGCCCGTGTTTGGTTTATTGGTCGCGTCTAATTTGTGGGTGGGTTATCAGTGGATTAGTAACCATACGCTAGATGCCCATGCCACACTCCAGCAGTGGATACTTGGCTGGAGTTATATCGCGGTGTTCGCGCTAGCGTTGCTGCTAATCAATCAGCGTAGCCGTATTAAATGGGTGTTGTACGCCTTGGTGCTAAGCGGCACCGCCCAAGCCATTTATGGTGGCGTTATGACCTTAGGCGGCACGGAGTATAGCTTTTTTATCCCCAAAGATAGCTACACCGGCGTAGCAACGGGCACCTTTATAAACCGTAATCATTTAGCCGGTTATTTGGTGATCTGTTTATCTCTGGGGTTGGGGCTTATGATCGCAACGCTTCACACAGAGCGTTCGGGTAGCTGGCGTAACCGTTTGCGACGTTGGATGATGGCGCTATTGGGCGAGAAGGCGCGTTTACGCATTGCTTTGATTATCATAGTGATCGGGTTAGTGTTGACTCACTCACGTATGGGTAATACCTCTTTTTTTGCGGCTATGATGATTACCGGTGTTATCGCGTTATTACTCAGCCGCCGTGCCACTCGATCCACGGTTATCTTACTGGGCAGCTTGTTAGTCATTGATATCTTTATCGTGGGTACGTTTTTTGGTGTTGAAAAGGTGATGAACCGGCTAGAAAACACCTCTACTCAACGAGAAACCCGCGATGATGTAAACCGCTACAGCGTAAAGCTGCTGGATGAACATTTGTTAACGGGCACCGGGGCTGGCACTTTTTATACCGCCTTTCCTACCTATCGTGAGGCCGATATTCGTATCTTTTATGATCATGCTCATAACGATTATCTGGAGTTTTTATCTGAACGTGGGCTGATCGGCTTTATACCGCTACTGCTAGCCGCTGCCCTGAGTTTTGCGGTTGCCATCAAAGCGCAATGGAAGCGTAGAAATGCGCTTATGCGCGGCGTTTCGTTTGGTTGTATTATGTCGATGATCGCCATGTCGATGCATGCTACCGTCGATTTTAATCTGCAAATCCCCTCCAACGCCGCCACCTTCATGCTGGTATTAGCGCTCGCTTGGATTGCGAGTTATCACTCATCCCGAAAAACACAGCTAGGTTAAATCACCTAACGCTAAACCAAGGCAAACCGCTGCGCTATCTGCCACTTGTATATGCTCACTGTTTAACAGGCATAAAAAACGGGGTTCTTTTCAGAACCCCGTGAGCCAAGGGACTTGCTTAAAAAAGTTTGTACGACGTGGCGTCGCGCTTACAGCATTAGGCGACGGATATCGCTTAACAAGCTGTTGAGGTAGGTCAGGAAGCGGCCAGCATCACCACCGTTTATTGCACGGTGATCGTACGATAAGCACAGAGGCAACATCATACGCGGCTCAAACTCCTTGCCATTCCAGCGTGGTTTGATGTCGGCTTTGGACACACCCAAAATACCCACTTCTGGCGCATTAACGATTGGTGTAAAGCCTGTACCGCCAATACCGCCCAAACTAGAGATCGTGAAACACGCGCCCTGCATTTCATTGGGTTTGAGCTTACGATCTTTAGCCTTACCCGCCAATTCATTAGCTTCTAACGACAGTTCGTAGACGGATTTTTTATCCGCATCTTTGATCACAGGCACCATCAAACCATTTGGCGTGTCGACCGCCAAACCGATGTTGATGTATTTTTTGTAAACAATATGCTCGCCATCTGCATGCAATGAAGCGTTGAATTTCGGGTTGGCCGCTAACGCTTTGGCTACTGCTTTGATCATGAATGGCAGCGGCGTTAGCTTGACGCCCGCCTTAGCTGCTTCTTCTTTCATCTCTTTACGGAAGGATTCAAGATCCGTGATGTCGGCTTCATCAAATTGGGTAACGTGCGGGATATTCAACCAGCAACGCGCCATATTATCGCGAGTCACTTTGGCGATTTTGCTGAGTTTTTCAACTTCAACTTCACCAAACTTGCTGAAATCCACTTCAGGTATCGCTGGGATACCCGAACCACTGGTTACGCCACCCGCCGCTGGTTTCTCTTTCAGCGTCTTAAGGGCGTTTTTAACGTAGTTCTGTACGTCTTCTTTTAAGATGCGACCTTTACGGCCTGTGCCGGTCACTTCAGACAGTTCTACACCAAATTCACGAGCGATGGCGCGTACCGCTGGGCCTGCATGAGCTGAACGATTTTTCTTATCCAGATCTGCTTGGCTCAAGCTACTTGCCGGTGCCGCTTTAGCTGGCGCAGGTGTAGCCGCTGCCGGAGCAGAAGCCGCCGGTGCTGATGGAGCCGCTGCTGGCGCTGGTGCAGCCACAGGCGCACTGCCTGCTACTTCCAGTACAAGAATCACGTCACCTTCGTTACAGGTGCTGCCTTCCGTTATTTTCACCTCTTTGACCGTACCGCCTTTAGGGGCTGGCACTTCCATAGAGGCTTTATCGGTTTCTAGTGCGATCAGGCTATCGCCTTCTGCGATCACATCACCGGGTTTGACCATCACTTCGATGACATCAACATCGGTTGCACCACTGAGGTCTGGCACAAGCACATCTTCTACACCACCTGCAACTGGCGCAGCTGCCGGTGCTGGCGCAGGCGATGATGCAGGCGCAGGAGCCGCTTCAACGGCGGGTGCTGCTGTAGCCGATCCACCACCTACTTCTAGTAGTAGTAAAAGGTCGCCTTCATTACAGGTACTGCCTTCGGCAATTTTCACTTCGACAACTTTGCCAGCCATAGGAGAAGGCACTTCCATGGATGCTTTATCTGTCTCTAGCGCGATCAGGCTGTCACCTTCTGCGATCATATCGCCGGGTTTAACCATGACTTCAATGACATCAACATCCGTTGCGCCACTCAGATCCGGTACGACCACTTGCTCTACGCTGGATGCAGCGGGTGCTGCCGCAACCGGTGCTGGTGCAGGCTCAGCTACTGGAGCTGGAGCAGGTGCCTCTGCAACGTCTGCGGCAGGGCTTGGTGTAGCGCTACCTTCTGCTGCGAGCGTTAGAATCACGTCACCTTCGTTGCAGGTGTCGCCTTCTTTAATCATAACTTCAACCACGGTGCCGCTTTTGTCAGCCGGTACTTCCATGGATGCTTTGTCGGTTTCCAGAGCGATCAGGCTATCCCCTTCTGCGATCACATCGCCGGGTTTAACCAAGACTTCAATAACATCTACGTCATCTGCGCCGCTTAAGTCTGGAACGGTAATTGTGATTGTACTCACGATAATGTCCTCTATTCGTTATTCGCCATTAAGTTCAAGTCAGACTTAAACAGTCCACGGAGCCGGTTTATCCGGATTGATGTTGAACTTCTTCATGGCTTTAGCGACGACTGCTGCTTCAACCTTACCCTCTTCCTGTAGCGCTTTAAGTGCTGCCAGTACCACGTAGTAGCGGTTCACTTCGAAGAATTCACGCAGTTTCTGGCGTGTATCGGAGCGACCAAAACCATCCGTACCCAACACTTTATAACGCTGCGGGATATATTCACGCAGTTGATCAGCATAGAGGCGCATGTAGTCAGTTGATGCAACCACAGGACCTTGGCGGTCTTTTAGGCACTCGGTGACATACGCCAGTTTTGGCTCTGCTTCTGGGTGTAGCAGATTATGACGCTCTGCTGCCATAGCATCACGGCGCAGTTCGTTGATAGAGGTAGTGCTCCAGACGTCCGCTTCGATTCCGAATTCGGTACGCAGAATCACAGCCGCTTCACGCACTTCACGTAAGATAGTACCGCAACCCATAAGCTGAACTTTAAGCTCTGCGTCTTTGCCCTCTTCGAGCAGGTACATACCTTTGATGATGCCTTCTTCAGCACCTGCTGGCATATCTGGGTGCGAGTAGTTTTCGTTCATGGTCGTGATGTAGTAGAAACGGTTTTCACCTTTTCCGTACATGCGCTCGATACCGTCTTGGACAATCACGGTTAACTCGTAACCATAAGTTGGGTCGTAGGATACGCAGTTTGGTACCATCTGAGCCATCAAGTGGCTGTGGCCATCCTGATGCTGCAAGCCTTCACCGTTCAGTGTAGTACGGCCTGCGGTTGCACCGATCAGGAAGCCACGTGCTTGCATATCGCCCGCAGCCCAGATCAGGTCCATTACACGCTGGAAGCCGAACATAGAGTAGAAGATGTAGAACGGAATCATTGGGCAGTTGTTGTTTGCGTAGGAGGTTGCACACGCAATCCACGCCGATGTTGCACCTGCTTCGTTGATACCTTCTTCGAGGATCTGACCGGTTTTAGATTCTTTGTAGAACATGATCTGGTCGCTGTCATGAGGTACATAACGTTGACCTTCTGATGTATAGATTCCTAACTGGCGGAACATCCCTTCCATACCGAAAGTACGTGCTTCGTCTGGAATGATAGGAACGATGCGCTCACCAATATTTTTGTCTTTAACCAACGTATTGAGTACACGGTTAAGTGACATCTGTGTGGACAGCTCACGCTCACCGCTGCCTTTTAAGTTTCCGGAGAAAACTTCTAGCGCGGGGGTTTCTAGTGTTTGCACTTCGCTGCGACGGCTTGGGTAGAACCCACCCAGCTTGGCGCGACGCTCAAACATGTACTTCATCTCTGGTGAGTCTGGAGAAGGACGATAATAAGGTACTTCTTTGAGCTGATCATCAGCGAGCGGGATGTTGAAGCGATCACGGAAATCTTTCAGATCATCCATCGCTACTTTTTTCATCGAGTGGGTATCGTTTTTCGCTTCGCCCGATTTACCTGTACCGTAACCTTTAACAGTCTGTGCCAGAATCACAGTAGGCTGGCCTTTGTGGTTCATTGCCGCTGCATAAGCTGCATAAACCTTATAAGGATCATGGCCGCCACGGTTAAGTTTCATGATCTCGTCATCCGACAGATCTTTTACCATCTCTAGCAGTTCTGGGTATTTACCGAAGAAGTGCTCACGGGTGTATGCACCGCCATTGGCTTTGCAGTTTTGCAGCTCGCCATCGCACACTTCATCCATACGCTTCTGCAGCAGGCCATGCTCATCTTTTTCAAACAGTGGGTCCCAATGGCGACCCCACAAACATTTGATGACGTTCCAGCCAGCACCGCGGAATACGCCTTCAAGCTCTTGTACAATTTTACCGTTACCACGCACAGGGCCATCAAGACGCTGTAGGTTACAGTTAATAACAAAGACAAGGTTTTCTAGCTGTTCGCGACCTGCCAGTGCAATTGCACCTAGCGATTCTGGCTCGTCACACTCGCCGTCACCTAAGAATGCCCATACTTTACGGTCACCACGGTTGATCAAGCTGCGCGCCGAAAGATAACGCATGACGTGCGCCTGATAGATCGCCTGAATCGGGCCTAGACCCATAGATACCGTTGGGAACTGCCAAAAATCCGGCATCAACCAAGGGTGCGGGTATGAAGAAAGGCCGTTGCCATCTACTTCACGACGGAAATTATCTAGCTGCTCTTCGGTTAAGCGGCCTTCGAGGTAGGCACGCGCATAGATACCCGGTGAAATATGGCCCTGGAAGAACACCATATCGGCGTCTTGCTCGCCTTCATTACCACGGAAGAAATAGTTAAAGCCAATATCGTACAGTGTGGCTGATGAGGAGAAGGAGGAGATGTGTCCGCCCAGTCCATCTTTGTTGTCGTTTGCACGCATAACCATCGCCATTGCATTCCAACGAATGAATGAGCGAATACGGCGTTCCATGAACAGATCGCCTGGCATTTGCGCCTGATCTTTTGGAGAAATTGTGTTTCGGTAAGGCGTTGTTAGTGTAGCGCTATGGCCGACACCGATGTCGGATGCTTTTCGGCCCAGTTGTGTTAATAAGTAGCGCGCACGCTCGTCTCCATCATTCTTTGCGACTGATTCTAGCGCGTCTAGCCACTCTTTCGTTTCGATTGGATCGATGTCATCTATTATTTGATCTTGCACGTTGCCTTCTCCACGTATGCTATTTTAGCAATCATCCCTTAGTTTGGATGGTTCAGTTTCCTGACTTTTTGGCCTGAACCTTTGTTATGCGAGGGTTTATGCTGCTTTGCAGCAATTTCCTCTTTCTCGTTATTTTGTAGTAATACTACAAGAATCTACAAAATCTGTCTATATGAGCCCTATACACTTATGGGATGGCGCTAGGTTTATTTCATTTTTGTAGTTTTTATACACATTCTAATCTCAACGCGCCACCTATATAACACTATTGCCTGAACGGCGCAGCGCTCGTTCAATACGTGTATTTTCACGCCCCTGCTCTAATAGCGCCTCTTCTACATAGGCCAAATGATCATGTGCGGCTTTTTGTGCTCTATCCGGCTCGCCCGAAAAAATGGCTTCCATTAGTTTGTAGTGCTGATCGTGAATTTTTTGCCTGTATCCAGGCTTTGGGTAGATATTTTGTAAGTTATCTCCAATATGCTGGCGCAGTAAACTAAACAACGCTCGCATCATATGCAGTAATACCATGTTGTGCGTTGAAGCCGCTATCGTGAGGTGGAAGTCCACATCCGCTGCGACCTCTTTCTCAAACTCTTTATTTTCATGGAAGCTTTGCAACAGCTCATAGCTTGCTTTAATCGCTTCTTTATCGGCAGGTGTACTGCGAAGAGCGGCATAATAGGCCGTCACACCTTCCAACGCATGACGAAACTCCAACAAATCATATTGCGCTTCAGGATGGGTTTTAAATAGCTCAAGTAAGGGGTCCATAAAAGAGCCACCTAAATCATCAGAAACGTAAGTGCCCCCTCCTTGCTTGCTCACCAGCAAGCCTTTAGCGGCTAACTTTTGCACAGCCTCACGCAGTGATGGGCGCGACACTTCAAACTGTTTTGCAAGTTCGCGCTCTGGGGGTAATTTTTGGCCAGGCTTTAATGTCCCTTCAAGGATCATCTCTTCCATACGCTCTACAATTACATCCGAAATTTTTGGTTGCTTAACCCGCTGATATGCCATCCGTTTTTCCACACTGACTAAACACTTCCGCAACACGCGAAACCCCGAGTTGCATTCGCCTGTTCAAATACTCGCCTTTTGGCGAATCTGCACTAGGATAAGTAGTAACAAATTATTCACTATTCACTTTTTTGTGCAGGTGCAATAACTGGTAAGACCAATTAAGCGCTCAAATCTTATATTTGAAACTAGCGCTTATTCGCACAAATTCCAATATATATTTGGATTTCAAAAAAGGATTGACAACCCCTGCTCAAAAAAAATACAGTAGAACCTATCGCATGGTAAATTGGTATGACCAATATTACAAGAAGCATCACATTGATTATTTAATGACATGTTTTTTGACATGCAATATGGTTAATAGACCACTAGAAAAATAAATAACGTCATTGAGGATGAGACATGAAAAAGTTCACTAAGTCTGTGATCTCTACCGCTGTTCTGGCAGCTGCTGCCGCTACACTGGCTCCCGCTCAAGCTGCAGATAAGATCTTGCTAAAAACACCTATCGCCTTTGGCTCGCACCTTCCTGCACTAGGCACACCCATTGTTTGGGTTTCAGAGCAGTTGAATCTCGTCAGTGATGGCACAATCAAAATGAAAATTTATGAGCCAGGCAAGCTCGTGAGCCCTCCTGAGATTTTGGATGCGGTTTCTTCTGGTAAGGTTAACTCAGGTTATGCAACAGCAGGTTACTGGCAAGGTAAAATGCCAGCAGCTGCACTTTTCTCTGCCGTACCTTTTGGCCCTGAAGCGGGCGAGTATATGGCATGGATGTACTACGGTAACGGGCTTAAGCTTTATCAAGAGATGTATGACAACGGCGGTTATAACGTAAAGGTTATCCCCTGTGCCATCATCTCTCCTGAAACATCTGGCTGGTTCAAAAAACCAATCGAGAAGCCGGAAGATCTGCAAGGCCTGAATATGCGCTTCTTCGGTCTTGGCGCTTCTGTCATGGAAAAATTGGGGGTTTCAACCTCCCAGTTACCAGGCGGTGAAATCTTTGGCGCACTTGAGAAAGGCGCGATTGATGCGTCTGAGTTCTCTCAGCCTGCGATCGACCAGCGCTTAGGTTTCCATAAAATTGTTAAGTACAACTACTTCCCTGGCTGGCATCAGCAGGCAACTATCTTCGAGCTTCTCGTTAACAAAGATGCTTGGGGTAAAATGTCTAAAGGCCAACAGGCTACCGTTGAGAACACCTGTAAAGCCTCTATGACTAACGCGATTGCTGAAGGTGAAGCGATGCAGTTCCCTGTGATGGCTAAAGCTAAAGAGCAAGGTGTAGAGATCCGTTACTGGAACGACACAATGCTGAAAACCTTTGAGCAGAAATGGACTGAAGTTGCATCTGAGAAATCAGCGGCTGATCCGTTCTTCAAGAAGGTATGGGACGATCTGAGCACGTTCCGTGAAGGTTACGATCTATGGGAATCTAACGCATTCCTTCCACGTAGCCGTTAATTCTCGCTCGACTCAAGGCAGGCAGTATAGCTGCTTGCCTTTTCTGTATTTTCTATAACAATAATCGACGTAGGTAGCTTCCAGTGACTGAGAACGACACCCTTCCCTCAGTACCTTTGGCCGATAAGATCGATCGCTTTATCCAGCGTATCGGTATGTCAGTAGCTTGGTGCTATGTCCTGCTGGTTCTGGTAATCATTTTGCAGGTTGTACTTAGAAAAGGCTTCTCTAGTGGCCTTATCATTTTTGAGGAGCTTCAGTGGCACTTGTACGCTGTTGGGGTCATGTTTGGTTTGTCCTATGCACAGACGACCAATTCCCATATCCGCGTCGATTTGTTTTATACACACTTTCGTGCACGAACTAAGCACATAATCGAAATCATTGGCATTCTCACGCTGGTTTTGCCTTTTATCGTCATTGTTTTTATGCACAGTATCGACTTTTTTATGGACTCTTATCGTATCAACGAGAGTTCTGACTCCCCTTCTGGATTACCGTTCCGTTGGATTATCAAAGGGGTCATTCCTGTTTCTTTTGCACTGTTAGGGCTGGCTGTTTTATCCCGCCTTTATCGTGACACTGTTTTACTTTTACGCGGAGAATAATCATGGACGCCAATGAAATTATGGTCATTGCGATGTTCCTATCGTTCATCGCGCTACTTTTTACCGGTATACCTGTCGCTTGGGTATTGGGTGGTATCGGCATCATCTTTGCCTTTATCGGTCAATTCTCAGATACCTATTTCGATACGATTACAGGCCTCGATTACACGACGCTAGGGTTGGTTGTTAACCGCCTGTGGAAGATTATGGACAACTGGATTCTGGTTGCCCTACCCATGTTCATCTTTATGGGCATTATGCTGGATAAGTCCGGCGTTGCCGAAAAGCTCATGCACTCGATGCAAGAACTCTTCGGACGCGTGCGCGGTGGTTTAGCGGTAACCGTTACGGCTATCGGTATTATCTTGGCTGCATCTACCGGTATTATCGGCGCATCCGTTGTACTGTTGGCGGTTATGTCTCTGCCATCGATGACCAAGCAAGGTTATGCTATGCCTTTGGCACTAGGTACCATCGCATCCGCGGGAACCCTAGGTATTCTAATCCCACCCAGCATTATGCTGGTCATTATGGCGGATCAGTTGGGCTTGTCGGTCGGCGATCTGTTTATGGGGGCGGTATTCCCGGGCTTAATGCTAGGCGCTATGTATATCGTCTATATCTTGATTTATGGCCTTGTAAAACCTGAAGCCGCGCCGGTACCTGCCGATGCTAAACCGGTTGATCTGACAATCGTCTTGAACGTACTCAAAGCGGTGCTACCAACTGTATTGTTGATTTTCGTAGTACTGGGTTCAATTTTTGGTGGCTTTGCAACGCCAACCGAAGCATCCGGTGTAGGCGCACTTGGCGCAACGCTGTTGGCCATCTATAACCGCAAATTCAACTTTACTGTATTAAAAGAAGTGATGGGTGGCACGCTTAATACAACCGCTTATATCTTTGCGATCTTTATCGGTGCAACCTGTTTTGCTCTGGTGCTTCGTGAGTTAGGTGGTGATGAATTAATCGAGTCGTTCCTGACAGGCTTACCGTTTGGTCCTTATGGGATTATCTTTTTCATTCTGGGTGTCATCTTCTTATTAGGTTTCTTCCTTGACTGGATTGAGATTACCTTGATTATTCTTCCTCTTTTAGCGCCTGTTATCTCTGCGCTTGGTTTGGAGATTAATGGTTACGGTGTGGTTGATAATCCTCAATTAGTTTGGTTTGTGATGTTGGTAGCGATGACCTTGCAGACATCCTTCTTAACACCGCCGGTAGGCTTTGCGCTCTTCTATTTAAAGGGTGTCTGCCCGCCTAATGTGAAGTTGACAGACATCTACAAAGGCGTAATTCCTTTTATCGCCCTTCAATTGGTGGCGTTGCTAATCCTAGTATTCTGGCCTCAACTGGTACTTTGGCTTCCGGCCAACGCTTACGGCTAATCCTTTGCTGCTTCGGAGGTATCCATCAGGATGCCTCCGACTTCCGATCTGACTAATTGCTACTTCTGTGGCCGCAGTGATAAACATGAAACAGACACACCGTGATTTTCTTTCTGAACTTGCGCGCTTCATTCCTGAGCAGCGTTTAATTACTGACCCGTTGCGTACCTTAGCTTACGGCACTGATGCGAGTTTTTATCGGTTGATTCCACAAATTGTGGTGCGTGCTGAAAGTGCATCGGAAGTTGCTAGGATCATTCAACTAGCCAATGAGAAAACGATCCCTGTGACGTTTAGAGCCGCAGGCACGAGCTTATCGGGACAAGCGATCACCGATTCCGTGCTTATCCAACTCGGAGATGGCTGGAAAGGGTATAAAATCAACGACGATGCTACCGAAATCACACTTCAACCCGGTGTAATCGGCGGGCAAGCGAATAGCTATTTATCTCCCTACAATAAGAAGATCGGCCCAGACCCTGCGTCCATTAATGCCGCAATGATCGGTGGTATTGCGGCAAATAATGCCAGCGGTATGTGCTGTGGTACGGCACAAAATAGCTATCGCACACTTAAAAGTATGCAGCTTGTATTAGCCGACGGCACTCAGGTGAATACGGGGGATGCAGACTCTGTTGCGCGCTTTAAAGAGAGCCATAAAGGGCTTTTGGATGCGCTCGATTCGCTGGGCAGACAAACACGCGCTAATGAGACTCTTCGCTCACGTATAGAACATAAGTATCGTTTGAAAAATACAACAGGCTACGCGCTCAACGCCTTAGTTGATTACCAAGATCCCATTGAGATTTTACAGCACTTGATGATCGGCTCAGAGGGTACGCTCGGCTTTATGTCAGAGATCACCTACCAAACGGTTGATGAACACCCCAACAAAGCCTCTGCCCTTATTTTTTTTAATAGTGTGCGTACGACCTGTGAAGCGGTCGCGATTCTGAAAAAGACACCCGTTTCTGCCGTTGAGCTGATGGACAGAGCGGGGCTTCGCTCAGTAGAAACCAAGCCGGGGATGCCAGATTTCATCAAGGACTTACCTGATGATGCAGCAGCGCTGCTGGTCGAAACCCGCTCCGCCAACCCCCAGCAACTTGCTGAACAGGTAGAGGAAATTAAAGCTTCTATTGCTGCCTTAGAAACAGCTCGCCCTATTGCGTTCACGACTGACCCCGAAGAGTACGCGCAGTACTGGGCGATTCGTAAAGGTTTATTCCCTGCAGTAGGTGCTATTCGTCTTACAGGCACCACGGTTATTATCGAGGATGTAGCTTTCCCTGTGGATCAATTAGCTGATGCGGTTCATGATCTGCACCAGCTATTCAAGAAATGGCATTATGATGAAGCCCTCATCTTCGGCCATGCCTTAGAAGGTAATTTGCATTTTGTCTTTACCCAAGCGTTCGATAACCAAGAGGAGATTGATCGCTACGACGGTTTAATGATGGATGTCGCCAATATGGTGGTGGGCACCTATGATGGCTCCCTAAAAGCAGAACACGGCACCGGGCGTAATATGGCTCCCTTTGTTGAGTTGGAATGGGGCCAAGAGGCCTACCAGCTAATGTGGGATTTAAAGCACTTATTAGATCCCCGAGGTATTCTCAATCCTGGCGTGGTGTTAAACGCTAATCCTCATGTTCATCTGGAAAACCTCAAGCCTCTTCCTGCGGCTGATGCTTTAGTTGATAAGTGTATCGAATGTGGATTTTGTGAGCCGACTTGCCCTTCCCGTGCGCTGACACTGTCTCCGCGACAGCGTATCGTCATATGGCGTGAGATTGCTCGCTTAGAAGCAACCGGGGAAGATGCCGAGCGGTTAGCACTGCTAAGAAAAGAATATGAATACCAAGGTACAGAGACCTGTGCTGCGTGTGGCCTGTGCTCAACGACTTGCCCTGTGGGTATCAATACAGGCGATCTCACCCGCTCTATTCGAAGCCGTAATAATGAGAGCCATACCAAGCTAGCACAGTGGTTAGCGGATCATTACGGTACGGTAGAGAAAATCAGCCGAGTGGCCTTCGCGGGTGCGGATCTGACACATAAGCTCCTTGGCACAAAAGCGATGACTGCCGTTACCGGAAGCGCTCGAAAACTGTCGGGCGGACGCATCCAGCAATGGACTCCGGCTATGCCTAAGGCTGCACCTAAGATCAAACCCGTAAACACACATGCTACGGGTGCACCTAAAGTGGTTTATCTACCCAGTTGCGCTAGCCGTACGATGGGACCTGCTCGAGGCGATGAGGATCAGACCTCTTTAGCGACAATGACGGAGGCTCTACTACGTAAAGCTGGCTTTGACGTTATTTACCCAGAGAGTTTAGAGGGTCTTTGTTGCGGTATGCCGTTTCAGTCCAAAGGAATGTTTGCAGCAGCCGATTCAAAATCCTCTGAGATCGAACAAACACTGCTCAAGATCACAGAAAACGGCAGCATACCGGTGTACTCTGACACCAGCCCATGCAGCTTAAGACTAAAGGATAAGATCGATGCCCGTCTGCAGATTTTTGATACCGTCGATTTTATTGATCAATTCTTGATGGATCGGTTGATCTTCCAGCAAACCAACGAGCCGGTAGCACTGCATATTACCTGCAGCGCGACTCGCTTAGGCCAAGCTGCAAAACTTAAGCGCATTATGTCAGCATGTTCCTCCCAAGTGGTCATTCCCGATCAGATCACTTGTTGCGGTTTTGCGGGCGACAAGGGCTTTTCAACCCCCGAACTAAATGCTTCAGCCCTGCGCACATTGAAAGGCGCTGTTGAGCACTGCGAGGCAGGTTACTCCACCAGCCGAACGTGCGAAATAGGCCTGAGCCATCATAGCGGGATTGATTATAAATCGATTGTCTATTTAGTAGATCGCTGTACTCAGCCCAAACTGAGCAACAGACCGACCACTGAAGAAAATAACCGGATTCAGACCCATTGATATCTGACCCGATACTTGTGAGGATAACACCATGGCGCTACCAGAAATAAATACAATCCTATACACCACATCACTCGGCAAGCATACGCGTCCTGTGTTTCGTCATGCCGTTAAGCTTGCAAAATCCCTTAATGCAAAAATTGTGATGCTACATGTGGTTGAACCCATCGGCGAAATGGGCTCTGCACTTATAAAAAACTATCTTCCTTCAGATTTAGTGAAGAAGATGCATGACGAAGGCATCGAACAGATTCACCAAGAGATGCATCAACGTATTGAAAAGTTCTGCGAGGAGGAGCTTAATAGCTTGCCGGGCAGCGTCGACATTGATATTGAATATGTCATTATTGAGGGGAATCATACCGACTCCATTCTCAATGAAGCCAAAAAGCGTGACGTGCAGATGATCGTGATGGGGGCAGAAAACACCTTTGGACGCCATAGCCACACGACTCAACAGGTCGCCAAACATGCCAAAGTACCGGTGGTCATTGTCCCTACTGGCAAACAATTCATTTGATATAAGCGATCAATTATATGGAAAGCACCACACTGGCGTTGATGGAACGTATTTTTCTTACGGTTTTTCCGTTGGTTGCTATTGTCAGTGTGGGCTACTTTTATGCAAAAAAACGCCATACCGATATGTCGACGGCGAACGCTATCAACATTGATGTGTTTGTGCCGGCATTGATATTCTCCGTATTATCGGCTAAATCCTTTGATCTTCCTAAATATGAGATGCTGGCAATTGGTGCTGCCATCATTGTGCTAGGATCAGGACTGCTACTCTTTCCAGTCTGTAAGCTTTTAAAGATCAGCCCTAAAACGTTTCTTCCGCCCATGATGTTTAGTAACAGCGGTAATCTGGGATTACCACTCGCCGTTCTCGCTTTCGGAGAAGCTGCTCTACCGGCTGCTGTTGTTTTATTTTTAGTGGAAAACTTACTCCATTTTACCGTCGGCTTGTATATTCTTGACCATAAAACGAACCCATTAAACGTACTGAAAATGCCTATGATTCTGGCAACGATTGCCGGATTGGTTTGGTCGGGCTTTCACTTAAGCGTGCCGCCTGCCGTGGCTACTTTTATTGATATGCTAGGCCAAATATCTATTCCATTAATGCTGTTTGCATTAGGGGTACGTATGACTAGTGTCGATTTCAGTAACTGGAAAATCGGACTATGGGGGGCTATTTTGTGTCCGTTAAGCGGTCTGGCGATTGCCTTGGCTCTGCAACCTTTGCTCAATTTAGAACCGCTACACTTTACCTACTTGGTGTTATTTGGGGCTCTGCCTCCTGCGGTTCTCAACTATATGGTCTCAGAACGCTATCAGCAGGAACCCCATCAGGTCGCGTCAATTGTCTTGCTGGGTAATATGGGTAGCTTAATTTTTATCCCAGCGACACTCTTCTTCGTTTTGTAAGCACTTCACTCACAAAACTATATTAAGGCCGAGATACTTTGCTCAATCGATTCCAGCGACTTGAGCGGATTCTCAGCTTGAGTGATGGGTCTCCCAATAACCAAATAGGTGCTACCTGCAGACAGCGCTTGCTCCGGTGTCATTATTCGACGTTGATCGCCTGCGGCGCTGTCAGCAGGGCGAATTCCTGGCGTAACTAGACTAAAACGATCTGAGATAACACTGCGCAGAGGCGCTACTTCTTGTGCAGAACACACAACACCGTCTAAGCCACAAGACTCTGTAAGCGCCGCTAAACGTTTAACATGCTCTAATGGTTCAATATCTAAACCAACTTCCGCAAGATCTCCCCGTTCCATGCTGGTTAAGACAGTTACCGCAATAAGCAAGGTGTTATTATTTTGTACTTGTTCAAGCTCGTTTCTCGCCATCTCCATCATGCGCCGCCCACCGGATGCGTGCACGTTAACCATCCAAACACCCAACTCACCCGCGGCACGTACCGCTTTAGCGGTTGTATTGGGGATATCATGAAACTTAAGATCAAGAAAAACCTCAAAACCCGCTTTTTGAAGCGTTTCGACAATAGCAGGCCCGCCCCGTGTGAACAGCTCTTTACCCACTTTTAAACGACAACGGGCAGGATCTAACTGCTGGGCCATCGCGATAGCTTGCTCTGTAGTCGGGTAATCAAGTGCAACGATTATGCGCTTTTTATCAGTTATCACGTTCTGTTCTCTCTCTTTATATTCATTCCCCTTCAAGCCCCTGTATTGGACGACTTGAACCCCACTTTTTGCAGGATGGGCACTGCCATACCAGCGATTTAGCTGAAAAGCCACAATGTCCACATAGATAACGCGGTTTACTCGTTTCAAGCGTTCCTGTCAGGCTACGTAATACTTTGAGGCTATCTACTGCGCTTTCACTGCCATACTCTATATGTAAATCTATAAGGCGGTTAAAACCTTTAATGGAGGGGCGGTATTTTAGTTCATCTGTAATAAAAGCGCCTGCTGCATATACACCACGGTTCTCCATAACGACATCAGCCAGTGCCAGTATAACGGTGGCTGAGGGCGCTTTAGCCAAACACTGTCTTAAGTAATGCTCGTACTCCTGCGGTGCATTCAAGGCCGTATAGCATTGGCGAAGATCTTTGATCGTTTCGCAAACAAAAAGCGGATCTTGTTCCTCAACTTGTCGTAAGGCTTTAACAGCGCTTTTCCATTGCTGTTGTTGCATCGCCATTTTAGCTTGCAAGAAAGAGCTTCTTACACAGTTAGCATCAAAGCCGAGACTTTGCTTTAGAAAAGTTGCTGCACTTTTATAATCCTGTTTCAGCATACTCTTTTCTGCTAATTCACAGCAGTAGTGCGCTAAGTCATGCCATAAATCATCACTATGATCTGATCCCAATTTCGCAGCCGTATCGAGGGCCTGTTGCCACTCACTCTCCTTTTCGTATAAGCGCGTTAGCAAAGTGAGTGTTTTTTTCCGAATGATTCTAGGTGGATTTTGTTTAATAATATCGATTAGCAGATTTTCTGCCCTGTCTAGCAAGCCTAATGCATCATAGTCAATTGCAAGAGCCATCTGAATACGTAGCGAGTCAGGCCTAGATAAATCGGGACGAGCCAAGAGGGTTTGGTGAATGTTAATCGCGCGTTGCACATCACCTTTACGGCGGAAGAGTTTAGCTAGGGCTAAATGGGCAGGAATCGTTTCGCTGTTAACTTCGAGCGCACGAATAAAACTTTCGATCGCCTCATCCGTATTCTCATTAAGTAGATGATCTAAGCCTACAAAATAATCCCTGCTCAGAGATTGTTGAGAATATAGATGGCGCTTATGCTTAGCCATCCCCCGCCCTAGAATCCAGCCTAAGGCAAGGGAGAGTAGAAGGGCAACAATCGCCCATATATCGATCATTTTAAACGGCGTCTTTCAGCGCTGCTGTCCTTAATTGATCAAGTTCTTTACTCGTTGTTTGAATCTTGCGGCGACTACTCATAAGCTGAGTTTTTAGCGCTACTACTGCTATTGTACTGAGCAAGAATCCACAGATACCACCAATAACAAACGCCGCAATTAGCCATAAAGATAAGCTAGCTTGAGGTAGTTGTACAAACACTAAATCAATCGCTACTTTATCAGTATTATGTATTGCAAACATAATACCCACCATCAGTATGACAACTGACAGCAACAGTAATATAAACATTTTCAACCAGCGCACTATTTTGCCTCCAAAGGGTTAAATCGGTCAGTACCCTTTATTGATACTCTCATTGACTTGCTCTCTTAAATCTTTACCCGGCTTGAAGTGGGGCACATACTTTGCCGATAAGGTTACCGAGTCACCCGTTTTTGGATTTCGCCCAATTCTTGGGGCACGGTAATGCAGAGAAAAGCTACCAAACCCCCGAATCTCTATTCGGTCGCCATTCGATAACGCTTCAGTCATATGATCTAGCATTGCTTTAACAGCCAGCTCGACATCTTTTACAGAAAGTTCAGGATGCCGGTCTATCAGATGCTCTATTAGTTCTGATTTCGTCATGTTGCTTTCTCCGCAATTCCAGCCACTCTGTGTCCTGACTTTACCGGAAATAAAAGGCGCCCTTCGGCGCCTCCGGATCAGGAGTCCTTTTTGCTCATCTGTTGCTTAATCAGGTCACCAATCGTTGTTGGGCCTGACGTTTCAACGGCCTGTTGTTTAACAGATTGCAGTGCTGCTTTCTCTTGTTGTAACTCCATCTGTTTTATAGACAACAAGATATTGCGATTTTTACTATCAATCTGAGTAATAACAGCTTCGACAGAGTCACCTACATTCAATTTCGTTGCAAGATCATCCGTTCGTTCGCGTGCAAAATCAGCCACACGCAACGTTGCTTCGACACCTTCAGCGAGCATAACCACGGCTTGTTTACTGTCTACTGAGGTTACTTCACCTTTTACAATAGTACCTTTACCGTTAGTAGAGACATATTCACTAAAAGGATCACTATTCAGTTGTTTGATACTCAAGGCGATACGTTCACGCTCAACATCAATGGAGAGTATGACCGTTTCTACTTGATCCCCTTTACTAAAGGCTTTTACAGCTTCTTCGCCCGGAAGATCCCATGACAAGTCGGATAAATGAACCAAGCCATCAATGTTACCTTCAAGACCGACAAAGACACCAAAGTCAGTAATCGACTTTATTTTTCCTGTTAATTTATCACCTTTATGATGCTTGGCAGCAAAAGCATCCCATGGATTTTGTACGCACTGCTTCATACCCAGAGAGATTCGACGGCGCTCAAGATCAATATCGAGGAGCATGACTTCAATTTCTTGGCCAATCTGAACGACTTTAGACGGATGAACATTTTTGTTCGTCCAGTCCATCTCAGAAACGTGTACAAGTCCTTCAATGCCTTCTGAGATTTGGGCAAAACAGCCATATTCCGTAAGATTAGTCACCCGTGCTGTCGTTTTATCACCTACCTGGAATTTACCAACTGTCGCTTCCCAAGGGTCGGCCATTAACTGCTTGATGCCTAAAGATACACGCGTGCGCTCACGATCATATTTGAGCACTTTGACGTCAATTTCATCACCTACCGTCAACACTTCGCTTGGGTGCTTAACGCGCTTCCAAGCGATATCTGTGATATGTAGCAGGCCATCAATACCACCCAGATCAATAAAGGCACCGTAGTCAGTGATATTTTTCACGATACCTTTGAGAACAACGCCTTCATCCAGCGTTTCCAGCAACTTGTCACGATCAGCACTGTTAAGCTCTTCAAGTACTGCTCGACGAGAAACGACAATGTTGTTCCGCTTTGGATCAAGTTTAACTAATTTAAATTCCAGCTCTTTCCCTTCGAGGTGGGCACTATCGCGAAGTGGGCGAATATCCAGCAACGAACCTGGCAAAAATGCCTGTACAGTGCCTAAATTGACCGTAAAACCACCACGAACTTTGCCGGTGATCTCGCCTTTAATGATTTCGCCATTTTCAAATGCGGATTCAAGAACAATCCAAGCTTCTGCGCGTTTCGCTTTTTCTCGTGAGAGCTGGGTAGAGCCGTAACCATCTTCTACACTTTCTAGGGATACTTTGACCTCATCTCCAATCGAGACGGTTAACTCGCCATTGTCATCCCTAAACTGCTCCAGCGGAATGACACCTTCTGACTTGAGTCCTGCATTGACAATGACAAAGTCATTTTCAATTCCAACAACCGTCCCTATCACGATAGAGCCGGGTGCCATATTCAACTCTTGCAGACTCTCTTCGAAGAGATCAGCAAAACTCTCGCTCATAATCCAACCATCCTCGCAACGCGTGTTGCTTTTATTAGCGCAATCCCCTGTGGCGCGCTTCCTCTAGGATTGCATCCAGCACTTGTTCTATTGTCATAATGGTTGAGTCCAATATGACAGCATCGTCCGCGGGCTTGAGAGGCGCGACACTCCTGTTCTTATCACGTGCATCGCGTGCTTGCAAGTCCACTAATATAGTTTCAAGGCTAGCATCGAGCCCCTTATTTATCAACTGGTTATATCTTCGACGTGCGCGCTCTTCTACGCTGGCATCCAAATAAACTTTCAGAGCGGCTTCGGGAAAGACGACGGTCCCCATATCTCGGCCATCAGCGATCAATCCTGGATCTTCGGCAAACGCTCTTTGCCTTTCTAGAAGCGCCTGGCGCACTGCCCCTAGTGCAGCTACGATTGAAGCATCATTTCCTACCGATTCAGAACGTATTGCTTGAGTTACTTCCTCTCCTTCGAGGATGATTTGCACGTCATCCTCACCTTCATTGGCATTAAACTGTACATCTAAGTGTGCAGCCAAAACCACCAGCGCTTCTTCATTATCCATCGCAACACCGTGATGACTGGCGGCCAATGCCGTCAAGCGATATAAAGCACCACTGTCAAGCAGGTTCCATCCCAATGCTTCAGCTAATAATCTGCAGACAGTTCCTTTGCCCGATCCACTCGGTCCATCTACAGTAATAACGGAAACACTTTTATTGCTATGAGACATTCGTCTCCTCCTTATGTATGCGCAGTCCTGCTTTCTGAGCAACTTCCAAGAACTCTGGAAATGACGTTGCTATCTGATTACAAGCCTCAATCACTACTTCACTACTGGCTTGTGTACCTGCAATTGCAAATGCCATAGCGATTCTATGATCTTCGTAACTTTTAATGCGACCGCCTGAAAACCTTCCGCCCGTGATTTCAACATTGTCGTTATCGACTGAAACCTCAATTCCCATTCGTTGCAGGCCTTCCATCATTGCCTCGATACGATCGCTTTCTTTGTACCTTAGTTCCCCAATGCCATGGATTTTTGTTTTACCTGAAGCGGAGGCCGCCGCTATAAAAATGGCAGGAAACTCATCCATCGAGATGGAAATTAAACGCTCAGGAATAGTAATACCCTGAAGAGGGGTATACCGCACCCTGATATCCGCAACTGGCTCACCACAGAGTTCAGTTGGATTTTCAAGAGAGATATCCGCCCCCATGAGATTCAAAATCTCTAGAATGCCTGCTCGGCTGGGGTTAACACCGACACGTTCGATGGTGATATCAGAATCCGGTGTAATCACACCTGCCAGAATAAAGAAGGCAGCCGAGGAAATATCGGCAGGAATATCAATCTGTCGGTTAATTAAACGTTGTGGCGGCTGAATCTGAATGCGGCTGTCTGTCTGCTGAAGCGTAATGCCAAACTGTGCCATCATTCTTTCTGTATGGTCACGAGTTATCGCAGGCTCCACAATCGTACTGTCAGCGTCTGCATATAGAGCAGCAAGCAACAGACCCGATTTAACTTGAGCACTCGCAAGGGGCATTTCGTAGTTAATTGCATGAAGTTTACGCTTTCCATTAATCTTAATGGGCGAAACGCCTCCTTCGGAGGTGACAATATCAGCGCCCATTTTGCGTAAAGGTATTGCAATACGCTCCATTGGCCGTTTCGAGAGTGACGCATCCCCGACCAAACAACTATCAAAAGGCTGTGCTGCCAAAAGACCACATAACAAGCGCATACTGGTTGCAGAGTTACCTAAATAGAGGGGTCCGGGTGGCGCGCACAAACCATGCAGACCAACACCATAAATTTTTACGCGCCCAACATGAGGCCCTTCAATCACAACCCCCATATCACGAAAAGCTTGGACAGTGGCTAAACTGTCTTCGCTTTCAAGAAATCCATTAATATGGGTAACGCCATCCGCTATCGCACCCAACATGACTGCACGATGTGAAATAGACTTATCCCCAGGCACGCGAATATGACCATTCACACCCCCACCCGACCGCACGTGAAAGGTTACACGACCAGTATGATGTTTTTGTGAATAAGCAGTACCCGATAACATTTTACTAAAGTGCTCTCTCGCCGCTTTAGCACGCGTGAACACACCGAGCATCGCGGGCGTATTTTCGTTTTCTATCGCTTCTCTCAATTGCATAAGACCTTGGGAGAAGTTGTCGATTTGATTGAGAATTTCGGCTTTATTAGCCAAACAAACATCGTGCCACATGGTAGGATCTGACGCTGCAATACGCGTAAAATCCCGAAAGCCGCCTGCTGCATAACGGAATATTTCCGTGCTATCCTGCTCTTTTGCCAGCGTATCCACCAATGAAAAGGCTAATATGTGGGGAAGATGGCTAGTTGCAGCCAACACTTCATCGTGGCGACTCACTCCCATTTGCAACACTTCTGCACCGGTGAACTGCCACATTCTAGCAACCATTTGCGTAGCAATAGGGTCAGAGTTTTCTAGTGGAGTGATAATCACCTTGTGCTTGTAAAAAAGCTGCTCATCAGCCGCTGCAACACCACTCTTTTCAGAGCCTGCAATAGGATGCCCTGGAATAAACGTCGGCGGTACCTGCCCAAATACAGACTTAGCAGCCGCGATAACATTACCTTTCGTGCTACCCACGTCGGTAATGATAGTATTTTCACGCACGTGGGGCTGGATCGCTCTTAATACAAATTCTGTCGCTTTTACAGGCACGGCTAGTACGACGATATCAGCAGTTTGAACCCCTTCTTGCAAAGAAGAGCACGCCTCATCAATGACGCCTAAATCAATGCCCTGTTGCAATTCTTCCGAATCGCGGTCATAGGCTTGTATATAGCCAAACCGTTTATTTTTAAGCGCTTTTGCTAGGGAGCCACCTATTAGCCCAAGGCCAATTACTAGAACACGATTCACAGAAAAACTCGCAATCTAAGGCTCCTGCAGGAGCCACAATCAAAGAATAGAGACTTCATTTGTACTCGTTCTTATTTTTATAGTACCGCTTTAGGGTACGACCCCAATAATTTAAGCTCAACCGAACTGGACTCCAACTCTCCTAATACCTTTTGAACAGCGGGCTCATCCTCATGACCTTCAAAGTCAATGTAAAACATATAACTCCAACCGCCTTGGCCTGCCGGACGTGTTTCTATTCGGGTCAAACTAATACCATGTCGATGGAAGGGTTCGAGTAAGCTATATAGTGCACCGGGTTTATCCCGAGCACACATCAAAATTGATGTTTTATCATCGCCACTTGGGCCAACTTCCTGATTACTCAAAATTAGAAAGCGTGTACTGTTATCCGGTTGATCTTCAATATTCCGCTCTAATACATCCAGCTGATAAAGCTCCACTGCCATCTCACCAGCAATCGCTGCGCTTTGCGGGTCTTCAGATGCTCTCTTAGCGCCCTCGCCATTAGAGTTAACAAAGCAATGTTCTACATCCGGGTAATGGGCTTCAAGCCAACTACGACACTGGGCAAAGGACTCTTGATGCGCATAAATACGTTTAATGACAGGCTCTGCACTATCTTTAACAAGTAAGTGGTGATGAATAGGTAGTTCTAATTCACCACATATGCGCAAATTAAAGCGTTTAAAGAGGTCAAGCGTATGGGTCGCCATTCCTTCAGTCGAGTTTTCAATCGGAACCACACCATAGTGAGCGGCCCCCGCTTCCACCTCACGGAACACCTGATCCAACGTGTTCATGGGAGCGCTGTCAGCTGAGTGACCAAAATGCTTCAGCGCTGCTTGCTGAGTAAAGGTTCCTTCAGGGCCTAAAAAAGCAACGCGCATGGATTTTTCTAGCGCTAAACAGACCGACATGATTTCGCGGAATAAGCGAGCTACCTCTTTATCAGGTAGCGGCCCTTCATTACGCTCCATGACTCGACGCAGTACCTGCGCTTCTCGTTCAGGACGATAAAATACCGCATCTTGCTCACCCTGATACTTCTGTTTGACTTCAGCTACTTGTTGCGCGCATTTGGCGCGCTCATTCAGGAGCCGATGGATCTGTTGATCAATACTGTCAATTTGGTCTCGAAGTACCTTAAGCGCCTGTTCTTGCTCGGTCATCTAAAGCCCCTTTTCTCTAACCGCGAGTCTTCTCAAAGTGCGCCATAAACTCTGTCAGCGCATCAACCGCTGCCTCTGGCACAGCATTGTAGATACTGGCACGCATCCCACCCACAGAACGATGCCCTTGCAGGTTAAGCAAGCCTGCCTGATCCGCCTCTTGAATAAATACCTTATCCAAATCAGCATCTGCCAGCGTAAAGGGTACATTCATCCAAGAACGATTGGCTATCGCAACAGGGTTTGCGTAAAACTCACTGGCATCGATTGCCGCATACAACTTTTCAGCTTTACGTTGGTTAATAGCGGAGATAGCTTCAACGCCTCCTTGGCGCTTGAGCCACTGAAAGATAAGTCCCGCAAGATACCAACCAAAGGTCGGAGGGGTGTTATTCATCGAGTCAGCTGCCGCATGTACGGCATAATCAAACATCGTCGGCGTACCGCGCAGGGTTTCACCGAGCAAATCATCGCGAACAATCACGACTGTCAGGCCAGCAGGACCAATATTTTTCTGCGCCCCGGCATAGATCAAGCCGAACTTCGATACGTCTATAGGACGCGACAAAATATTAGAAGACATATCCGCAACCAATGGTACGCCGTTGGTTTCGGGTACGTAGTCAAACTCAACACCCCCAATGGTTTCATTAGGCGTGTAGTGTACGTAAGCGGCCTCACTACTGAGGGTAAGCTCTTGCTGAGCCGGAGCTGAGCTAAAGTTATTCGCTTCAGTTGAAGCTGCAATATTTACGTTGCAGTAGCGCTTCGCTTCAGTAATGGCTTTTTTTGACCAAACACCTGTATTGATAAAATCGGCAGATGTTTTTCCGCGTAATAAATTTAGGGGAACCATCGAGAACTGGCTCGTAGCACCACCTTGCAAAAACAGTACTTTGTAATTGTTTGGGATAGCCATCAAATCCCGCAGATCCTGTTCTGCCTGCTGGGCTACAGAGACATACTCATCACTACGATGACTCATCTCCATGATGGATAGACCTGTGCCATGCCAATCAAGCATTTCATCTCTTGCTTGAGCTAAAACCTCTTCCGGCAATGCAGCCGGCCCCGCACTAAAATTAAACTTACGGCTCATTATTAGCTGTTCTCTTTACTATCAAATCAAGCTCAAACAGAAAATGCGGCCTGTGGCCGCACTTTATTTATTCTGAATCGGAGGCATTTTCCGGCTGCTCGGTTGGCAGCTCATCGTCATGCTCATCCTCTTCAGGCTCCTCAATACGTGCCAGACTAACCAGATTTTCATCTCCAGCTACACGAATCAAGGTTACACCCTGAGTATTTCGCCCAAGTACCGATATTTCGGATGTCCGGGTGCGAACCATGGTGCCCTGATCACTGATCAGCATAACATCATCGCCCTCGAACACCTGTACAGCGCCGGCAAGATTGCCGTTACGCTCTGTACACTGCATACCGATAACACCTTGGTTGCCTCGTCCTTTACAAGGGAACTCTTCAACCGGCGTTTGTTTTCCGTAGCCTCGTTCAGAAGCCGTTAGCACTTTACCGCCTTCAGCAGGAATGATCAGGGAGATAACTCGCGCGCCAGCCTTCAATGTAACACCCTTCACGCCCCGTGCAGTTCGTCCCATAGGGCGCACGTCGCCTTCATGGAAACGTGCGACTTTACCGATGCTCGTTACCAGCAGGATATCATCTGAACCTTCGGTGATCGCAGCACCGATCAGTGCGTCATCATCCAACAAATCAACTGCGATCAACCCACTGGTTCGTGGGCGAGAGAAGTTTGCCAGTGAGGTTTTCTTCACTATACCGTTAGAGGTCGCCATGAAAACATAACGGTCTTCACTGTACTCATTGACCGGCAGTATGGTGGAGATTCTTTCCCCTTCATCTAAAGGCAAGATATTCACAATAGGGCGACCACGAGCAGCTCGGCTTGCTTGCGGTATTTCATAAACTTTCAACCAGTACACTTTGCCTTTATTTGTAAAACAAAGAATGGTGTCATGCGTGCTTGCAATTAACAGATGCTCGACAAAGTCTTCATCCTTAACAGCGGTCACCGATTTACCTTTACCACCACGACGTTGCGATTGATAATCAGACAGCGGCTGCGTCTTGGCATATCCGCCGTGGGAGATGGTGACCACCATATCCTCTTCGGTAATCAAATCAGCAACCGTGAGATCTTGGCGAGATGCGATAATTTCGGTACGTCGCTCATCACCATACTCTTCAGAAATCGCTTCCAGCTCACCACGAATGACTTCCATCAATCGCGTGTAAGACCCCAGGATCTCTAACAACTCTGCAATCTTAACCAGTAGATCCTGATATTCAGCGATTAACTTCTCATGCTCTAGCCCTGTCAGTCGATGCAAACGTAGATCAAGTATCGCTTGAGCCTGTACAGGTGATAAATAGTATTTACCTTCACGCATGCCGAACTGAGGATCCAGATCATCAGGACGACACGCATTTTCGCCTGCACGTTCCAGCATATCGACAACCGAGCCCGGAGCCCACGCTGTAGCAATCAGGCGCTCTTTTGCATCCGCTGGTGTTGCCGACTGCTTGATCATTTCAATGACAGGGTCAATATTCGCTAAGGCGATCGCTAGACCCTCAAGTACATGGCCTCGCTCTCGCGCTTTACGTAACTCATAAACGGTACGGCGCGTTACTACTTCGCGACGATGACGAATGAAGTTTTCAAGCAACTCTTTTAAATTAAGAATCTTGGGCTGACCATCTACCAACGCAACAACGTTAATACCAAAAACGCCTTCCATTTGCGTTTGAGCAAATAGATTGTTGGCAATTACATCAGGAACTTCGCCACGGCGTAGCTCAATGACGATACGCATACCGTCTTTATCAGACTCATCACGTAGCTCACTGATGCCTTCAAGTTTCTTCTCTTTAACCAGCTCCGCAATCTTCTCAATTAAGCGCGCCTTGTTAAGCTGGTAAGGAATTTCAGTAACGATGATAGCAGCGCGGCCTTTCCCATCCTCTTCTACGTGGTACTTGGAGCGGATATAGATACGTCCGCGGCCGGTGCGATAGGCCATCAAGATACCCGCACGACCATTAATGATCGCACCGGTCGGGAAGTCAGGCCCTGGAATAAATTCCATCAACTCATCCACAGACAACGCCGGATTTTCAATCAGCGCAAGGCAGCCACTGATCACTTCGCGCAGGTTGTGAGGCGGGATATTCGTTGCCATACCGACAGCAATCCCTGAGGATCCGTTTACCAGCAGGTTAGGCACTCGGGTAGGCAGGACATCAGGAATCTGTTCCGTACCGTCATAGTTAGGTACGTAATCAACCGTTTCTTTATCTAAATCTGCCAATAATTCATGGGAGATTTTATCCATGCGGATTTCGGTATAACGCATCGCCGCAGCGGAGTCGCCATCTACCGAACCAAAGTTACCTTGGCCATCTACCAAGGTATAACGCATCGAAAAATCCTGCGCCATACGAACGATCGTATCGTAAACCGCGCTATCTCCGTGAGGGTGGTATTTACCTATTACATCACCCACCACACGCGCCGATTTCTTATATGGCTTATTCCAATCGTTATTAAGTTCGCTCATCGCAAATAAAACTCGGCGATGAACCGGCTTTAAACCATCTCGCACATCCGGCAATGCACGACCAACGATGACACTCATGGCATAATCGAGATAAGACTGTTTCATCTCATCTTCAATATTGACCGGCAAAATCTCTTTGGCTAAATCACCCATGTATACAAGCTTTCCTTATTCGGTCTGCTAAAAGACCCCCTAATCGAGGCCCTTTTTTTTAACCGGACGAGTATACCACAAGATTTATAAAAGATTCCCGCAAAATGAATACCTTGCATTGACTGTTTTAGGCGAGGCCTCGGTGCTAAAATGGATCACAAATTAGCCTAAAGATCGCACTTATCATGACTGACCAGACTTCTTCAGCAAATATAGATCCAACCGAAATTGCCAAATTCGAAGAGCTGGCCAGCCGTTGGTGGGACCGAAACAGCGAATTCAAGCCGTTGCATGACATCAACCCATTAAGGGTCGGCTACATTGACCGCTACGCTAAACTAGCGGAGAAAAAGGTAATCGACGTTGGCTGCGGTGGCGGAATACTTTCTGAGTCAATGGCTCAACGTGGCGCCAAAGTCACGGGTATTGATATGGGAGCAGCGCCTCTGAAAATCGCCAAACTCCACGGACTTGAAAGTGGCGTTTCAGTGGCATACCAGCAAATAACCGCAGAAGATATGGCCGAAAAACACCCAGAAACCTTCGATGTTGTCACCTGTATGGAGATGCTGGAGCACGTACCCGACCCAGCATCAGTGATTCAAGCGTGCGCAACGATGGTTAAGCCAGGCGGTACCGTCTTTTTTTCAACACTAAACCGAAACCCAAAAAGCTACCTATTCGCTATACTTGGTGCAGAACAGCTTCTTAAGCTGGTACCTCAAGGCACACATGATTTTAAAAAGTTTATTCGCCCATCAGAATTAGCTCAATGGATTCGCGAAGCGGGATTAAAAGTAACAGACATCACAGGCATGACTTACAACCCACTAACAAAACAATACCGCTTAAACAGCGACGATGTCGACGTAAACTATATGGTCGCAACCACGAAACCTAAGTAATGACCACAACCAAGCGCATTGAGGCCATTCTGTTTGATTTAGACGGAACTCTTCTGGATTCAGCACCCGACTTCTACCGTATCATTTCATTCCTGATGCAAGAAGAGGGACTGTCTCCACCGCCTTTCCAACAACTAAGACAAGTTGTATCAGAAGGCGCTAAAGCTATGCTTTCTAATGCACTTCAACTACCACGCGAACATGACAAAATACTCGAATTGCAACAACGCATGCTAAACCTCTACGCAGACAACCCATGCATTGATAGCCAACTATTCCCGGGTACCCATGTGCTACTAACCCAGCTAGAAACACTCAATATCCCTTGGGGTGTAGTCACAAACAAATCAGAGAAATTTGCTGTCCCCATTCTCGACAGCCTTAACCTCACCTCGCGATGCGGCATTCTCGTTTGCCCTGAGCAGGTTACAAACGTCAAACCCGACCCTGAAGCCCTATACTATGCTTGCGATGCTCTTCAGGTAATGCCCACACGATGTATTTATGTTGGCGATCACAAACGCGACATTGAAGCAGGCCAAAACGCTCAGATGACAACCGTATCTGCGCTTTACGGTTATATCAGCCAGAGCGATAACCCCTCTTGCTGGCAATCCGACCATTATATAAACCATATTACTGATATCAGCCAGATTATTGAGAGTATCTTCTCACTAGCCACACACGCTTAAAGGATAGATTTATGTTCGAATATACGGCGCCTACTAACTTACTGGAAAATCGAATCATCCTAGTTACCGGTGCCGGCGATGGCATTGGACGAGCCGCAGCACTTAGCTATGCATCCCACGGCGCAACCGTCATTCTTATCGGCAAAACGACAGCCAAACTGGATGCTGTATACGATGAAATCGAAGCCCTTGGTGGCCCACAACCTGCTATAGTCCCACTAAACCTTGAAACCGCCACCGAGCATGATTATATAGAACTGACCAACATATTAGAGAATGAGTTCGGCCGTATCGACGGACTGCTACACAATGCAGGAATTTTAGGAGTGCGCACACCTCTTGAATCCTATGACCCTATTATTTGGCAGCAAGTGATGCAGGTGAACGTCAATGCAGCCTTTATCCTTACCCAAAATCTTATGCCTCTATTGCACCGTTCAGAAGATGCCTCCATCATCTTTACATCTTCCGGCGTTGGTAGGGCAGGCAGGGCTTACTGGGGAGCCTACAGCGTCTCCAAATTTGCAATCGAAGGCATGATGCAGATATTAGCTGATGAACTTGAAAATACCACAAACATCCGGACCAACTGTATCAATCCGGGCGCAACACGCACCAACATGCGCGCCTATGCCTATCCCGCAGAACAACCCGACAACAATCCCGAGCCAGCGAGCATCATGCCCTTATACCTTTACTTGATGGGTCCAGACAGCAAAGGTGTTAACGGTCAATCATTAGATGCCCAAGGCATCTATCCTAAAAAGTTATAACTCTCAACATCAAAATAAAAAACGCAGCATCACTGCTGCGTTTTGACTTTCAGATACGCCACCTAAACGACTGAAGCTTTACTCTTCACGACGCTTTTTCGGCCCAACCGACTGGCGAATCTGCTGCCGCTTGTATTTACGTTCATATTTGGCTTTTTCCAACGGCTTCATTTTAACCGGTTTCTTCTGCTCTAAACCCAGCATATTAGAAAGCACTTTAATCTCTTTATGAGTCAGCTCTTTCCATGTACCTGCTTTCACATCACTAGGCAAAAAGATCGAGCCATAACGCACGCGCTTAAGACGGCTAACCTGGACTCCTTGAGACTCCCATAGGCGACGTACCTCACGGTTACGACCTTCCATCACCACACAATGGAACCATTTATTGGCGCCTTCTCCATCAAAATACTGAACATCCGTAAAACGAGCCATGCCATCTTCTAACAAAACACCCTCTTTAAGCGTTTTGATCATCTCTTCTGTCACATTACCCAAAACACGAACAGCATATTCACGATCAATATTCGCAGAAGGGTGCATCATTAAATTAGCCAGTTGCCCATCTGTTGTAAAAATCAGCAAACCGCTGGTATTAATATCCAATCGACCAATCGCAATCCAACGACCTTGTTTTAAAGGAGGCAAATGATCATAAACCGTAGAACGACCTTCAGGATCATGACGAGTCGACACTTCACCGATTGGTTTGTTATATATCAGAACACGTCGCTGACTCTCGTTTTCTGTAACAATTTTCGCAGCGTGCCCATCCACTTCGATTTTGTCATTTCTTCCTACACGATCGCCTAACTTAGCCCGAGTACCGTTTACCGAGACCCGACCCTCATCAACCCAACGCTCCATCTCACGACGTGAGCCATATCCGGAGCGCGCCAACACTTTTTGTAACTTTTCATCAGACATGTGACGCCACCTCTTAAAAATAAAAAAGCCCCCCACACTAAGCAGAGAGCTTTCAATTATACAGCCAACTAATACTACTTGATTAGACAGGCTTCTTTATCAACACCATGCTGCTCAAAGTACTGCTGAAAAACAACAGGGGTTCTTCCTCGGCCAGACCAGAAATGCTCTTCACCCGCCGCATCAACAATACGATATTTAGCCTCTACTTTTTTCTTAGGCGCAGAAGCCACCATATCTTTTATATCTTCGAAGCCCAAATCAGCTTCCTGCATCATTTTACGGATCAACTCGATTTTTTCATTCTTCTCACGATCCGCTTCGATTCTAGCTTGCTCTTCAGCAATCTTTTCCTGCAGTATATCCGAAAGGTCAGCAATGATTTTTTCAACTTCAGCTACTGACAACTCTTGGCACTGTTTACGAAGAGAGTTTTTACGCATTAACACTTTCGTTATATCTGTCATTACTAAAACCCAGTTATCTATTTAAAACAGATAGTATTATCGACAAAAACACTGATATTTCAAGAAAATAAAAAACATCTACTCAAATGCAGATATATCACCTGCACCTTTTCGGATTACTTCTGGCTGATCTTCTACCAAGGCCACGACTGTTGTAGCTTCCATTCCGCAATACCCACCATCAATAACCAGATCAAGCTCATGCTGCAACAAATCTCTAATTTCATAGGGATCAATTAAGGGCTCAGATTCACCAGGTAATATTAAAGAGGTGCTCATAATAGGCTCCCCTAATTCACTTAATAAAGCTTGGGTAATTTTATTATCAGGTATCCTTAAACCTATTGTACGTCGCTTCGGATGTAATAATCGTCGAGGCACTTCGGTTGTTGCTTTAAGAATAAAAGTATAAGCCCCTGGCGTGTGTGCCTTTAAAAAGCGATATTGCTGATTATCGACTTTAGCGTATGTTCCTATCTCACTCAGATCACTACAAACGAGTGTAAAGTTATGCTTATCATCAAGCTTACGAATACGCTTTATTTTATCCAAGGCTGTTTTATCACCCAAATGACACCCTAAAGCATAAGCACAGTCGGTTGGGTAAACAATCACACCACCTTTATTAATAATCTCTACCGCCTGCTGGATAAGGCGTTTTTGTGGATTATCTGGATGTATTTGGAAAAATTGGCTCACAAAAAACCCTCATTCAATTTAGGTGTTTACTATAGCATCTAAAACATGGGACAAGTTACTTGGCATAGCAGGAAAACGGCCTATTGATGTCCAATGATGAGCCGGATCATGAAAATCACTTCCCGCGGAAACTAAAAGCTGATGCTTTTCAGCCAAAGCAATTAATGTTCTCTGCTGATCATAAGTAACAGCAGGGTAACTGATCTCTAGCGCATCACCTCCTGCTTCTTTAAAGTATTCCACCAAGTAGCGAACTTTCGTTAAAGTTAAGTTATATTTTGTCGGGTGTGCTAACACACTCAAACCACCAGCACCTTTGACAATATTTAATACCGTCTCAAGTTCTGGCCACTGAGTTTTAACATCACCTGGCTTACCTGCCCCTAAATATTTTTTAAAAGCCACCGAAGCATCGGACACAACGCCTGCATTAATCATCGCTTGAGCAAAGTGAGGCCTTCCAATTTGACCACCCCCTGCACAAGCCAGTGCCGCCTCAAAGAGATCAGGCAAACCTTGCTTAATCAATCTGCGAGCAATAGCTTGAGCCCGAGCGAAGCGCAGTTGGTCAAGCCCCAAAAGATGGCTAACAAATGCTTGGTCTTTAATATCTAAATTCAAGCCTAAAACGTGTAGAATTTGCTTGTCTCGTCGGCACGTTAACTCTACCCCCGAAATTAACGAAACTTGAGAAGGAATATCTTGCAAAGACACTTGGTGATACGCGCCAACCGTATCATGATCAGTAATTGACAAGTATTTCAGACCCGCATCTGCCGCACGATTCAAAAGCTCCATTGGGGCAAGCATGCCATCAGAGGCAGACGTATGCGTATGAAAATCGTAAGAATGAACAACCATATCATTTCCGGGTTTATATACAGGGAGAGGGCCTATATACTCTAGGGCCCTTTTACTAATTATACGACTATGAAACTACTTCTCGACTTTTTACCGATCATTATTTTTTTCGGCGTGTATAAATACACAGGCGATATCATTTTAGCTACCGCTGTCCTGATTCCAGCCACACTATTGCAAATGCTGTATACCTGGCTCAAAGAGCATAAGATTGAGAAAATGCAGCTTGTCACTTTGATCATGGTCATCCTTCTCGGCGGTGCAACCGTTGCCTTTCAAGATAAGACGTTCATTCAATGGAAACCGACCATTGTGAACTGGCTATTTGCAGCTGCTTTTTTAGGCAGCCAGTTCATTGGCTCTAAAACCATTTTGGAACGCATCATGTCCAGCAATATTGAGCTGCCCACTCCCGTTTGGCGCACCCTTAATATAGCATGGGTGACCTTCTTCGTCTTTTTAGGCGTCATTAATTTGGTCGTTGCCTACCAATTTTCTGAAGAAACATGGGTTAACTTCAAACTCTTCGGCATGCTAGGGCTAACCATCGTATTTATTATCGTTCAAGGGCTCTACATGTCTCGTCACATGCAAGATACAGATCAGGAGAACAGCTGATGTTTTATGCAATCATTGCTGAGGACAAGCCAGGCACATTAGATGCTCGCATGGCAGCGCGCCCCGCTCACTTGGAGCGCCTTACTCATTTGAAAGACCAAGGAAGACTCTTGGTTGCGGGGCCTCATCCTGCAATTGATTCAGAAGATCCAGGCAGCGCAGGGTTCACTGGCAGCTTAGTTATCGCTGAGTTCTCATCACTCGATGAGGCACAAGCATGGGCAGATAAAGACCCATATATTGAGGCAGGCGTTTACGCCAAGGTAACAGTTAAGCCTTATAAAAAGGTTCTGCCCTAATTATTCTTAGTAAAACAGCCGACTGACTGTTCCATACTTGCTAGACACCAAGTAAAATGGTACTAGTTTGTATGTGTGAATACTTGCCATTTAGCGTCCGTTAAGGATGATATTGGTATATTCATTCAATATTAAGAATGCAACAACCCACAATTCACAAGGACTCTAACATGAAAAAGCTCGCTATGACCGCAGGTTTCGCTATCGCGATGGGCATGTCTGCAGCTGCGATGGCACATCCAACTAATAGCGGTTATGTAACAGACTCAACTGATACTGTATGGCGCACTGGTTTTGGTGAATGCTGGCACACTGGCTTCTGGAGCAAAGAAGACGCTACTGTTGAAGGTTGCGACGGCTACAAGAAAATGGCTGCTGCTCCAGCACCCGCTCCTGCACCTGCCCCAGCACCTGCTATGGTGTCTGCAGATCGTAAATTCGCTGTTTTCTTTGACTTCGACAGCGCTGTCGTTGATAGCGTTTCTGATATCGTTAACTATGTTAACGGCATGGGTCAAGTTAACTCTATCCGCTTAATCGGTAACGCTGACCCAATCGGTTCTAGCGCATACAACGATGCACTATCTAAGCGTCGTGCAGAAAACGTTGCAGCAGCTCTTCGCTCTGCCGGCGTTGATGGCAGCAAAATGACTGTTGACCATCTTGGTGAAACAGCACCTGTTGCTCAGTGTTCAGGCCGCGGCGCTGCACTGATCAGCTGCCTACGTGCTGACCGTCGTGTAGACGTTCAAATCACTGGTAAAAAGTAATAATTGCTTGACTTGAAAAAAGGCTGACCTTGTGTCAGCCTTTTTTATATCTATTTTTTGGAATCTTTTATCATGCTCTCCTCGTTCGCACGATTTTTAATGCTAGCCAGCTTGGCAACCTTACCATTGCAGAGTTTTGCCGATTCGCATTATCAGCCGCAAAAGGTCGTTTACCATATGAACTATAAGGATGAGGGGCGTATTTCTGAAACCATGACCAACATTTCAAATCACCTACAATCACTTCCTGACGACCAAATAGATATAAAGGTCGTCGTGCACGGCAAGGCGATTGAGTACTTTATAGATGCCAAAGACAATCAAGCAAAGCAGATTACTCTGGATTCGCTAAGGCTGCGGGACGTTCAATTTATTATTTGCGGCAATACACTTCAAGGCTACCACATTACAAAGGATGATCTCTACGAAGTAGAAGCTGGAGATGTCGTACAAGCAGGCCTGCCTGAAATTGTACATCTTCAGCAACAAGGCTACATATACGTACGCCCATAAGAAGAAAGGCGACTTAACGCCGCCTTTTTCTGAACACCCTATCGTGGCATGAGAAATCTCTAGTTTACCCAACCCATACACGGGCATTTCGGAACATTCGCATCCATGCACCGTCTTCCGCCCACTCATCTGGCGCCCATGAATTCTGCACCGCTCGAAAAACTCGCTCAGGATGCGGCATCATAATCGTAACGCGACCATCAGGCGTTGTTAGACCAGTAATCCCTGCGGGCGAACCATTCGGATTAAGCGGATAAGCTTCGGTCGGCTGACCATAGTTATCCACATACTTCAGGGCAACCGTACCAGAAGCCTCTACCTTAGCCAGTTGTTCAGACGAAGCAAATTCAGCGTAACCTTCACCATGCGCCACAGCGATAGGCATACGAGAACCCTCCATACCCTGAAGGAAAATAGAAGCGCTCTTTTGAACTTCGACTGTTGCAACACGCCCTTCAAACTGTTCGGACTGGTTACGCACAAAGTGAGGCCACAGATCCGAGCCCGGTATCAGCTCGTGCAGATTAGATAACATCTGACAGCCGTTACATACGCCCAAAGTAAACGTATCTTCTCGCTCAAAAAAGGCCTGAAATTGCGCTCGAGCACGCTCGTTAAAGAGAATGGATTTAGCCCACCCCTCTCCTGCACCGAGAACGTCACCATAAGAGAAACCACCACATGCCACTAAGCCTTTGAAATCTGCGAGAGAAACACGCCCTTCCAAAATATCACTCATATGCACATCAATAGCTTTGAAACCTGCGCGATCAAACGCCGCAGCCATTTCAATCTGCCCGTTTACCCCTTGCTCACGCAGAATAGCAACTGGAGGGCGCACGCCCGAAGCAATCAAGGAGGAAGCAACATCTTCGTTCACATCGTAACTCAACGAAGCCTGAATCCCCGGATCTTCCTTATCTAGCAAGCGATCAAATTCTTGCTTTGCACAGTCAGAGTTATCTCGCATTGCTTGGATACGGTATGAAGTTTCTGCCCACCAACGCTGAAGCTGGGTACGAGTAGCACTGTAGATCTCTTCATCATCAAAGTGCAAACGCAGCTCATCATCCAGATTAGTAGAACCAATCACCATAGCCACTTCACCCAAACCTGCTGCATTCAACTCGGTTAGGATCTGTTCGGTATTTTCACGCTGTACCTGAATAACCGCACCCAACTCTTCATTGAATAAGCCAGACAGCCATTCTGAAGCATCCGCTGCCACCATATCCAAGTTGATATCAACACCAACATGGCCTGCAAATGACATTTCCGCAACAGTAGCCAGCAAGCCACCATCAGAGCGGTCATGATAAGCCAATAGTAGACCTTGTGCGTTTAATTCCTGAATAGCAGCAAAGAATGCGGATAGCTGATCAGCATCATCGACGTCCGGTACATCCTGCCCAACCTCGTTGTAAACCTGCGCCAATGCAGATAGCCCCAGACGATTTTTACCATTACCCAAGTCCAACAGGATCAGATCGGTATCACCTTTGTCTGTTCTTAGCTGTGGAGTCAAAGCTTTACGAGCGTCAGTTACTGGCGCAAAGCCTGAAATAATCAGCGATAACGGCGCCGTAACACTTTTGTCTTCACCCGCATCATTCCAAACAGTGCGCATAGACATGGAGTCTTTACCCACTGGCACGGTAATACCCAGCTCAGGACACAACTCCATACCCACAGCTTTCACTGTGTCATACAGTTTTTCATCTTCACCGGGGTGACCCGCAGCACACATCCAGTTCGCCGACAGCTTAATATCTGAAATATCAGCAATGGGAGCAGATGCTAAATTAGTTAGCACTTCACCAATTGCCATACGCCCTGATGCAGGCGCATTCACCAAGGCAAGCGGTGTACGCTCACCCATTGCCATAGCCTCACCGGCATAAGTATCATAAGCTGCAGTGGTTACTGCACAATCTGCAACCGGCACTTGCCAAGGCCCCACCATCTGATCGCGAGCAACCTGCCCTGTGATAGTACGGTCACCTATTGTGATCAAGAATGACTTTGAAGCCACCGCTGGAAATTTAAGAACACGCTCCACCGCCTCTTCCAGCTGAATATTATCCGTATTAAATTCAGGCACCTGATACGTAACACGCTCAACAGAGCGATGCATTTTTGGCGGCTTGCCAAACAGCACACTCATAGGCAGGTCAACCGGCTTATTCTCAAAATGCGTATCACCTAACGTCAAATGATGCGCCTCTGTTGCTTCGCCAACGACCGCATAAGGGCAACGCTCACGTGCGCACAACGCTTCAAAACGCGCCATATCTTCGGGCTTAACAGCTAATACATATCGCTCTTGCGCCTCGTTACACCAGATCTCCAAAGGCGACATGCCCGGCTCGTCATTATTGACGTTGCGCAGTTCAAAGTGACCGCCACATCCACCATCCTTCACCAACTCTGGAAAAGCGTTGGATAATCCACCCGCACCTACGTCATGGATAAAAGCGATTGGGTTTTGCTCACCTAATTGCCAGCAACGGTCGATGACTTCTTGGCAGCGACGCTCTAGCTCAGGGTTATCACGTTGCACCGAGGCAAAATCCAAATTTTCAGAAGAGGTGCCAGAAGACATGGAAGACGCAGCTCCTCCTCCCAGACCAATCAACATCGCAGGGCCACCTAAGCAGATCAGCTTAGCACCTACACTAATCTCACCCTTTTCGACATGCTCAGCACGAATATTCCCCATACCGCCTGCGATCATGATCGGTTTATGGTAACCACGCACTTCCTCTCCTGCCGCGCCATTAACTCTCTGCTCAAACGTACGAAAATAGCCAGATAACGCGGGACGACCAAACTCATTGTTGAACGCAGCACCACCGATAGGCCCTTCAAGCATAATATCTAACGCTGATACGATACGGTCTGGTTTGCCATAGTGAGACTCCCAAGGCTGCTCAAAACCCGGAATCTTCAGGTCAGATACCGTAAAACCGGTTAAACCAGCTTTTGGCTTGCCGCCTTTTCCGGTTGCACCCTCATCTCGAATTTCACCACCAGAGCCGGTAGCAGCACCGGGATGAGGTGCTATAGCGGTTGGGTGGTTATGGGTCTCAACTTTAATAAGAATATGGATATCTTCTTGGTGTGCACCATACTCAGCAGTGTTTGGATCAGGATAGAAACGACCTGCCTTACTGCCTGCAATGATAGCGGCATTGTCTGAGTACGCAGACAAGACATTCTCACCACCTAGCTCATGGGTATTGCGAATCATAGCAAATAGGGATTTTTCCTGCGCTTCGCCATCAATATCCCAAGAAGCATTAAATATCTTATGGCGGCAATGCTCAGAGTTCGCCTGCGCAAACATCATAAGCTCCACATCGGATGGGTCCCGCCCTAGCTCCTCAAAGCTAGCCACTAAGTAATCAATTTCATCATCAGCTAGCGCCAGTCCCAACTCAGTGTTTGCCTGTTCTAATGCCTGACGTCCACCAGCAAGAATCGCAACCGTTGTTAAAGATTTCGGCTGCGCATGACTAAACAGACTTTCTGCCGCATCTATCGTTTCTAATATACTTTCAACCATTCGATCATGCAGAACCCGAGCAACCTGCTGTTGTTGCTCAAGAGACAGTGCCACAGAGGAGTCAACATAGTACGCAATCCCTCTTTCAAGTCGATTAATCTTGCTAAGTCCGCAATTTCTGGCAATATCTGTAGCCTTGCTTGACCATGGAGAGATGGTACCTGGACGTGGGACCACTAGTTGTAACAAGCCAACCGGCTGTTTTACTTCGGCTTTAGGGCCATAACGAAGAATACGGGAAAGCTTATCCTGCTCCTCGTCGTCCAGTGCCTCCTTAATATCAGCAAAATGATAAAATTCACCATAAAGTGCTGTAATATCTGGAACCAAGTCCTGTAAAGCAGCTAAAAGTTTATCGTGACGGAAGGCAGAAAGAGCGGGTGCTCCACGCAAAACTAGCATGTGATCTCAAGCCTCTTGAATGAGCCAAAACAGACAGGAAAATTAAGCGAGTATTCTACCTGAATTTTACCCGCATATACCAGAAAAGCACTCTATGTTATTTGACTTAAGACGAAGAACGGATGTTTTACACCTTTTAGCCTTAATGGTGCTAATGAGCCTGCCTGCGTTGGTCAGCTACAACTCAATGTCCCACCTAGAGGCGATAAAAGCCAATGGTGTACTGCGTGTGGCTACCAGAAATACACCCAGCGCTTACTATATCGACAAAGGCGAGCCCGCCGGTTTTGAATATGAGCTAGCCCAAGCATTTGCTGATCATTTAGGTATTCCGATGGAGCTCATTATTCCTGACACCATCCAAGGGCTCTTCAAAAGCATCAATGACCGCGATGCGCACCTTGTAGCTGCAGGCGTCAACATTTCCCCAGAACGCCAACAATCGTATGAATTTTCAGCCCCCTATTCTGAAAGTGAAACGACCGTCGTTTACCGAGTAAAACAGGGGAACCCAGCGCCAGAGTCACCTGAGGACCTTATTGGAAAACGCATACTGGTCCTTAAAAACTCCATTCAGGCAGAACAGCTCAGTCAATTAAAACAAGAATATCCAACACTTGAGTGGCAGGAAACCAACGAACTAACAAGCACAGATATCCTAGATAAGGTCTTTACAGAAGAGGTGGATTACGCACTTGTAGACTCTGTGATTTATGATGCACAAAACTCCTTTTACCCCGGACTTAACAAAGCTTTTACACTAGGTGAAGCACAACCCATTGCTTGGGTTTTGACACTTAACCAAGACGGCTCTCTCAAGCAAGCGGTTAATCATTTCCTGACTTTACCTTCTACACAAAAACTCATTGAGAGACTGAAGGAAAAGTATTTTGATAAACGAAATCCTCTTAACTTTTTTGATACTGTGACATTTAAGAGGGACCTTGAAGAGCGGCTTCCCTGCCTTGAGCAATACTTTTATATGGCTGAACAGGAAACCGATATTGACTGGATGCTCCTAGCAGCGATTGCTTACCAAGAGTCTCACTGGAAGGCAGACGCCGTTTCGCCAACGGGCGTCAAAGGCATTATGATGCTGACGCATGCGGCGGCCAAAGAAGTCGGGGTAACAGATAGAACTGACCCTATTCAAAGTATCTTAGGCGGCGCCCAATACCTCATCAATGTCAAAGACAAGATACCGGACAGAATCCCAGAACCTGATCACACGTGGTTTGCGCTTGCAGGGTACAACGTCGGTTTTGGCCACCTAGAGGATGCCCGAGTACTCACTCAGCGAGGAGATAAAAATCCTGACAAATGGGATGATGTTAAAGAGTTCTTACCTCTGCTCTCTAAAGAGAATTACTTTTCCACCGTAAAGTATGGCTACGCAAGAGGTCAAGAGCCTGTTCAGTATGTCGAAAACATTCAAAAGTACATCAAACTTTTGGCATGGGAAAAGCAAATAGAGCAGATCAGACGCGCAAGGGAAGCAGCTAAAGTACAGCAAGAAAGCATCAACACCGAGACTAACACAAACAACCTAACGCTAGACAAAGTTCCCGCTCAACTCTGATGCAGTAGGCACATACTGTAGCCAGTGAGCACTTATAGCATTTTTTGTTTTTCCGCTTTTTTTGCATCTCGACGCGCCTTAAAAAAAGCACGGATCATATCCCCACAGGGTTGCGCTAGCACCCCCCCAACCCATTCAACCTTATGATTCAAGAACTCGGCTTCAAGAAACTGCTGTTGGCTACTTACAGCACCAGCTTTAGGCTCTACTGCACCAAAAACAAGACGTCGGATACGGCTGTGCACAATTGCACCAGCGCACATTGAGCAAGGTTCGAGCGTCACATACATATCGGCTCCTACAAGACGATAATTTTCTACGGCTTTGGCAGCATCTCGTAGCGCTACAATCTCGGCATGTGCTGTTGGATCACTGGCTGTAATAGGCTGATTCCAGCCTTGTCCAATTATCTTCCCATCCAGCACAATGACAGCACCTACCGGCACTTCACCTAACGCCGCTGCATTTTCGGCGAGCGATAGCGCTTTTAACATCCAATAACCATCATCATTTTGCATACACTTACCAACCAAAGTCATCGTCTTGTTTCGATCACCTATTAATTAATAGCCCCTATAGAATACCCTACTTTATTCCTTAAAAAAGAAAACCATAGCTCTATAGCTAAACTATAAGCTCTCCAAAAAAACCTACAACTTAGCAAGACACAAAGCTAACTTCTGTTATACTCCGGCTTGTTTTTAACAATTTTCTATCTGACATAATCTCGATTACGTAAGGCCATCACCCGTATGACTGTATTATGGATCCTGTTGTTACCCATGCTGGGTATTACACTACCGTTACTGCTTTCAAAAGCAGGTCGCACCGCCACTGCATGGGCAACAGCCCTAACGCCGGCAGCTGCATTAATCATTCTATTGCAATTAGCACCACAGGTATTTTCTAACGGCTCTGTACCCGTTTTTTACGCCTCTTGGGTGCCGACTCTTGGCTTAAATCTGTCATTACATCTGGATGGCTTAGCGTTTCTATTTTGCTTATTGATTCTCGGAATCGGCTTACTCGTCATACTTTATGCGCGTTACTACCTGTCTGAATCCGACAACATGGGGTTGTTCTATACCTATTTATTGTTCTTTATGGTCGCCATGCTGGGTGTCGTCCTATCCAGTAACCTTATTCAACTCTGGCTCTTCTGGGAGCTCACCAGTATCAGCTCCTTCCTGCTCATCAGCTTCTGGTGGCATAAAACAGAAGCACGCAAAGGCGCAAGAATGGCTTTAACGGTCACAGGTGCAGGCGGTTTGGCACTTCTTGGCGCGCTTTTATTAATCGGACATGTAGCTGGCACTTATGAGCTACGAGAAGTACTGGCAATGAAGGACGTTTTGCGTAACAGCGAATACTATCCTTACATTCTCACACTATTTTTATTAGGTGTTTTTACAAAATCCGCTCAGTTTCCTTTTCATTTCTGGCTACCGCACGCAATGGCGGCACCCACACCTGTTTCAGCTTACCTGCACTCAGCCACCATGGTAAAAGCAGGGGTTTTCCTTATGGCTCGCTTCTATCCCGTGTTAGCCGGCACCGATGGATGGTTTGCTGTTGTTTCCCTTACCGGTATAGCAACCATGGTGATGGGGGCTTACATCGCTCTATTTAAACATGACTTAAAAGGCTTGCTGGCTTACTCTACTGTCAGCCACCTAGGCTTGATCACTCTATTATTGGGTTTGGGTACAGATCTTGCCGCAATGGCTGCCGTATTCCATATTATCAACCACGCCGTCTTTAAAGCATCTCTCTTTATGGCAGCGGGCATCATCGACCATGAATCTGGCACTCGGGATATGCGCAAGCTCAATGGTTTATGGAAATACATGCCTTGGACAGCCACATTAGCCATGGTTGCCGCCTCGTCTATGGCGGGCGTTCCGTTACTGAATGGTTTCTTATCAAAAGAGATGCTATTTGCTGAAACACTCCATCAGTCCACCCTTGGTGCACTGTCTTGGTGGATTCCTTTACTATCAACTGTCGGTGGCGCTTTAGCGGTCGCTTATTCTTTACGCTTTATGCATGACGTGTTCTTCAATGGTGAGCCAATTGATCTGCCAAGAACACCACATGAGCCCCCCCGCTATATGCGCGTCCCTGTAGAAGTGCTTGTTGTCCTGTGCTTGCTGGTAGGTATTTTCCCACAATTCATGGTGGGCGATCTATTAGATACAGCCTCTAGGGCCGTGTTGCAAAATACGCTACCTGAATATAGTTTAGCCGTATGGCACGGCTTTAACTTTCCTCTGTTAATGAGTGCTTTGGCCGTAAGTGGTGGCTTGATCCTATATATCAACCGACGCCACCTATTCAATTTCCAAGAGCAATTTCTGGAACGAGATGCCAAATATGTCTTTGAAAAAGAGGTACAGAAGCTTATTTCCCGAGCAACAGCACTATACGCGTGGATCGATAATGGCTCTTTACAGCGTTCCATGTTCTTGCTCGTATTATTAGCCCTAGTAGTCAGTGCCGCCCCTCTCTTTAATTTAGCGTCAACAATTGGCACACACCCACAGATCCCTAATAATTGGGTCGTTGGCCTATGCGCAGCCCTGATGATCGCAGCAACGTTTGTCACCCTGTGCTGGAGCCATATGCGCCTTGTGTCTCTTATTTCACTTTCTATCGTTGGCTTGATCGTTTCTATTGCCTTTGCTTACTTCTCCGCACCTGACTTAGCACTGACACAGCTGTCTGTAGAAGTAGTGACAATCCTGTTGTTTTTATTAGCGTTGTTCTTTTTACCCCAGAAGAGCCCGATAATTGATAGCCCTCTAACAATCATTGTACGAGACTTCAGTGTAGCGGCCTTGTTCGGCAGCGTTATTGGCACACTGTGTTACGCCATGCTCACTCGACCATTAGATAGCATCTCCCATTTCTTTATCGAGAATAGCAAACCTGGCGGTGGCGGTACGAATGTAGTGAACGTCATTCTCGTCGACTTCCGTGGGTTCGATACCTTAGGTGAGATTACTGTACTCGGTATTGCAGCATTAGGGATTTATAAGCTATTACAGCAAATGCTGGTATTTATGCCGTCTGCCGATAGCAAAGGGAACCAGTGGTCTCAGGAAAGACATCCGTTTGTATTAGCGGTTATATCCCAGAGCTTACTGCCTTTAGCATTGTTGGTTTCAGCTTATATATTCCTGCGTGGTCATAATATGCCTGGCGGTGGGTTTATTGCAGGACTCATCACAGCCATCGCGCTGATTCAGCAGTATGTTGCCCACGGTGTAGTTTGGATGAAGGAACGCATGCCTATTAACTATATCGGCTTAATCGCCAGCGGTTTGCTAATCGCGACGCTATCGGGCTTAGGCAGTTGGGCTTTTGGGCGCAACTTCCTGACCACGTGGTTTGATTATTTCTACCTACCTGTAGTGGGTAAATTTGAACTTGCCAGTGCCATGATATTCGATTTCGGGGTTTATCTGACAGTTATCGGTGCAACCTTGTTAATTCTGGCAAACCTTGGCAAACTCACCACCAGCGAGCGTTTAGGGGCAGGAAATAACTGATGGAATTCACCTTTTCTCTTGGAGTTGGCGTTTTGACCACCGCAGGTATTTACCTTATGTTGCGTGCTCAAACCTTTCCCGTTATTTTAGGTCTTACGCTACTGTCTTATGCAGTCAATCTGTTTTTGTTCGCCAGCGGGCGTCTGACAATTAATGGGCCAGCTATTGTTGGCGAAAGCGCTCAATATGCCGATCCTCTCCCTCAAGCACTTGTCCTTACCGCTATCGTGATTGGGTTTGCGATGACAGCCTTTGTACTCATACTGGCTATCCGCGCCCGAGCCGATTTGGGTAATGATCAGGTCGACGGGCGGGAACTACCTCCGCGGCGAACCGCTGTAGAAGAAGCGCTTGCGGAAAGAATTGATAAAAACCAAACCAACTCAAAACAAACTAGAGACAAAAGGAAGCACTCTTGATACTGCAGCATCTGCCTGTTCTACCGCTATTAATACCTTTAATTGCCGGTATATTGCTGTTAGCCCCGCCACTTGCTACTACGTTACAACGGCAACGCGTGGCAGGATTGGTATTTGCACTACTTCAATTACTGGCAGCTATCGGTTTGCTCGTTCAAGTTCAGCAGCAAGGCACATTGGTGTACGCCATGGGAGAATGGCAACCACCTTTTGGCATCCTACTGGTGGCTGACCGCTTAGCGACGATCATGCTAACACTCACTAGCTTTCTACTGGTGTGTGTACAACTTTTCAGTTGCGCAGATGACGATCAGCAAGGCAAATTTCTTCACCCATTGTTGATGTTTCAGGCGCTAGGGATTCAAGGAGCATTCCTCACCGGTGATATTTTCAACCTGTTCGTCTTCTTTGAAGTTCTGCTAATAGCATCCTATGCCCTGTTGATTCACGGAGGCGGTGCTCAAAAAACATTGGCAAACATGCACTATGTCACACTAAATCTTGCTGGTTCAGCGTTATTCCTATTTGCATTAGGTATTATGTACGGCACGTTTGGCACGCTCAACATGGCAGACATGCAACAACGTGCGGCCCACATAAACCCAGACGATGTGCAGTTAGCTAAATCAGGGGCCATGTTATTACTTGTTGTATTTGGCCTTAAGTCAGCCATGATGCCGCTACATTTTTGGCTTCCTCGCGCCTATGCAGCAGCTCCTGCCCCCGTGGCTGCACTTTTTGCTATTATGACCAAGGTTGGTATTTATAGCCTTTGGAGAGTGCATAGTAGTATTTTTGGCGATAACGCAGGGGAGCTTGCCAACATTGCACAACCTTGGTTATGGCCACTAGCACTACTTACTTTAGCCACCGGAATCTTAGCGACACTGGCAAGTAAAACACTGCGCAGCCTCACCGCCAACTTAGTAATCGTATCCATTGGCAGCCTATTATTGATGGTCGCTTTAAATACCATTGAATCAACAACCAGCGGCCTCTACTACCTAGTACATAGTACGCTGGCAACCGCTTTAATGTTTTTAGTAGCAGGCTTAATCATCAATCAACGCGGAAAAGCGGAAGATCGCTTTGTGCAAGCTCGCTCGGTAGCTCAACCACGCTTACTTGGTATTCTGTTCTTTGTTGCTGCGCTAGCACTGATCGGTATGCCACCGATTTCCGGCTTTATAGGTAAAGCGCTTATGCTTAAAGCGGCACTTGCTAGTAGCCAAGCAAGTTGGATTTGGCCGCCTATATTGATCAGTAGTTTGGCGGCACTCATTATGCTTTCACGCTCTGGAGGCACTCTGTTCTGGCGCGCCCGTGGGGAGAGCGCAAGTAAGATTACATCTCATCCAGCACAACTTACGGCTGTGTCATTATTAGTTATTGCTTTACCACTTATGGTCGTTTTTGCAGGTGATATCACCGAATATGCAAAACTCGCCGCACAGGATATGAAAGCCGGACTAAACTTTGGTGAGCCTCTCCCAACCATGGTACCTGGAGGTGACGGTGCTTAATCGACTCTTTCCTATGCCACTTCACTCCTGCATTTTAGTGGCTGTATGGTTACTCCTTAATGACTTTTCTATGGGGCATTTAGTACTCGGTACAGCCCTTGCTATCATTATTCCATGGGTAGCAGCCCCCCTAAGCGATCCACATGCGCGGGTTGTGAAGCCGTTTAGAGCAATACGCTACATTGGTATGGTACTCGTGGATATTGTTGTGTCTAACTTTGAAGTCGCTGGTCGAATCCTAAGACCTAATAACCACCTCCAACCTGGACTTATTGCTTTACCGCTGGATCTTACCGGGCATTTTCCTTTGTCTGTACTTGCCAGTACGATCTCCCTCACCCCCGGGACTGTGAGTATCGACTTTTCCGAAGATCTAAAATGGTTATATATTCACGCTTTGCATATCGATGATGAACAACAACTCATCAAGCATATTAAAAAGCGATATGAAGAGCCACTAAGGGAGATTTTTGCATGTTGAGCACAATTTTACCGTTAGTGACTATCATGGTAGGCATTGCGCTACTATTAAATACTATTCGCTTATTCATTGGTCCCACAACCTGTGATCGCATACTAGCGCTAGATACGCTGTATATAAACAGCATCGCCCTGATCGTATTACTTGGGCTCTATTTTGAAAGCGTTATGTACTTTGAGTCAGCTTTATTAATTGCCATGCTTGGCTTTGTCAGCACAGCCGCTTTAGCTAAGTACTTACTACGCGGCGATATCATCGAATAAGGGAAAGAAATTTATGTTGTTTGTCATAGAGTTATTTGCTTCCTTTTTATTACTGATGGGGGCTGCTTTTATCTTGATAGGAGCCCTTGGCATGATCAAGCTGCCTGATTTTTACACGCGCCTTCATGCTCCAACAAAAGCAACGACTTTAGGTATTGGCTGTATTTTGTTGGCTTCTATGACACTGCATGCCTTACTAGACAATCAATTATCTATTCATGAATTTGTTATTAGTCTCTTCCTGTTTATTACGGCCCCCGTATCTGCCTACATGGTAGCTAAAGCGGCATTACAGCGCCGAACTGAGTTTGTAAAAGGCACCTTAAACTCAGAAATGAGTGACGCCATCTTGCAACAAAAAAACCCAAAAGAACCTACATCTGAATAGATCTTCGCTTAATTCCTCCCAAAGACCCATTGCCCCCTCTATAAAAAGCTGAAAATATTGCGTTTGTAATATATTGTTCTATATTGATATTAACCGACGAAACGTAAGGTAAATATCTGTTTATCATGGGGACACTTGTTCTGTTATATGCATGGAAGCACCTCGCTTTTTTAAAGAACTTATAACTATTTGCTAATATGGATGCGAACATGCTATTCAAAAGTAAAGACACATCTTCACTGACTGCACTAAAGCAAAACTTAGCCCGTGTTGAGTCCGACCTAAAAGCACTTAAAACTCATATGGCGTTCATTGAGTTTGATACGCAGGGCACCATATTGGACGCTAACCCCCTCTTTTTACAAACAACCGGATATACACGCGAACAGATCATTGACCAGCACCATCGTATGTTTTGCCCTAAACATATTGCTCAGAGTCCGGCTTATCTGCAGCTTTGGCAGACACTGGCAAGCGGCCAATCAACCTCTGGCACTTTTGAACGCCGGGATGCACAAGGCAATACCTTATGGCTGGAGGCGACCTATTTCCCTATAACTGATATTGATGGGAAAGTATGCAAAGTCATTAAAATCGCTGCAGATGTCACTCGTCGAAAACAAGAGACAGATGAACAAACTCAAGTGCTAGATGCACTTGATCGCTCGCAAGCTATCATTCATTTTACACCCGACGGCACTATTCTAGCGGCCAATGAAAACTTCCTAAGGGCCGTAGGCTATCGAATAGAAGATATTAAAGGAAAACATCACCGCATCTTCTGTAAAGACGCATTTTATCAAGAGAACCCCGGTTTCTGGTCTGATCTAGCAAGCGGCGCATTCAAATCTGGTCGTTTCGAACGTATTGACTCTAGCGGTCGTGTTATTTGGCTAGAAGCTACCTACAACCCTATTCGGGATACTCAAGGTAATATCATCAAGGTAATCAAGTTCGCCTCCGATATCACTGAAAAAGTGGAACTAGATCTAGCAATTCGCGAAGCGGCCGCATTAGCCAGCAGCACTTCTGAAGAAACCGCGCAAATTGCTCAACAAGGCCTATCATCACTCGAATCAGCCGTGCAAACATCCGTTCAAATTGTTGAAAAAGTTGATGAGGTGAATAGACTGATTGCCAACCTAAACGAGCAGTCTGAAAGTATCCAGTCGATTGTTGAGACCATTAAATCGATTGCAGATCAAACCAACCTACTTGCCTTAAATGCAGCTATTGAAGCAGCCAGAGCCGGCGAGCAAGGGCGTGGATTCGCTGTCGTCGCCGACGAAGTGCGACAGCTTGCATTTCGAACCAGTGAATCGACTAAGATGATCGCCGATGTTGTGAATGAAAATCACCAACTGCTCACTACATTAACAGGTAACACATCCGAAGCACGACAATCAGCAGAAGCAGGACAGGATAACATCAGTCAAGTAAGCAATATTATGACTGAGATTTATCAAGGTGCTGACAACGTTTCCCAGGCCGCTGCCAAGCTGGGAACGCTAGGATAATTGAGGCCGACTTCCGCTCCAACTCAAGGTTGGAGCTCTCTGTCACATCTAATCTCTTTCCGCCCAATCTTAACGTGCGTATCAGTTTATCAGACGGTGGACTTAATGATATTTTTCTGCCAAACGACTGAGCTCTTCAATAACCCGCGTTTCTGCCTCGATCTCTTCCATTTGCGCGAACGCACTGTCAGCTTTATCAATACCTTCCTTCGCACGAAGGCTGGCACTCGAAGACGCTTTTGATAGATCAGAAAGCTCATCACTCAAACTAACAGAGCCTGTTTCTATATCCTGTAGCAAGGCGTTTATACTGTCAATAGCCGTAGAAATTCCATCAATGGACGCAGAAACACCATCAATAGTATCACCAGTCTCTTTTAAACTTGTTTGAGTCCTTTGGCTAAGCGCCCGCACTTCGTCAGCAACAACAGCAAAACCCCGTCCAGCCTCGCCTGCTCTGGCAGCCTCGATAGCGGCATTGAGCGCAAGTAGGTTAGTCTGTTCCGCAATCCCGCTTATAGATTGAATAATATCTACAATTTTCTCTGCACTCTCACGCAGTTTATCCATTCCGCCCGTTAAGGCATTTCTTTGTGCTTCTTGTTTAGCAACTTTTTGCATAAAGACAGAGAATTCCTCTCCCAACTCTAGCTGCTTACTAGAGGATTCACTCGCTTGCGACGCAACGTATTTCAGCTGCTCTGTCGAATCCTGTAACAGAGGGTGGAACTTCTCAGTTTGTTCAATCAACCGCTGTTGAAGCCTATTAATATTTTCCAAACTAACAAGTCTTGAGTTCAGATGGTAGTTAGAAAAAGCCGCAAGATGGAAAGGGAAATTACTGCTATAAGCATCATGGAACGGCACCCCAGGCTTCACTTCGAAAAAGCCTATAGCAGTAACTGTTTGATTCTGATGAAGTCCTAAGTATTCACCAAATGTGGAAAAACCTGAGACCGTCACATCATCAAAGGTACGAACACCCGTTAAATTTGCCGCGTTATTTAGCCGTCTCAATATACAATCATTGGCAATCAGCGCCACTGGCTTTCCGGGTTTACCTTTGAGAAAAGCATCGAAGTCCCTTTGTAGGGATTGCTGGAAATTCTCGGCTTTCACCAACTGTAAGTGCTCACCGAACGCCATATCACTAAAAAAACGAATACTTTTATCCTCGTTGATTGACGCTACAGATCGAATGTAAATATTATCGTCAATGTCGATACCAAACGAAAAATTGGCAAGCTTATTTTCAAGTTCGTTGACCGAGCAAGAAAAATACTCTGTAAGCGCATCAACCGGACGCTGAATCTGCATGCGCTCATTGAGCACAGTATGTAATGTACGCGTCAGTGGATCAAAATCAGCCACAGTGAAATATTTACCCGTGGATGAGAAGTTATGGCTCTTCATCAGTCCATAACGATACTGTTCTGACAGTTTACAAAACGCCAATACAACTTGGTTACTTTTCACATCACCATTATAAGCGACATCTGCTTTTCCAAAATCAAGCTTTCCGCCTGCGCTCCCTCCAACAAAAAAGCAGGGAAACCGCTTACTCTGGTACAAGGCTTGTGTAAAGAAATCCTCACTAGCAGTAATACCATCAAAATAGGTGAGAGCCAGCGTATCTCTACTGCCTATATCAAAAGGCATACGAATTTTTTCTAATTCACTCTTTATACGACTAACCCGCTCCTGTGCTGATAGTGTAGGCTGGCCCCGCTTAATATCTTCACTGTGTAAGGGCACACAAGAAACACTGACTTCACTAATCAACAACTTAGAAAAACCATGTAAAACAACATTATCCCAAGTGTCAGGGGTATCGTGATAAAGCTCTTTACAGCCACCCAACTCACCCGATGTCATCACCGAAATAACATGATCTGCAAAAGGCAATAACGACTTGAGCTTCCTACTAATTTCTTCAAAATTCACGTGCGGCGAGACAAACGCCAATACTAATGCAGTACCCCCACGAAGCGATAACTCGCTTAATGTTGTTTCTGAAATATCTGAACTTCTCAACGATTTAGACAGGGTTAAAAGATCTGAAGACAGCTCTGCTTTAGAGGTTTTCTTGCGGGAAAAAAACATAAACAATCCTTTTACTGTATAGCAACACTGCATTGGCTTATAGATATTAAATATAGCCTAAAATTAAACCTAGGCTACTTAAGGCATCAATTAACACAAAAAAGCCCGCATTTATGCGGGCTCTAGGGTATTAATTGCTAAACAGTTAAAGGGATTACTAAACGATTTGTTATTCCCACTCGAATATCAACGAGCAGAAAATCAACCTAAATAACAGCTAGTTAGAAAGGCGAGCTTTCTCGATACCATCATTTATACCATGCACAGAATTTTTTTGATTTTTTGCGGCCCGTCGACGTTTTAGTTCGGCTTTACCCCAAGCTGAGGATTCTTGCATATCGCGACGAAGCTCTTGTATCTCTTCAACACTAAGCCGCCGTGGCCCCGAGGTAATTCTATCCATCTTGTGCCTCCAACTTGTCGCAGTACATTTTAAAACGCATCAAAACATGAGTTACCAGCAAGAAATATTGGGGATACTTTTAGATTGTTTTTCATACACATCTTGAAAGCCATCAACACTGCCCAAAGATTATACACGAGGAATAACCTCGTTAAATAAAAGGATCAAATCATGGGTTTGAAACCAGGGCCAAAACCAATAACCAAGTCGACCGGCAAGCCAGATCAACGTCGACGTGACAACCAAAAAACTCCAGGCAACACCCCGGGCTTAAAGCCAAGCAAATCCTCGACCAAGTAACGCTACCTCAATATCGAGTCAGTGTAAGTGGTACTGACTCTTGTTGCTAAAACCCAAAACACGCTTTTGCCCCGTTACCAGTTAGAGTTAATACTCATTCACACTTTGTTAATCACTTTTGCCTTACTAAAATTAATATTCTCCTTTAAGTACTTTGATTAGATGATCAATAAAGCCAATGCTTTGTGATTAACGACGAATCCTTAAATGATTATCGAAATTTTTTAGCTGATCGTGCTTTGTCCTGAACGGAGTTTACCATCTTGGTAAACGCACGATCTTTCGCTCTTCTCTCAGCCAACGTGGCACTGTTGTGGGCTTCTTCACGCAGTAGTTTTTTGTAGTTCTCTAATCGCCTAGAGGATAGCTCTCCGCTTTCTAATGCCTCTCTAACTGCACAACCTGGTTCATTCTCATGCAGACAGTCACTAAAACGACATTGAGATGCGAGGGATTCAATATCGGCAAAGGTGAGTTGAATCCCTTCTTTGGCATCGCTCAGTTGTAACTCTCGCATTCCTGGCGTGTCCATCAACAGACCACCTCTGGATAGCCATTTAATCGCACGATGGGTAGTGGTATGGCGACCTTTGCCGTCTTGTTCGCGAATAAGCCCAGTTTCCATTTCATGGCGGCCAAGTAAGCTATTGACTAGTGTTGATTTCCCTACACCCGAGGAGCCGAGAAACGCAATTGTCTTGCCTTTCTGACAGTAATTTCCCAATACAGCAACGTCTTGGCTATCCAGTGCGTTAACACTGTGAACGCTCAAGAGAGGGTCAAGCTTTTGAACTTGCGCACGAATATTATCAGGATCAGGGCATAAATCGATTTTTGTCAGCACAATCACGGGCTGAGCGCCTGCTTCATTGGCTAAAGCCAAATAGCGCTCAATGCGATTTAAGCTGAAATCTTCATTGAGTGAACTGACGATAAAAACACAATCAATGTTGGCCGCGATAAGTTGTCGTTTGAGAGTGCTCCCAGCCGCTTTGCGTTGGAATAAGGATTGCCTTTCGAGCACACGAAGTATTCGCTCGTGATCGAACACAACCCAATCGCCCACGCATACCGCTTCGAGTTTCGGCGGGAGATTGAATCGTAACGTCCCGTTGTTACTCATCAAAACAACGTCAGATTTATGATGTTCGACGATTCGACCCAACGAGCAGCTCGCTAATTCTTCTAAAGAAAGCTGCTGCTGGAAAAATGGTCGCATACCTAACTCAAGTAATGTAGGAACGCTCATCTTGTACACCTACCAATAATTTGGGCTATCGATGGCTTTTAAGCATGTCGGTTTGCCCGTTACTTTAGTGATGGCTTCATCTACTAGAGATTGTGCTATCCAACCTTCGGGATATGACAATTCTAGCGGGGCTTGAATCAAATCCTGACTGATTGGGGCAAATCCTGTTTTTGAATAAAAGTTGATATCACCGTACGTAATGGCAACGGTCACACCTTTCTCTTTCAATGTATCTAGACCAAATTGGATTAAGTTTTGACCTATGCCCTTTCCGTGACAATCTGTTGCAACGGCCACGGGAGCTAAAAGGAATATGTTTTCACCATTTGGAAACGATAGGCGAGAGAAAATGATACTACCGACAATGCGTTCACTTTCATCTTGAGCAATAAACACATAAAGATCCTCATCTTTGGTTGGTAAAGTGAGAAAGTCTTCTACGAGTTTCGCAATCAATGCACCTTCTTCTTTACCTTCTGAATCCGAAAATGTGTCATTGAACAGTGTGATAATTTCTTGAGTTTGTTCTTGTTTGTACAATGCGTATTTCATATTTCTATCTCTAGTTCGCAAGTTTTAAAATAAAGTACTGATAGGTAAAATCTTTTGTGGCACTGCGTTCGTAAACTGAAATCTCTTTCTTAATGTCCAGTAACGCTTGGGATGCAGGCATAACAGCTTGTAATTCCTCAACTCGGACTTGCAGCGGTTGCCAGTAGTTTTGCCATGCATCGACGCCTAATGAGAACTGTTCTACCACGTCGTAGCCATGCTTTTTGAACTGAGCGAGCCGTTTAGGTATTGATTGAATATCTGGGTAGTCTGCCAGCCAAAACTGCTTTGTCTCTTCTTCGGGAGAGTCAGTGAGCCAAACCAAGTCACTTACCATCAAGATGCCATTGTCTTTTAACAGAGGCTTCCATTGTTTTAGTGCGTTCTCCATTCCCATAATGTACACACAGCCTTCAGCCCAAATCGCATCAAAACTCATTGCCTGAAATGGCAATTCCGTCATAGAGGCACAAACAGGAGAAATCCGCTCATGTAACTGTGCATTTTGGATTTTTTTATTGAGCTGTTCGATGGCAACAGGCTCATTATCCACGGCGGTAATGTGCGCGGTAGTGTTGTCGGCTAGCAGTAATGTTGAGGTGCCAGTGCCACAACCAATCTCTAAAATATCGTTCATTGCCTGAGGCGACATTAATGAAATCGCTTTTAAAGAGTCCTTATGACTCCCTGGCCCCCATCTTTCTAGGGTTGCAAAGACGGTCATAAAATCTTTCATGTAAGTATCGTGTTCGTTCATATCTTTTGATAACCACTTTAATCGGAGCGCTTCTTTCTCACTGTAACCCTGCGTGCTTAACCAGTTTAGGTAAGCCTTGGGCGCACTTTGACTCAGGGAATGGTGTAACTCTCTTTGTGGACGTTCCCCAAGCAATGCTAGTAGCAACTCACGAGCGTGGATTTTTTTATCAATTTCATGGTTGAGTTGCGTCAGCCGATTTTCCAATAAGCTTCTACTTAACTTCGCGTCCAAGCACTGTTCGCACTCTTTCAATGAGAGTCCTGCGCTTTGAAGTTGCTGAATCAATAACAGTCGCTGCAAATCGTTTTCGCTGTAATAGCGATATCCATTGTCAAGACGCTGACCGTTAATCAGCCCTAACTTCTCGTAATAGAGTAAGGTGGTGCGAGAGATACCCGCCTTCGCCGCCAGTTCAGAAATCAAATACATGTGCGATTTGACCCAAGTGTTCTTAGTATTGGGATAGTATGAACTGTAGAGTAGTAGACAGGTCAAGTAGGCTTGTTCGAATTTTTCGCCAACAGTGGTGGAAGTGAGATGATGATGGTGAGGACTGCGGATTATTTTGAGTTATGAGTCGGTAGCTAGTAGCCAATTTTCAATACCAGAACTTATTTATGAAAAGCTAAATTAGCAAGCTTCCTAAAACAGTTTTGTCCAGAAACGTGTTTGAATGGGACAGTTCAATCTGTAGATGCTCAAGACAACCAGTATGATACTTTATTACTCAGTTGTAGCGTTACTCAGACTTTGTAGTATGAATCTTTATTCCTCTCCTACAACCGTCTATTACACACCGCCCCAGCCACCCCGTTCCTGGCGTTCAAACCATCAAGACCGAAGCAGGCGTGACCGTTAAGGGGGGCCGATTTAACGGAGAGGGAGACGATTTAACGCCCGTCGATTACACACCACCAAAGACACGATAGGCGGCCCGTAGCCGCCTCTACTGTCGTTCTTCGTGGTTAGCTGAGCATAGCCTGCCGGATGGTGGCTAACGCCTCCTGGAAGTCCTCCTGCGTCGCCCGGCCTGTTTCGGCCTGGTAGTACAGGATCGTGAACATATTGGCGACCGCTTCCGCGACGGGCGAAATCTGCCGGGCAGTTTCCTGGTCGATGAACTCCAGGGCGACCAGCTTGGTTGCTGCCTGATGAATTGCTTGCTGAACTTCGATACTATGTGTGGTTATCATGTGTCACCTCTCTGTCAGGTGGTATGTGGAAATGCGGGCCGGTGCACCATCACTGGCCCGTGTGCTTTCTAACTACTTGCGTAGGCCAAACGGCCAGCGTCTCACTTTGTCGATTTGATCGACCGATCTTGTCATGTCCTTGTAAACACGCCCGGCCAACCTGTTTTGGAATACCTCCATTTTGTCGGCAATGGCTTTCATCTTCGGGCCGTGTCCGGTGTTGTGCAGCCACTGCCCCAAAAAATAGAAGGCCAGCATCACAATGAACATCACTGCGAAGAAACCAAATACCTCCGCAAGGTTTTGAGGTGGAAAGCTAAACTCCATAATTAGTAATCCTTATCTAGTTAGGCCATACGACCCTTTTTAACAAAACTGGCAACCTCTTCGTTGCGCTCCCGCTGGCGTTCCTGGGCATAAGACACGTAGTCCTCAACGTCGAAGGTGTGCTTTTCAGGGTCGCGCTCTTGCCATTCTGCGTGTGCTTGGCGAGCTTCTTCCTGGTCCTCACTGGACAGGCCATCAAAGCCGCCTGTTTGATTCATCCAGCCAGTGCCGACACCGCCTAAGCTATCGTTGTCAAATGCAGGGGAAGCGTCGTCATCCCCGTCATTTTTCGTACTGTTTCGGATCGAGCTAGCTAAACGACCTCCAGCAGTGCGGCCAATTCGATCCCCGGCCATATCACTCATTCCCTTCATCAAATTCGCACCGGTATCCGCTGCAATACGACCCGCTTTTACAGCGCTGCCTTTAAAGCCGCCGCCAGAGGATTCGCCACCGCTAGAGGATTGGCCAGAGGCTTGGGAAAAGGAGCCAGCTTCGTCAGAATCGCCGCCACCGCTAAATGCTCCGCCCAGGCTCGACATAACGTCAGTATTGTTCGCTACGTTCTCACCTGCTTTTGCAAATGCAGCCTGAATAGCAGACGCACCGCCGGCGGTAGCCATTGCTGCACCGGCAGCCATACCACCAGTGGCAACAGCCGCTCCGGCCATCGCTCCGGCACTGATACTGCCTGCACTTGCCGCCGCGCCGCCTCCAGGAACCAGGCTGGCGACCACATTGGGAACCGAGTGAATAAGCATCACGAGAACCAGTGAAACTACAAAGATCACCAGCAGTTCACGCATAGGGGCATCATTGGATAGATCGGCATAGAAACCGTCCATGATCGACATGGCAATGCCAATGAGCAACGTCATTGTCATCAACTTCAAAGCAACGCCCAATACGCTTTTGAAGTAGTTGATTGCTATATCTGAAGTCCAGCGCGAACCACCAAAACCCAGCACGAAGACACCGGCATAGATCAATATCCAAGCCGTCACCAAGGCCAACAATACATTGGCCGCCACTACCGCCATACATGCTAAAATTGCCAGCGTGATTAAGAAGATAGACAAGTTATCTATCGGGCTTGTGATGCTGTAGGACTCACCAGCTTTCACAATAATGTCGAACGCAATACTAATAGGCTCTGACGGGGTTAGGTCTCTCGGAAGGCCACCGGCTTGAGCACCGATCATTCTCAACGAGTCGATGATTGACGTCGCAAAGTCTGGGCCGTTTCTGAGCAACCAGAGAAAGAAACCAAACGTCAGGATGAAGCGCACGAACTCGGCAAAGAACTCCCTTATATCCGCTTGTTTAAGGATTAAGGTCCCGCCAGTCCAAACAAGGGATATAGTACCCAGCGTCCAGAACAGCCAGGCGGCATAGTTTGTAATTACCGTGCCCCAAGTAGCACTGGCCGTCATGAAACGCACGGCCACTTCATCCAAGACACCATTAGGCTCAATGGCCGCTGACGCAGTTTGCGAAGTCAGTACAACTGCTAGGAGCATCACAAGTCGAATAAATATCTTGCTCATGATTAGAACCCCTTGTTCTTGGAGCGATCCGTGGGTTCGCCCATATCCCAAAGACAGTTCCCTTCTTCCCTCTGCTCTTTCGTCAGGTTCGGGTTGTCACAGTTGATCGTTGCAGGGTTTGGCCCGTCATCTTCACCGCACCCCACCAGAACAAAAGAGGCCAACGCGCTAACGATAAAAAGTCGGGTGATTTTCTTCATGATTAAAACCCCCTGTTTTCTGAACGGTCGGTTGGCTCGCCCATATCGAACAACCTTTCACGAGACGCTTGATATTGAGCTTCGCGGTCAGCATCCGCCTGCATTCGAGTGCCAACGGCATTCTGCTGGGCAATCAACAGGCTTCGGATTTGCAGGAGCTGGTTGGCCTGGTTGCTAGCGAGCTGGTTAGCGTAACCAATGGCGGCCAGTTGGCCGTCCGCGCTTTGGGCGGCAGATTGCAGACGCTGGAGCTGTCGAGCGTCGGCCTGCAAGTTGTCTTGCTGCTGCTCCAGGCCCTTAAACAGCGCGTCGTTGGCCTTCTTCTGCGATTCAGATGCCAAGCGGCGGTTCTCGGCCATAGCGACCCGTTCGGCATCGCTGCATCCCGCCGACGAGAAACAAGGCGAGCTGCGGTAATAGGCCACGTCCTGGAACTTGCCTAGGTAAGCATCGAGGCTACCAAGCTGGTTTTGGTAATAGGCGAGTGTGTTGGTCGCCTGGTTCAGATCGTTGATGGTGCGCTGCGCCTGGTCCCAAATATGAGCCGCCGGGGCCATTGTGTTTTGCAGTTGGTTTTCATACTGCTGGAGTTGGGTTTGGTATTCCTGAATCTGCTTGAGTGTCTGCGCTACGGCTTCCATCGCAGACATGATGTTCTGCGATAGGTTGGTGCCATCAACTACTGGAATACCGGCGTAAACGGGCTGCAAGGTGCAAGTCGTCATAGCGACAGCCAGAGCAATTTTAGCGGCTAAATTTTTTCTTTTAACTTTTTGCATACGTTGATCTCCATTACCAATGAATGCTTTATCGTGCCTTTCAATGCATAACGTATAAGCTCAATAATTGGACATAAAAGTTGACATGAGGATATTTAAGCCAATAACTCCTACGGCGGTAGCCGGTAGCCTCGCAGAGCAGGATTCCCCGTTGAGCGCCCCGGCGCGAATAAGGGAAAGTGAAGATAGTTAATTGGCTCCGCCGATTAGCTAACTTCACCCATCCTGCCCGCCTTTCGGCATTGTTTACGCCAAGGAAAGTGTTGTCGCGAAAATCTGTTTTTTAGTGCAAACCATATAAAATCGCTTGATCACCTTCTTGCACGAACAGAAACAGGAAATAAACGCGTAATATCAGGCAATTACTACGCTAGCATGGGGGTATACACAGCCAAAAAACACAGCAATACACAGCTTTTCCAATTCTGGAGGAGTTGCGCCCCTCAAGTGTCAATGAAACGTGCGAGTGCTAGGAATGCATCCGATGTAGCGCTCTGTATTCCAAGGACTTTTAAAAAACCCAGACACTCTGGCGGCCTTTTCTTTGACAGTTTCAGATTGGTATCGGTTGGGTCATCAGGTCAGGAAGGATCGCTACCAACACTCTGTGCGTGTCGAGCCGCTAGCGCCCAATTTCGGACAGATTTTGAGCACAACGTCAGTGTGGATAGGAAATGTAGTGTTGTAGTATGTTGTATGGTGCTACTACAACCTACAAACCGCACACATTTTCAGCCGACTAACGGCTTAAGTGGCTATTCATCTTGATGTATGGAATACGGCTTCCTGAGCCGCCCAGAGAGGCGCTTCAGGCATCTCCCTCGCTCCCCCTGAACGAGGCTTCTGGGGCTTATAAGGCGGCTTTGGTCGTCCTTCGGACGGATTGAACGCCAAGGAAAGGTGATAGCCCTCGGCGAGGAAGCAGAATCGGCCACCCTCTTGGCGTTGAAACATCGGCCGGAGGCCGATAGATCATCAACCTCCAGCATCCAGCTGGAGGTTGCTGGATATCCTGAGATATCCTGAATATCCTGCCAAAACAGCAAAAAATCGGGCGGGTGTGAGTCGCTATCGGGCGGGTGTGAGTCGCTATCGGGCGGGTGTGAGTCGCCATCGGGCGGGTGTGGGACGCTATCGGGCGGATGTGAGGCGCCTTATCCTATTCTCAGCATCTATCGTTATTCCAACTTCATGCAATTTTTCTGCATCCTCCCTAAGCCTGGAACGCCCATTTCGCATCCTCTTACTATTGATGTTTTCACCACAGACTGCGCGAATGAGAGTATCAACATGCCACCCTCCGGCTGGATCATTCTTGTGGGTCAATATGTGTCGAGCGACCGCCTGACTAATCCCGTGCTGCAAGCGAGCAATTGGGGCAGGATCGTAGTACAGACAAAGGTCGTGCTCCAATAACATGACCAAGGCGATACCAAGCCGAACTCTCCACAGATTTCGCTCTCCTCCCGTCAAGGGATCAGGGCGTGTCATAGGTGAAGGGATAACATGATCGATCAAGCCGCCGATTATCGGAAAATCGAACTGTGGTGTTTCAATCGTTACAGTTGCTGCTCGCAGCTCTGCCAGCAGCTTCTCAAGATGGGAGGAACTATACCGGCTATCTGACAACGTTTTCCGCACTTTGGCAGGGTCTACCAATAGCTCTACACCACCATCAGAAACATCGCGTCGACGTTCGGCACAGTGCAAAATAGCCTCAACAACATCTGCGTGCCGCTGACCAAGCCTTCCCTTAATGCGACAGCGGCCAAAGGATGTTTCCATCCAGTCGGCCTCCATCAGGCTTGGGCGCTGACTGGCCTGGTAAAGCATCACTCTTGCCTGTGCACTGGTACTAGTTGGAGTGACCTTGTTACCAGTTGTCATCAGCGCCTTCCATAGCAACTTTAGATTTCTTGAACGGTAATACTCCTTTGGCCTTACGCTGCCTCTCCAGCACGGCAGGTTTCAGCACACCGCCTTCGTGACGCCTGAACCAACGCTCGGCGAAAGGAGAGCCATAATTCGCCTTGCTAACGCCATAGCGGACGAAGTACCCACGCTGACTATCATCAACACCCCATTCCTCAGCCTCGGTTTGCGTCATGCCAGACAGGTACGATTGCCAGCGAATGTTATCGACCAGAACAGACGACCCACGGCTGGCCTGTTGCTGGTCACCCGCACCAATCATGGCGGCGCTCTTACTGGCATGGTGCAAAAATACGATAGAGCACCCTGTATCGGCGGCGATGGCTTCCATACGTCCGATCACTTGCGCCATTGGACCGCTAACGTTTTCATCTTCGATGTGGAAACGACGTAAGGTGTCTAGGATCATAAGGCGGCGGCCCGCAGCCGCTCGCTTAAGGCCATCGAACCAATCGAGACACATAATGTTGGGGCACCTTCCTATCAGCGGCTCAATCAGCAAGCCTTCAGCAACAGCTTGCCGCTGCTCGGCGGTGAGATGCGCTCCAAGCGCATGTAATCGGTGATGGATAGCAGCGGGAGGATCTTCTGCGGGAAGATAGATAACTGGCCCAACAGGAAATTCTCCGACTTCCAGCAAGTCCGGGCCTCCAGCGATCTGCGTGGCAAGCTGTAAGGCCAGCATGGATTTTCCGGCACCACCTGGTGAAACCAAGGCCCCTACCGTGCCGGAAACCATGTTAGGTAAAACATAATCAAGAGGCGGCGGCGTTTCCGAAAAGGCCGCCATAAGATCAAGGGCCATACTGTTAGGCCCCTATGGTGTTGCCAGGCCGAGTAGCCTGGATTCCTGAAGACTTACGCTCCTCAATCCACTGCTCTACTTCCGACAGGTCCCACGCGACGTTTCTGCTTGTAAGGGCTATGCGCTTCGGAAACTCCCCACGCTGTTCCAGGTTATAAATTGTGCGCGTTGAAAGTGGAATCATCTCCAGGAGCTGTTTCCTGTTGATGAGAACTTTATTTGCCATTGTTTGCATGCTTGAACCTCCATTTACCTGTTGAGGCTTCATCGTGCCAAGCAATGCAACTTGATTAAGCTTTATTTTTGGACTATAAAGTTGTTATGAATATCGAACACCAAGCTAGACTAGACCTAGGGCAAGACTACATAGCCATCCTTCCAGGCTGCGCCCAGCCTGTTTCTCTTGCTATAGCCAAATTTAGAACGCGCTGGGGACCTTACTCTGCCTTCTCTCGGCGCTATCCCATTCTTCGCCTGATACAAGAACTGATCGATCCTGCCATAGCTGAGTACATGGATTCCCTCCCAAACAGCTATAAAAACCATGTTGCGGGTATTGGCTCAGGAGTTGGATTTAGCGAAATCATCCGGCTGATAGGGCTGGAAGCAATGGTGCGCATGCAGCGCCAACTGCTACGTCAGTTCATAAAGACAAGTGATGAACAAACCCAAAGAGATCAGTGCTTCGCCGCAACCATTGAATCGTTAATTGAATTAACCTGGGATTGCGCCTGTAAGCGTCCGAAGAAATCAACAGCGACCAAAGGCGTCAACCTAAACGTACAACGAAAACATAGTTTCTGCGAATTCTGTGGAAACCTTACGGAGTACTCAAAATTCATGCTCACAGTAGAGCAGAGACAAACAAATGAGGTTGAACTTATAGACCACAAGAAACTAGAACTTAGCCACAATTACTGTAAAGAGCATCGCCCCAAACTTGCCAATGACGAGTGGAATCCAAGTTACAAACAGGCAAAGCGCTCCCTCGCACAATTCAATATCGAACTTTCCAGGTTAACTCATCAATCTGCACATCGCGCTAAGCCTCATGCTATGTCAGGAGACAAACTGATCGATGACTATTTCTTCCTATTCATGTTGAATTTAACATTACAGCCAGCAGACGTAGCGGATCTTCGCAATCTGGCTCGAAAGATGGTCGACTCTAAGCTTTCAGACAATAAGAAGAAAATGCTGGTACTTCAGCATTATGGTTACACTCAATCTCAAATTGGCAAAAAGCTACTAAGCAGAAAACAACAACCAATGACACCTCAAGCAGTATCTAAAGCATTAGCAGCAGTTCGCAAAGATTTTTTGCTTCCTGCTAACAGGCCAGGAAAAAGCCAACCTAAATTTTAGCGGCTAAAATTTAGGTTGTGGCCCAAGGAGGCTGAAGCCCTAAATCGCTGTAAACACCCTCCAGAGGCTCAAGATCAAGAGGCCATTTTCGATGTAATGACGCACGAAACCTTTTTGCAAGAAAGTACATTAAAAGAACAAACGGATGCCTAAATTCTACCGAACCGGCTTGCCTCTCTTTAATTTTTTCACTTACATAGGAATAATTTGGATCTTCAAGGAAAGCTAAAAACTCATCCGTTGAAGTTTTTTGTAATAAATCACTAATTGAGTTGAGTAAATGGTCTGCACTTTTACTATCATCAATGAGCTGAATGTCACCAAGACGTTTTTTCGCTTCGGTGTTGATGGCATTCTTCCATGTATTTATATCGGCCGTCGCATTTTCTAATAAAATCTTTGCATTACACAATAAATCATCAGTAGTTTCCATCAGAGCCATACTTTTTGCGAATGTTCTGTGGACCTCTGGTGAAGCCGCTATATTACCTTTATAGATAGTATCATGAGCAAGCTCCGCATAAGCATGTTGAAGCAAAGTCCTTAATTGCACTTCGCAGGGGGTGCCTTCTTTTATTTGAACACCTTTGTGCTCAATATCCCTAGCGGCGTAAACAATATAGTGAACAGACTGATAATCAAATAATCTCGGATCATCACCTTTCCACTCATCAAATTCTTTATCCTTTGAATAAGCCCAACTTGTAGCTTCTTCAACTATATTACACAACAGCTCAAGTTGAGATGTTAGCAGCACAACAAATCGAATGCCTGCTTTATCAGTGATTTCCTTATAAGGGTCTTTATACTTGTTCCGCTTCCTGATAAATGCCTTCGTGACCAGAGAATCCACCTGTTTTACTCTTTGAGATGGTGGTATTTTCACCCATTCCAAGTACGCACTTTTTGTTCCCGCATGAGACAAAATACTGGAATCAATTTTAGTCAGCACAAAGTCAGCCCATGCTTTATACATGGGCAATTCAGCTTCATACAACTGGATGAACTCGTCGCGGTTCATTATTCTTGCTCAGTCAGCTTACCCTGTATTCTCAGGGTAGTATGTTCATCAGTAACGTCAATAACCTGAACCATTTCTTCAAAAGTATCTGCTGGAGCTGTCAACTTAACGCTGGAAGAAAAGTTCATTTTACGATGTTGCAACTTCCTCTTAATTAAAGAGTTATCTTTAACTATTGCATTAGTTGGGAAATTTTTACTTTCCATGTAAGCAGCATAATCATCTCTTAATTCCTCTTCCATGAATTGGTCAGCGAAACTACTAGTCTGAATTGTATTGCTCTGATCAGTTTTCAGGTATGTGTGTAGAGCTTGTTGAAGATCGACCTTACTTTCTGTCGACAGATCAGAATCATTAATGAAATTTTTCGTATATTCAAAAAAGTCCCGAGTTCTCTGCTCTGAGTTTTCAGGAATTCTTAAGCCCAAGAAACCAGAATAAAAATACCTTGCAGCCTTTCTATCATCTTTTGCTTGGATGTTACTATCAAAAACATAGGCTTCAAAGTCGTCAGTATTTCTAATTTTATTACCAACACTTTCCCTGCTTATTTCAACAAATGCACCAACCTTGTAGAGTTTCGCTTGAGGAGTAAGTATTAAGTTGTCCAAGTAATCCATAACAACCTTATCACCCTCTTCTTTTCCAACGAACCCTGCTTGCTGCTCTGCTTTAATGATGAACAAGCATCTTTTATTCGCAGCTCCAGCAGTTCCATCAATAATTACTAAAGTTCCTCCAGGCCAGCTCTTGCTTGTATGAGCGGTGGTATGCAACTCAGCAATTTCTACTGAATTTTTTATAAAACTAGCATCGTCATCAGTTAAGAGTCGGGTAGCACAATGAAAACAGCTAGCAGCGCCATCCTGAGCTATGTCCATTTGCAAGCTGTGCGAACCATTACCGAGTACACTACTGATACGCTGTTGTAGCTTATCTAAACCAGTACCAGCTAACTGTGTTAATACACGACTAGGAAACGGATCAACACGCCCTTCATCGTTAGGCTTATAGACGTTGTGTAAAATTATTCTGTGAAAATTAAGGTTATCAAATGTAAAAGTCATTAAAAGCGCCACTCCCTGCATTATTTTTTTATTTAAAACCACCGGCGTTAAGAGACCGACTGCCCCACAATCTGTAGAC
>NPIE01003298.1_pt1 | contig 77140 bp, 56 predicted proteins | sample 8637661 | NCBI WGS metagenome assembly NPIE01 (sample SAMN07420842, study PRJNA396082) | bioreactor metagenome | isolation source: sample BA12 brine-fed electro-methanogenic bioreactor BA | place: Japan: Kochi | collected 2016-12-09
GGTAGCCAGTCCAGTAGCCGGTAGTCAGTAGATTGGTTGAGAGGGATGTATGCTGGTTTTGTGTTTTGGCGGATTTTTCGTTGGTTGATTGGCGGTTTGTTAATGATAAAGAATTAGTCCTGTGGTATAGCTATAACCTTTTTCTTAATTTCTGTTCGGGCAATTTTCCCATTACTTCTTTATCCCGCTGTTATGTTCAATGCCCGGCTAAGATCTTTGTAGTCCTCGGCCATCCGTGGCCTCGGTAAATTCAAAGATAGATAAAAACACAGAAACGACAATACTGCAAATAGTGCTTGACTTTTCTCCTTCAATGTTCTATATTATACAGTAACAACATTACTGCGTACCGCCGAAGGAGTCTGATGAAAAAACAAATAAAGCATTTAGCTACCGTCCAAATGGGTTACTCCTTCAGGTCTCGACTGGAAACCTCCAAGGATGGAGAAATTGCTGTAATTCAAATGAAGGATCTTCAGGATGACAATATAGTCAGCTGCAACAATCTGGTAAAAATAGATTTGAATGATATAAAGGAGCATCATATCGTTCAAAAAGGAGACCTTGTTTTCAGAACCCGAGGGCTATTAGCTACTTCAGCAATTCTCAATGAAGACCCAGGAAAAGCCGTTTTAGCGGCTCCCTTATTACGGATTAGAGTAACAAAGCCAGAAAAGGTTTTGCCTGAGTATCTGAACTGGTACATCAGTCAACGGGATGCACAGATTTTCTTGACCAGTAGAGCCAAGGGTACAGTCCAGAAGATGATTAGCAAGCAGACTGTTGAAGATTTGGAAGTGGCTCTGCCAAATCTGGAAAACCAAAAACAGATCGTAGAACTGGCCATGTTAGCAGCTCGGGAACAAAGCTTACTACAAAAGTTGGCAGATAAGCGGAATCAATACTTGAGTGAAGTACTCATGAAAGTTGCTAAAGAAGAACGCAAATGAAGGCTACAATCAATGCCAATGGGACAGAAATTGCCGTCATCTCCAAGGGCGATGAGAATGACTATATCTCTTTAACGGATATTGCCCGGTATAAAAACCCTGACGAACCCAAGGATGTTGTCAAAAACTGGATGCGGAATAGAAGTACCATCGAATTCCTGGGGTTATGGGAGCAGTTGAATAACCCTAATTTTAAAGGGGTCGAATTCGACTCCTTTAAGCATGAAGCAGGATCAAACGCCTTCACCCTTTCTCCTCAGAAATGGATTTCCAGTACGAATGCCGTGGGATTGATTTCCAAATCAGGGCGATACGGAGGAACATTTGCACATAAGGACATTGCCTTTGAGTTTGCCACCTGGGTTTCCGCTGAATTCAAGCTGTATATCATAAAGGATTATCAACACCTCAAGGCAAATGAAAACAGCCGGATTTCACTTGAATGGAATGTTAACAGGATCATTTCCAAGATCAATTACAGGATTCATACAGACGCCATCAGGGATAATATTATTCCTTCTCTTGTAACCAAAGGACAGCAGTCTTTCACCTATGCCAGTGAAGCGGATCTTTTGAATGTCGCTTTGTTTGGCAAAACGGCCAGGGAATGGAAGGAGAAAAACCCAGAGGCTAAGGGGAATATCCGTGATGATGCTACCATTCAACAGCTTATCGTATTGTCCAATCTGGAGAGTATGAATGCAGAACTTATAAAGCAAAATCTTCCTCAGAACCAGAGACTGACAATTCTCAATAAAATGGCCATTGAACAACTGACTTCACTTGTGGGAAGCCCTGGCATCAAAAAACTACAGCAAACAGGAGAACAGGAATGAATAAAATCGATCAGAAAGACATCAACAACGCGGCATGGGCGGCGTGCGACACCTTCCGGGGCGTTGTTGATCCGGCGCAGTACAAAGACTACATCCTCGTGATGCTGTTTTTGAAATACATCTCGGATGTATGGCAGGACCACTACGAAGAGTATCAGAAGCAGTATGGCGATGATGATGCTCGTATCCGCCGTAAGCTCGAGCGTGAACGTTTTGTTCTCCCGGTGGTGAAACTCACCGAAAAGAATGACGAAACCGGCGAGGAAACGGTTCTGGATGAATTTCCTGCTACCTATTACAGCCTCTATGAACGTAGGTCCGCAGCCAACATCGGCGAGCTGATCAATATCGTGCTCGATCATATTGAAGAGAGCAACAAGAGCAAACTCGAAGGGGTCTTCCGTAATATCGACTTTAACAGCGAGGCCAATCTCGGCAAAACCAAGGACCGCAACCGCCGTCTGAAACAACTGCTAGAAGACTTCAACAAGCCACAGCTCAGCATGAAGCCCAGTCTCGTTTCCGAGGACGTGATCGGTAATACTTACATCTACCTGATTGAGCGTTTCGCCTCCGACTCCGGAAAGAAGGCCGGAGAATTCTTTACACCGCTGAAGGTAACCGAACTGGTGGCCAAGCTGGCTGGTCCCAAACCAGGCGACCGTATCTGCGACCCGGCATGCGGATCAGGCGGACTTCTTATTCAGGCAGCACACGAGGTAGCGCGTTCTGGCACCAGCGATAAGGAAAAACGCAACTTTGCTCTCTTCGGACAGGAGTCCAACGGCAGCACATGGGCCCTCTGCCGGATGAACATGTTCCTGCACAGCTTTGACAGCGCCCGGGTGGAATGGTGTGACACGCTGAATAGTCCGCTGCTGGTGGAAAATGACCGGCTCATGAAATTCAACTGCGTGGTAGCCAATCCGCCGTTTTCGCTGGATAAGTGGGGGGCCGAAAATGCCGAGAGCGATCAGTACAACCGCTTCTGGCGCGGGGTGCCGCCCAAGAGCAAAGGCGACTGGGCCTTTATCAGCCACATGGTGGAAACCGCTCTTGAAAAGCAGGGCCGGGTTGCTGTTGTGGTGCCGCATGGCGTGTTGTTCAGGGGTGCAGCCGAAGGCCGTATTCGTCAGAAAATGATTGAGGAAAACCTGCTGGATGCCGTCATCGGCCTGCCGGGCAACCTGTTCCCGACCACCAACATCCCGGTGGCGATTCTGGTCTTTGACCGTTCCCGTGAAAAAGGCGGAGCCCGTGAAGAATGCAAAAACGTCTTCTTTGTCGATGCCAGCCGGGAGTTTGTCTCCGGGAAAAACATGAACACCCTCTCGGAAGCGTATATCGGCAAGATCATGGCGACCTACACCGCCCGGGCTGAAAAAGAAAAGTACGCTCATGTGGCCGAGTTCGCCGAGATTAAGGAAAACGACTTCAACCTCAATATCCCCCGCTATGTGGACACCTTTGAGGAGGAAGAGGAAATCGACATCGATGCGGTGCAGGTGGAAATAGAGGAGTTGGAAAAAGAGCTGGTGGAAGTTCGTAAGCAGATGGCCGAGAAGCTCAAGGAGATTCAGCGATGAGTAGACAAGAAAAGCTGCCAACTGATTGGGATAGAGTAAAGTTGCGCAAATTAGTGGCTATCGATAAAGAGTCTTTAGGTGCAAAAACACCACCAGATTATGAGTTTTTGTATGCGTCTCTATCAGACGTCAATTCTGGTGTGATCAATAGAGATTTGCCTCTGATTAAATTTTCGGATGCCCCTTCCCGAGCAAGGCGAAAAGTAAAAAAAGGCGATGTTCTGTTTTCTACCGTAAGGCCGAATTTAGAAGGTTACGCCAGAATTAACGGACAAGTAAACAATCTTATAGCATCTACAGGCTTTGCTGTTCTATCTCCAAAGAAAATTACAGATACCGATTTCATATATCAGTATTTGTATTCTTACGACATCAAAAGACAGATATATGCATTGGTAGTCGGGTCAAATTATCCAGCTGTCAATAGTTCCGATGTAGCTAACTTAAAATTCTCCATTCCAAAGTCAACCAGTGAGCGACAAGCCATTGCAGACTTACTATCCACCTGGGATGAGGCCATCGAGAAAACCGAACAGCTCATAGTGAAGAAACAGAAATTCTATGAAGCACAGCTTTCAAAGCGCCTCTCATTAGACGTTTCGGAACGTATTAAGCTGAAAAAGTTTCTGAAAGAAGTCTCCAAGAGAAACAGAGATCTTTCAATTACTCAGGTTTTGAGTGTTACGAATTCGAAGGGTTTTGTGCGCCCGGAAGACCAGTTTGATAGACAGGTCGCCAGTGACAATCTATCAAACTACAAAATCGTGTCTAAGGGAGAGTATGCATATAACCCCTCACGAATAAATGTTGGTTCGATCGCAAGGTTGGATGGTTGGGATGTTGGCGTACTAAGCCCGATGTACACCGTTTTTGAGATTAAGAAGCCATCCGAGTTGCATACGGACCTCTTTCTGCATTGGTTGAATTCTCACGAGGCTAAGCAGCGAATAAAGTTGAGTGCTCAAGGTAGTGTGAGAGAAACCGTATCTTTCGACGATTTTTGTGCAATCGGATTTCCAAAGATTGATTTCAATGAACAGAAGTCACTTGCAGAGTTTTTCAGTTTGATCTCAGCGGAAATTGATACCCTCAAGGCTTTATCTGACAAATACAAAACCCAGAAGCGTGGCTTGATGCAGAAGATGCTCACCGGCGAATGGCGGATAAAACCGGAAATCATTAACCAATACATGGAGGCGTAATCATGGCTAAAGGTAAAAATCAGCACGTTGTAAAACATCCCGATGGCTGGGCGGTTAAAGGCGAAGGCAACAGCAAGGCGACCAAGGTCACCCGCACCCAGGCCCAGGCCATTGAAAAGGCGGAGAACATTGCTCGAAATCAAAAGTCGGACACCAAGATTCATGGCGAGAACGGGAAGATCCGGGCTGGCAACAGCTACGGAAACGACCCGTGCCCTCCCAAGGATAAAAAATAAGGAGTGATTCAATGCCAATATTTATATCGCATACAACCAGAGACGATGAATTAGCCAAAAAGGTGTTTTGGCGGCTTAACCGTATCCACGATATTACCTGTTATATCGATGATATGGATAAGGAGCTTGGAAATAACCGTGGTAAATCGAGCCTCACTCCGTTACTGGTCGACAGACTGCGCAAATGCGACACATTGCTTGCTGTTGTCACAGAAAACACAAAAGGGTCATGGTGGGTGCCTTTTGAGATAGGCACTGCACGAGAAATGCCCCGGGTTATATCAAGCTTTACGCCTCTGCCGGATCGTTCATCTTACAGTTGGCAAGAGACCTTGCCGGAATACCTTCTTGAGTGGCCTCGGCTGCGCTCTGATAGCGATATAGATGTTTTTGCAAGAGAGTACAAAAGACAGTCTCTGCTGCTGGAAAAAAGCATTGGGCTTGAGAACTTCTCGCAAAGATCGGCTTCGGTGAATAATGCCCGAAGCTTTGAATCTACGGTAATGAAATCACTGGGCCAGAGGAGTTATTGATGAGCTTTTACAACTTTTATAACACCAATGTAACTCCCAAACACAAGACGTTTATCAGTTTTCATCACGCAGATGATTACTACAAAAAGCATCTTGAGACCCAGTGGGGGGAACAGTTTGATGGGTTTGTTTCAAGGTCAGTCGGGGATGGCGATATTAGCCCATATTTACCCACAGATCGCATCCGTCAGTTGATTCGTGATGATTTCATTTCTGATGCCACCGTTACTGTTGTGCTTGTCGGCCAAGGAACTTGGCGCAGAAAGCATGTGGACTGGGAAATAGCTTCGAGCATTCGTGACACGAAGAATAATTCAAGAACTGGATTATTGGGTTTGCTGCTCCCGACCTATTCGGCACAAATCCCATATGGGATGAATTCATCAGTTTTGAAGTATACGGAAAATGGCAGCATCTATAACCCATATACAATTCCTCCACGGTTGAACGACAACATTGAATGCGGGTTTGCCAAAATATATTCCTGGCCGACCTCTCCAAATGATTTGCGCCAATGGATTCATGATGCATTTCAGCGACGTAAATCATGTTTACCGACAAACCGCCGGGACAGTTTTTCAAATAATAGAACCGAAGCTCAAACACATTGGAGGGACTAACAATGATATCAAGTACAAATAGAAGGAAGGTCTTTATCTCTCATTATAAAGGGGATCGGAACGAGGTTGATGCTTTTATCAAGGATTATTCATCCGTTTTCATTCCCAAGGTGCTGGGAGCCAACGATAATGATGAATTTATCAACAGCACGAATACCGACTATGTCATGCAGCGCATAAGGGAAAAATACCTTGGTGACAGTACCGTGACGATTGTTTTGATAGGAAGCTGCACACATAGTCGACGATACGTTGACTGGGAGATTAAGAGTTCTCTGCGACAGGGGCAATACACTCCCAACGGATTGATTGGAATCCTTCTGCCAAGCCAAGGAAATTCAGCGCACCTACCCCCACGCATGAAAGCAAACTGGGCGAAAGGTGAGTCTGACTGTTATGCGCGATACAGATCTTATCCGTGTTCAAAAGAGGAACTGTCTATCTGGATTGAAGATGCATATCAGGCCCGAACTTCCCGGGCGCATCTGATCCAGAACTCTCAGGATATGATGAAGTACAATGGCGTGTGCAAAATTTGCGGGGTGACACATTGATGACAACAGAATACAAACCACCCTTAGCCATACATTTCATCTGGAACCCGGCAGATGAAGAATCCGTGAGCACGATACTTGATGCTGTCATGTCCAGCTTTGCGCGTGATGTAGACCGGCCTTTTTCTCGTGGCTTAAACATACCGCTATTTTTCTATAGTTCAGAAAACCCGAATCAATCTCCGTCACACTTACCTACACAGCAGGCCGCAAAAGATATTGTATTCGTGTTCGCAAGCGTAAATACATTAGGACGGGACTCATGGAAATCATACATTAATCAACTGTCACTATCGGACACCTTTCTGGCGGTTCCAATAGCCATTGATAGAAACGGATTAGGTCATGGCAGTGAAGGCAGTCTCAAAAATCTGAATTTCCTGAGGTCTTACGAATGGTCGGGAGATTTAAAAGAGCAGCGGGCGATACTGGCCATGGCTCATGAAATATACAGATACGGTTTCGTTGAAATTTGTGAAAATGATCATGGCAAGTGTTCGTCAATAAAGATTTTTTTAAGCCATGCAAAAGCTGGAGATACTGGCCGCCTCCACGCTGAATCGATTTATCAGTTCATCGACAGTACCAATATGTCGCGATTTTTTGATGCGACTGAAATATCACCGGGCTTCAAGTTTGACGAAGAAATTATTAAGCACATTAAAGAATCCACATTGGTTGCGATAGGAAGTGATGCCTATTCCTCAAGATATTGGTGTCAGAGAGAAATCCTCTGCGCTAAACAGCATCAGCGGCCAATCATCGCGGTCGATTGTCTTCAAGATTTTGAAGACAGGGTATTTCCTGCAGGATCTAATGTTCCCTGTGTGCATGTTTCACCGGACACTCCGATTAGTGAGCCTGATATATTGCGTATCCTAATTGCTACCATTCTGGAAACGATACGTCACCTGCATGCGAAAAAATCACTCGAATATTATCAAAGCCAGAATTGGATTGATAATGACTGTGCCATCATCTCAAGGCCACCCGAAATCCGTCAGGTGATCGACCTGAAAAATAGTGGGAAACAAAAAATATGTTACCCTGAACCTTCACTCTACTCCGAGGAAGCAGACTGGCTCTCACATTTTGAAGTGGATGCGTTTACCCCATTGTGGAACAAGGCTGAAGATGGAGCTTTGGGTAGTTTCAGAATAGGTATTTCCATCTCTGATAATCCTGTCGGTAATTATTCAGAACACCATTTACATGCTGATCACCTGAAGAGACTATCCCAAGATCTGGCAAGGCACCTTCTTGCGAGGGCAGGAACAGTTATCTATGGCGGAGACCTTCGCAAAGATGGATTTACACAATTCATACTCGATGAGGCGATTGCATTGAAGACCCGTCTCAATACAGATAACATTCATGTTGAGAATCATCTGGCTTGGCCTCTGTATGTATCAGATTCAGAAATGGTTGCTTGGAGAGCCAAGTACAATGGAATCATTAAAACTGTTGAGCATGATATTCCTGATGATATTGCAAAAGACATCGAAAAAAGTGTCTTTATAGCTCCAAGCGGAACAGATAACAAATATATCTGGTCTCGTTGTCTTACATTGATGCGAGAGAAATCTATTGAGTTGTCTCATGCACGTATATGCGCCGGTGGCAAGCTTGCAGGCTATCATGGGAAAATGCCGGGAGTTCTCGAAGAAATAATTATTTCAACAGAAAAAAATAAGCCAATCTTTTTGATCGGTGCTTTCGGTGGTGTTGTTGCCGAGGTTTGTAAAACAATCACAAATAAGGCTATTGCAGCACCGGTAACCGAACACTGGCAGATTACAAATAACGCCGGGTATTTTGAACTTCAGGAAAAAGCTGAAAAAGAAAATCAGAATGCCGATTACGCCAATATAAAGAGCCTTTTAGAAGGCATATCAGTGGATGATTTGGCACGTTCTTCCGGCCTTAGTTCAGACGATTATCAGCGATTAATGGAATCCCCTTTTGTAGATGAGTGCGTGCATCTTGTTCTAAAAGGGCTAAAAGCATTAGCTTCTGCCAGCATGAGTAAAAAAACGGAGGGGCATGATGAGTAACTTTCTGATAAATGAAAAGCATCTTTCTCAAATCCCGGCTTTGCAGCTTTTGATTGGCTTGGGATTTGAATTTTTGACACCGGCTGAAGCCCTACGAGAAAGGCAGAATCGCACATCCAATGTCTTGTTGGAGAGCATACTGCGCAACCAGCTCAAAGAGATAAACCGCATTCGTTATAAAGGCAGTGAGTATCTCTTTAGCGAAGAGAATGTGCAGTCGGCTATCCAGAAGCTGAAAAATATAAAATACGACGGACTGCTGAAGACCAACGAGGCCATTTATGATCTGATTACCCTGGGGACGGCCATGGAGCAGACCATTGAAGGTGATTCGAAAAGCTTCAACATGAACTATATCGACTGGCGTAATCCCGGTCGTAACAAGTTTCATGTGGCGGTCGAATACAGCGTTGAACGTTCCAGAAGTACAGAGAACGCCCGTCCGGATATCGTTCTCTTTGTTAATGGTATTCCGTTTTGCGTGATTGAGTGTAAAGCGCCGCAGATTGAAGTGGAACAGGCCGTTTCGCAGTCAATTAGAAATCAGAATGATGACTATATCCCGAAACTCTTCATCTACAGCCAGATGGTGCTGGCTCTGAATAAAAACAGCGCCATGTATGCAACAACGGGAACCGCTGCAAAATTCTGGGGTGTATGGAAAGAGCCACAGATGGATAACGGCGAGCGCGAGTTTGAAAAACTGGCAGCAGTCGTCAGCCAACCACTCGCCGAGGATGTTGTCGCCAGAATTTCTTCTACCTTTGATGTTAAGCCGGAAGCGCTTACCGGCAACAGACTGGTGACCGAGCAGGATAAATCTCTGTTTTCCCTTTGCCGTCCGGAAAGGCTCCTGGAATTGGCGTGGAAGTTTACGGTCTTTGACGGGGGAATCAAAAAGGTTGCCCGCTATCAGCAGTATTTCGTTATCAAGTCTACCCTGAACCGGGTTAAGCACTTTGATAGCGGAGGTTCGCGTAAAGGCGGTGTTATCTGGCACACTCAGGGATCAGGGAAGTCACTGACCATGGTGATGCTGGCCCGTAACCTGGCCTTAGATCCTGAAATTTTGAATCCACGAATTGTTCTTGTGACAGACCGTGACGACCTCGACAAGCAGCTTGGGAATACCTTTGCCGCCTGTGGCCTTGAAGCAAACCGGGCAACATCAGGCAGAAACCTGCTGGAATTGGTCGCTGAAAAGAAGTCAGGAATTATTACAACCCTCATTCACAAGTTCGATAAGGCTTACGCGGTAAAGAAATATCAGGATGAATCGCCCGATATTTTCATTCTGGTGGATGAGAGCCACCGTACCCAGTTCGGTTCCTTTTCCGCCCGGATGAGACAGATGTTTCCCCATGCCTGTTATTTAGGATTTACCGGCACGCCGCTTTTAAAGAAGGAAAAGAACAACTTTACCAAATTCGGTGAACTGGTGGAGCCCCATTATTCCATTACACAGGCCGTTGAAGACGGCGCGGTGGTTCCGCTTCTGTATGAGGGGCGGCATGTGGAGATGACACAGAACCAGACCGCTGTTGATCTTTGGTTTGAGCGCCACACTCAGGGGTTGACCAAGGAGCAGCAGGCGGACCTGAAACGGAAATATGCTCGAGCAGAAATGCTGAACAAAGCCGATCAGGTCATCTATATGAGAGCCTTTGACATCAGCGAGCACTTCCGCTCCAACTGGCAGGGAACAGTATTCAAGGCCCAGCTGGTGGCCCCGAATAAGGCATCCGCACTCAAGTACAACGCCCACCTGAATGAGATAGGCATTGTCAGCTCCGAGGTCGTTATCTCGCCACCGGATATGCGTGAAGGCTATGAAGAGACCGATGACGAGACAACGGATGAGGTCGTAAAATTTTGGCAAAAGATGATGAAGCGCTATGGCAGTGAAGAAGAATACACCAAGCAGCTCATCAACCAGTTTAAACACGGTAGTGAACCCGAAATCCTTATTGTCGTTGACAAGCTGCTCACGGGTTTTGACGCCCCGCGCAACGCGGTTCTTTATCTGTGCCGGGTTTTAAGAGAGCACACGCTGCTTCAGGCAATTGCGCGGGTCAATCGGCTCCATGAAGGCAAGGAGTTCGGCTTTATCGTCGACTATGCGAGCGTCCTCGGTGAACTGGACAAAGCGCTCACCATGTACAGCGCATTTGAAGGCTTCGATGAATCCGACCTTGTCGGCACCCTGACATCCATCAACAGTGAAGTGGAAAAACTGCCGGGCCGGTATTCCGATCTCTGGGATCTCTTCAAAACGGTGAAGCATTCCTACGATGAAGAGGCCTATGAAGTGCTGCTTGCCGATGACGAGCTCCGGGAAGAGTTTTACAGCCGCCTTTCGGAGTTCGGGAAAACCCTTGCCATCGCACTCTCTTCCGAGAAATTCCTGACCGAAACCGATGAAAAAACGTTGATCAGATACAAGGCTGACCTTCGGAAGTTCCAGTCACTTAAATCATCTGTCAAGCTCCGGTATGCAGAAGCCATTGATTACCGGGATTACGAGCCAAAAATCAAAAAACTGCTGGATACACACATTCAAGCCAACGAAGTTTTTCAACTGAATGAGCCGGTCAATATCTTTGACGACAAGATGTTCAATCAAGTCAAGGAGGAGCAGGGCGTCTACCAAACCAAGAAAACAACAGCTTCAAAGGCTGATACGATTGCGCACGCCACGAAGAAAGTCATCACCGAAAAGATGGATGAAGACCCTGCATTTTACGAGAAGTTCTCAAAGCTGATCCAGCAGGCGATTGAAGATTTCAGGGCCAAGCGAATATCTGACCTGGATTACCTGAACAAAGTCGTGGATATCCGTAATAAGGTTGTCGGCAAAGTGCATGATGATATACCGGATACACTATCCGGCAATGAAGATGCCATGGCCTATTTCGGCGTACTTAAGCCATTCCTTGAAAAACACGAACTAGGTGAAGAAGACCTTGAATCCTCTGCGGCAAATACGGCAATTGCTATTCATGGCATTTTGGAAAAACACAAGAAGGTTCACTTCTGGGATGATGAAGACGCTCAGAAACAGGCAGTCAACGAAATTGACGATTACCTCTATGATGAACTCAAGACGGCAAGAGGGATCGAACTGTCGCTTGATCAGATGGATGACATCATCGAGAAGGTGTTGCAGGTGGCAAAGCACAGGAGTTACAAATAATGGAGGCGTCGTCAATCCATGACCACCAACTCTCGGTTGTTTACGGTCGGAAGACCATCGATTTCAGTTTATTGTACTGTGACAGAAAAATGATGGAAATTGCCGTGCTTCCCGACAGCACTGTTATTGTCAAAGCGCCTGTACAGTCCGATATTGCATTGATAGAAAAGAAAATAATGAAACGGGCTCGTTGGATTCTCAGGCAGCTGAATTATTTCAAGCAGTTTAATCCAAAGACTCCTGACCGCTGTTACGTGAACGGCGAGACCCACTTGTACCTTGGGAAACAATACCGCTTGAAGTTAGCCGAAGGAGCGGAAAACTCAGTGAAACTGTCTCGTGGCTTTTTTCATATCACTTGCCGGAACGAACCGACTCCAAATGCAACCAAGAAGCTATTGAACCAATGGTATTCGGAAAAGGCACAGGTTCAATTTGTCGAAAGCATGGATCGCTGCTGGCAGAAATTCAAATGTCTGGGTATTGATCAGCCGAGACTGTCCATTATGCGAATGCAAAAAAGATGGGGCAGCCTTTCAGATAAGGGCACGGTAACCCTCAATACAGATCTGATAAGAGCGCCTAAAGAATGCATTGACTATGTTGTTACGCATGAGCTGTGTCACCTGAAATACCATGATCATAGCCCAGAGTTTTATAAGCTCCTCGACTCAGTCATCCCGGGCTGGGAAAAGGTAAAACACAAACTCGAACTCAGTATGGTGTGATCATGAAACAACATGAGTTCCAAAAGTCCGTCCATGGACTTTTGGAAAATTTGTACCAGAAACGCCGGGCACTGAACATAACACGGGGTATATACAGCGTCGCTTCGCTCCTTGGCCTGCGGCACATTTGCCCTACGGGCAAACGTCATATACCCCGGGAACGTTATGAAATAATAAAACACTAAATGCGGGATAGTATGTAGAATAATTTATATTCGTTCAAATTAACAGCTGCTCCTATACTTTAAAATTTTTTTTAAGTTTCAATATGATTTTAATGAAGCAAAAACGATGCTTTCTTACGCTCCGTTAGTCATGGATTATGTATAAGGATGTAATCAAAATATAAGCAGAGTATTTTGCACCCTCGAAACAGCTAAAAACCATTATCGACCATGAAACCATCTGAATGAAACAAACACCGTCAGCCGAAACAACATCATATCAACTGAAACAAAATCGACCCACCCTACCGGCTACTGACTACCGGCTACNNGGCTACTGGATTGGCTACCGGCTACCGGTTAGAAAAACACGCCCCACAATGTGAGAACAGTGATCACAAGAATCACACTCAATATAATATTGATTTTATTCCAGAGGGGATTGCTTTTTTCGATCATGGTTATATAATCACTCTTGAGATCATCGGCTGTAGCGAACGTCAGTCCTGCAATTTTTGAACGGAGCGGAATATCACTCATCAAACTTACACCTGCCTGAACTGCCAGGGAGATAACAAAAAGCATAAACGCAAAATGGAGAAAGTTCATTGTTGCCATCCACTGAAGGACTCCGAAATCCCAATTGAATCGTTTAACCAGGATTTCCATGATCAGCCGAAGAGCTCCCAGAACGCCACCGGTTGCCAGGGCATAAATGGCGCCTTTACCGTTTGCGCGTTTCCAGAAAATTCCCAAAAGAAATACAGCCGCTATAGGCGGACTGATATAGCCCTGAACACTTTGAAGATAGACAAAGAGTTGTGAACTGATGCTGCGTATTAAGGGAACCCACAAAATTCCTAAAACAACCAAAACTGTTGTTGCAAGCCGTCCAACCAGAACCAGTTCTTTTTCACCGGCATGGGGCTTGAATTGTTTGTAAAAATCCATCGTAAAGAGTGTGGAACTGCTATTAAAACAGCTCCCCAGCGAACTCATAAGTGCTGCTAAAAGGCCGGCAATTACCAGTCCTTTTACACCAACCGGGAGTAATCCCCCGGTAACCAAAGCAGGATATGCCTCGTCGCCCCGGATTCCGGGATAAAGAACCAAGGCTATCATGCCGGGAAGCACCAGAATAAAGACCGGGAGAATTTTCAGAAAACCTGCAAATATCGTACTGGTCCGGGCATGATTGATGTTTTTGGCACTGAGAACTCTCTGAACAATGAACTGATCCGTACACCAGTACCAGATCCCAAGGATTGGCGCTCCGAATAGAATGCCGGTCCAGGGAAACTCAGGATGCTTCATGGATTTGAACATATTAAAAAAATCCGGCGGCAGTTGGGCACGCAGTTCGGAAAATCCGCCAACTTCCCGGAGTCCAAGCAGGGTTAACGTAACGGCCCCGCCGATTAAAACAAACATTTGCATCAAATCTGTATAGATAACGGCTTTAAGACCGCCAACTATTGTATAGAGTCCTGTTATGATGACCAGAACAATGGCGGATGTAATCATGTCCCAACCTAAAATCTTATTCAGCAGCAATCCTCCTGCAAAAAGAGTCACGGATATTTTTGTAAGGATATACGCAACAATGGACACGGTTGTCAGATACATACGGCTGCTGCGGTTATATCGTCTTTCCAGAAATTCAGGCATGGTAAAAACACCGGATTTCAGGTAAAAAGGAACAAAGACCCAACCGAGAAAGAGAACGATAAAAGCGGCGAGCCATTCAAAATGACCAACAGCCAGTCCGCTTGAAGCACCGCTCCCTGCCAATCCTATAAAGTGTTCACTGCTGATATTTGTCGCAAATAAAGAGGCTCCGATGGCGAGCCATCCCATATTTCTGCCGGCCAGAAAATAATCCGTACTGTCCTTTTGCTTTGCAAAATAGAGTCCGATCAGCAGAACAATGGCAAAATATAACCCAATCACAATGGCATCAACAGAAGCGATATTCATTGTCATAGCACATATCCTTATTTATTCCGGTTAATAGACTGAAGAAATATATTGTTTAATTCGTTAAAATTGAACTATCAAATATATTTTGGAAAAAAAAGTGAGATTAAACAAGGCTACAAGGATTGAAAAAGAGTACATTTCCCTCGAAATTAATAGAAGGGATTTCGCATGAAAAGACTTATGATATCTTCGGTTTTTATCATACTTCTGGGCACTCAGTTCGTTTCAGCTTCACCGAAGGAAGAATTCAGAGCAGTTTGGGTAGCCACGGTATCGCGCCTGGACTGGCCTTCATCCGCAGCGGCATCTTCTCAGAAAACCCAAATGACTTCAATATTAAATTCGTTAAAAACGTATAAGTTTAATGCCATGATATTTCAGGTCCGTCCTGCTTGTGATGCCTTTTACGCATCAGAAATCGAACCCTGGTCCAACTGGCTCACGGGAACGGAGGGGCAGGCGCCTTCACCTTTTTATGATCCGTTGGAATTTGCCATTGAAGAAGCCCATGCCCGGGACATCGAAGTTCACGCATGGCTGAATCCGTATCGGGCTAAAACGGGAAATGCCGGCACATCGCCTGATCATGTTTTTAATAAGCATCCTGAATGGATTCTTACCGTTGGAAGTAAATCGGGAGACGAAGGAATCCGTTCACTCGATGAGCGTGAATTGCCTGCTTCAAAAGCGCCAACCTATATTTTGGATCCCGGCAGGGCAGCCGTCAGGGAATATGTAATCAGTGTCATCGCGGACATTGCTACTCGTTATGATATTGACGGAATTCATATGGACGATTATTTTTACCCATATTCGGGAATGGGGAATGAGGATGCCGCAACATTTGCGGAAGAAAACAGGGGTTTTACCAACATTGGTGACTGGCGGAGAGATAATATCAACCTGCTGATCAAAGGAATTCACGATACGCTTCAGGCAATTAATCCCCGGATAAAATTCGGCATGAGTCCATTCGGCATATGGAAAAACGGCACCCCTCCCGGTATTGTGGGACTCGATGCATACAATGTCATTTATTGTGATGCGGTTAAATGGCTGAATGAACAATGGATCGACTATATCACACCCCAGCTTTACTGGCCTTTCGGAGGCGGGCAGGATTACGGGAAACTCATGCCATGGTGGGCAGGTATTGCCTCCAATAATGACCGGCATCTGTATTCGGGACAAGCGGCATACCGTATTACAAACTGGGCAGCAGGTGAAATGCCCCGTCAGATTCGTCTGAATCGGTCAACAAAAGCATCTCTCGGTTCTGTGTTTTTCCGTTATTCAAATACACCGGGCGGTAATCCTCTGGGATTTCGGGATTCGCTGAGAACCAATTATTACAAATACCCGGCAGTTGCACCGGTCATGAGCTGGAAAGATTCACTTCCCTCTCCTGCTCCGAAGAATTTTCAAATAAATTTTGACGGGAATAATGCTGTTCTTAGCTGGGAACACGGTGATATGACAGAAGCCCATGATGATTCGGCATACCGTTATTTGGTTTACAAATGGCCCGTGAATGAGGCACTGGATAAGAACGACGGGACAAAAATCATAGCCCTACTTTTGAAAGGCCAGGAACTGACTGTAACCGATGCGGATTTCAGCTATTTTCAATACGGGGTTACATCGCTGGACCGTTTAAACAACGAAAGCGAACTGATACAGACGACAACCACTTCAGCAGAATGTTTTCCCGGGCCGGCTTCGGAATGGTGTCTTCATCCGGCTCATCCAAATCCCTTCAACCCGTCTGTTCAGATCAGTTACACCATTCCTGAGGTCGCGAATGTATGGCTGACTATTTATGATGTGACAGGACGTCAGGTCCACAGGGAATTTATTAATCATACCCAAACCGGCACTTACACACATGAATGGAATGCTTCAGGTCATCCGTCAGGTTTGTATTTAGTATCTGTTAGCGCTCCCGGATTCAGAGCCGTCCAAAAAATAAGTTATCTTAAATAAACCGGACGAATCCTATAAATTTATTTTCCTGCAGAAAATCTTTTTGTTTATCAGGACATTCAGTTCCCCGGAGGAATTGATTATTCAGACTCAAGATAATGCCTTGATTTTTTACTGACGATGTCTGAAGACATATATTTTATTTACATAAGAAAATTTCCGGTCTCTGCATCAAAAAAATGGACATTGCAAATATTGATATAAACATCATTGATTGAACCTGTTTCCAAGTGATGAAGGCTGCCTTGCAACCGGCAGGCAATTTTATTTTTTTCGCAGATAAATTGAAGAATTGTCTCGTTTCCCATGGGCTCGATGATTTCAAGTTTAAGCTTAACAACACCATTTTCTTTGGGAAAAGGTGTCAGACTGACATCTTCCGGCCGGATTCCCATTACGACTGATTTTACATCTTTTTTATCCCTTAAGGGGCTTACCAGCGAAAATTTCACGGCAGAACCGTCACTGATAAAGGTATCCTGTTTAATCTGACCATTGATAAAATTCATTGCCGGACTGCCGATGAATCCCGCAACAAATAAGTCCTGAGGATGATTATATATCTCAGAAGGATTGCCGATCTGATGAATAACACCATCTTTCATGACAACTATCCGATGGCCCATTGTCATGGCTTCTACCTGATCATGAGTCACATAAACCATGGTTGTTTTAAGATGCTCATGCAACTTCTTAATTTCTGCCCGCATCTGTATTCTCAGTTTAGCATCAAGATTTGACAGGGGTTCGTCAAATAAAAAAACTTTGGGTTTTCTAACGATCGCTCTTCCAAGGGCAACCCGCTGTCTTTGTCCTCCGGATAATTGTTTAGGACGCCTGTGGAGCAGGTCACCCAATTCGAGAATAGCTGCTGCTTCGTTGACTCTCTCTTTAATTTTATCTTTTGAATACTTTCGAAGTTTTAATCCAAAAGACATATTTTCATAAACTGTCATATGAGGATAAAGAGCATAGTTCTGAAATACCATGGCAATATCTCTGTCTTTGGGAGGGACATGATTTATAAGTTTGTCGTCGATAAATATTTCTCCGTCTGTAATATCTTCCAAGCCGGCAATCATGCGCAATGTAGTTGACTTGCCACAACCCGAAGGCCCTACCATTACAAGAAATTCACCTTCGTGTATTGAGAGATTCAGATTTTCAATAATGGGTTTATCTTTCTCAAATTCTTTACATACTTTTTTCAATTCGATCGTTGCCATGCTTGTCTCCTTTAGCGAAAATTACGTCTGTCAAATTTATTACGATTCTACATTCAGTATTCAGGTTTTATAAATTCCAAGTAAATCACAGAAAAACAAAATCAGAGTATTGCAGGTTTTCATTGTCAAGAATGCCATTGTTTAATTCCCGTTCTTCTGTGCATCCAGGAACCAGTTGGGATACGGTTTTCGTATCCGGCTTACGTCATCCAATTGTTTTAATTCATTATCCGTTAAATACCAACCGGATGCATCAATATTTTGTTTTAGCTGTTCTTCGGTTCTTGCCCCGATAATTACAGAAGATACAGCCGGCTGACATAATAACCAATTCAATGCAACCTGCGCTACTGTCAGATTACGATTAGATGCGATTTGAAATAATACATCTATAATATCAAATCCTTTGTCATGATCAAACGGAAGCGCATCATTCACAGATTTAATCCGTGTATCAGCAGGCCAATCGGTTTTTCTTCGGTATTTTCCGGATAACAATCCGCCATGCAACGGACTCCAGGGCAGAATCCCAAGTCCCTGATCTTCACACAAAGGCATTAATTCCCATTCCAGATCCCGTCCCACAAGGGAATAGTATGCCTGTAAACTCACAAACGGCTCCCATTTGTTGCATTTTTGAATACCAAGAGCTTTCATTAAATGCCATGCCTGAAAATTTGAGCAACCGATATAACGGACTTTTCCATCTTGTATTAATTGTTCAAACGTGCTGAGCGTTTCTTCCAGCGGGGTTTCAAAATCATAAACATGTATCTGATACAAATCAATATAATCCGTTTTTAATCGTTTTAAGCTCTGATGACAAGCATCCATGATATAGCGTCTGGACAGCCCTTTACCGTTGGGGCCTTCTTTCATTCTGAAACCGCATTTTGTGGCAACCACAACATCATTCCGTTTGTTATGCAGGGCTTCACCCAGCATTTTTTCTGAAACGCCATCTGAATATATATCTGCCGTATCAAAAAAATTCACACCTTTGTCCAGGGCATAACCGACCATACGATCGGCCTCCTGCTGTTTCACGTTGGCAATATGGGACCATCCTTTTTCCCCGGTAAAAGACATAACTCCAAAGCAAATTTCTGAAATCTTTAAACCTGATTTTCCCAAATTGCGGTAATTCATTGTCGCTTCCTCCTGTTTTAATCCGAACACATAAGTTTTTGAATTTTGATATCAGCCTTTTTTAACGCCATTTCAGCCGGTTCAATTCCCCGCACTGCATTTTCAATGGCTGCAGCAATATGCTGATTAACCTCCACGCGAAACCTGTCCGGAAGTTCACGTCCCCGTGCATAATCAATCAGTTCATTGAAACCCTTTTGCTGCGGGTATGCGTCGAGGATAGACAAATATTCACTATCCTGAAGAAGGGAACGGCGCACAGGAAGATAGCCGGACCGCCTGGCAAATTCACGTTGAACATCCGGTTCAATAAACCATTGCAAAAATTTCCAGGCTGATGAAACATGACGGCATTTTTTAAATACAGCCAGATATTCTCCTGAGAGATACGTAGAATTTCCTGCACACCCGGCAGGTAGAGGTGCAACACCCCAATCAAAATCAATATTATCTCTGTACCGCGGAAGGTTCCAGGGGCCGTCCAGAATCATGGCAACCGTTTGACTCATAAATCCCATATCATGAGCCATGGAAAAACGCTCAAATTGCTGCTGCTCATATAGTTTTTTCCATAATTCAAGTGCATGAATCCCTGCTTCCTGACTGAAAACCGGCTGATTCTCATGAAAAATTGAACCGCCGCACTGCCAGACAAACGGTGTCCATTGCATGATCATCCAAATATTGAGTTGACCTGATGCGGGAAAAACCGGTACATAAAACCCGAATTTATCATATAACCCATCATTGTTGATATCCCTGCTAAGACATCCGGCAAAGCTGTCCAATTCTGCATGCGTTGCAGGGGGGTGACCGGGATCCAATCCGGCTTCCCTAAACATATCCTTGTTATACAACAATCCCAGTGTTGTGGCTTCCATGGGCAAAGCATAGACCGTATCCCTGATGGTGACACTTTTGAGCAGCTGTGGAAAAATATCAGGGAGAATATTTATCAAAAAAGCAGAATCGCCGGAAGCCAGTTCATTCAGTGAATAAATTGATTTTGATTCAACCAGCCTGTCCAGGAAATCTGCATGAATCCATGCTATATCCGGTTCTGTGCCGCTTTGAATTGCCGTAATCAGTTTTTGAACGAGAGCATCGCCCGTCGGGACATATTGCGCACGGATCTGAATACCGGGATGGATTGCTTCAAAATCAACAATCATTTGTTCCAGAACCGGCATTGTGGATGATGTAAAACTGTGCCAGAACGTAAGCGTCTGAACGGAACAATTTCCCTTATCTGTCCGGGAACAGCCCGATTCCACACATAGGATAACTGACGCAAGAAATATCAGAATAACGGGCAGGATTCTATGTTTCATGATACAAATGTCCGATACGTTTAAAGCCTGTAAGGTTTCCCTCAAACCAAACACCTAAAATTTCTTTTTCAACAATGGGAAAATCATGGTGGTCACCGACCCTTGTTATGACACAATCCCCTGCTTTTACGTGATAATGAACTCCTTCAGACACAACCTCCCCTTCACCCCGGAGGATAAACCAGTATTCATCACAATCGTGAAAATGATTATCAAACACTGTATTGCGCAGATAATCTGTCCGATCACCGGTGTTAACCGGATCTGAACTGCTAGTCAGGGAGAATAATCCGCAACTGCCCCGTTCGTCACTCCAAAGTCCCTCAATTTGCAGAAAATTGATTCCGGAATGACCCAAGGGTGATACGGTTATATGTTTAGTATTGATTTCGATAACGTCTCCCGTGTTTACCGTTCGAAAGGCTGAATGCAATTTTATGTCTGCCGAGCCGGAAACAACAATCCATATTTCCCTGGAATGATCATCTGTTCGTTCAATTTTGCACCGGGTTTGAATATGAGTCATTCTGCAAGACCTGACTTCAGCCCATTCGGGAAAATTGTTGTGTTCGAAAGAGATGACAGGCATTTTAATCTTCCGGATACGTCTTTAATAAAGGAACATGAGGATTAATATCCGGGCCGAAAAATTTGAAAAGTATCAGATTTTCTGATCCGGTGTTTTGAACTTCGATTCCCTCGACAGCCCGTTGACCGCATATAAGCAATTCATCGTTTCCAAAGTTGAATGCTTCAACATCAAATCCTTCAACGGACCCTTTTCCCTGCCAGACAAGAATGTTATACACTCCATTTTCAACGGACAGAGTTTTACCGCCGGGTTTTACTACAAGTTTTTTCCCGCTGAATTTTTGCGTATTGTAAAAAATCCAGTATTCTTCAAACGAATCAAACTGATTATTTTCAATCAAGATCGGAGGCGTATGGCGGTTTTCATAAAAATAAGGATCACCGTTCAGTTCCCAGTCAATCATATGGAGAACAGCTTTTTCCTTTAACCGCGTTTTATCTTCCTGTGAAAAATCCTTATAAAGCAGATCTTTTGAAATGATCTGACCGCCTGTTTTTGCCTGGAGCATCGCAAAGACATCAGAGTCTTCCTGCAGTTCGATGGTCAATGCTGAACCCGGAGCATGAAGTATACCTGCGGGAACATGAAATCCGTCATCCGGGCATTGACGGTATGCTCTTGAATGCTGAAGAATACTATCATCATTCCAGTTCTGAAGCGCTGGAAGCAAAACATCGAATTTTTGTTTATCCCTGATACAGGGATGCACTCCGAAATAGGTATCCGGTTCTGCTCCCATATCAACACCTTCCGGAAAATAGTATGCTTCTTCTTTACTTTTACATCCCACTTTTTCCGCATCTTTTTGCATTTGATGCAGATGATATGGCAAGCGGAAAGCATAATCGAAGATTTTCGGTAAGCGTCCCAGACCATCATGATTTTTGGAATATTCGGTTCCAAGGATCAGGTCGGGACAGTGATCTACAGCATCCTTTAACGATATTTCCTGACCTGTCCCAAGATCGATCATACTCAATCCTTCATCAGGAACTTTGATTCGGTTATCTGCCGCCGTCGTTGAACCGATCCACCGTTCGCAGATCCCGCCTCTTTCACCCAGATTGTACATCTCTTCCGGCAATCCCAGTCTTTTGCCGGGCGGCAGAAAATCCCGGGCAACCCATGCAGGCTTCAGCCGTAATATTCCCTTATTCTTGTCAATTAATGCCTTCATTGCTTCCACCGGTTTCATCTTACACCTTCCTTTACACACCCGAATATGTCCCATCGGGTATCCGGTTGACATGTTTCGCTCAAAATGTAGGTTTTCAACGCATTCAATAACGCCACAGAAAAGGGATCCTGAAGGTTTTTCCCGTTTAGTTTGAAGGTGGTCAGGATCAGTTTCCCCTCCCCTGCGGATAGCTGCATAACCGTGGCCGAATTCAGGTAAAGCCAGCCCACATACATTCCGGCCAGCACATCCCTGAATTCACCGGGTGGAATCCCGCTGATAACATAGTCCGGCAGAGCAGGCCGGGCTTCAAATTCCAGCGCTCTCCTGCTGTTCAATTCCTTAAAGGGGCCTTTGTTATGGACCACCCAATTCAAATTGGATGCCCAATTCCCGTCGTACCAGTCCTCGTTGCGGGATGTCACCTGATACGGGAATGATTCGGGAAGCCCGGATTCCCCATCCAGAATGGCAATCACGTTTCCTCCCTGTTTTACATATTCCAACACCCGCTGATCGAGGGAATTCGTGACCAGAATATCATCCTGAATTGCGGCATCCTTCTCCGGAGGACGCGCATATACTGAATACTCAATAAAATTCTGTGAGATCACGCGATTGTTTTCACTGAGCATTGTAAAATCTATCCGTGAGACGCCCGGGTCAGATACTTTTGAGACGGGAACGGGGATCGAACCGGCATAAAAAACCCCCACGGAGTCCAGATCCATTTCAAATTCTCCAATCCGGACACCGTTTCTTTCGGCAATGATCCGGGTATGAGGCAGATTCTGACGGCTGTAATGAGAGACCGTCAAATTCACGTCAACCGTTTCATCCTCCCAATACGCGTACCGGTCCAGCCGGGGTATGACGACATCCTCATTCTGTACCATCGCCAGGGTTTCGTGTCCCTTTTTAAAATGCCGCCACATATCCAGAAGGCCATTGCTCTCCCAATTGATATCGGTCAGCTCCGTAATTACATATCCCTGAATTTCAGGCTGAAGACGAATCTCTTCAATTTGCCATTTCAGGGCATTTGCCTGTGATAGCTGACTGGTTTCCGCCAAGTCATCATAATCTTTGAAAATCCGTCCGTATCCATAATCATCAAAGCGGTTTAAAACACCTTCAGGCAGAGTAATCCAGTCATCCAGGAAAAGCCTGTCAAACCAGAAAGGTTTCTGTTCAGGAAGTTTCGGCAAACCCCAGGTGCCGAATTCAGAAATCATCAGGACTTCCTGCCCGGTTTCTTCTGCATCACCGTGCGGACTGAACAACCAGGATGGCCGTTTCGCTACTGCTCTGACCGTTTCGCTGAACTGTTCATGATTATCCGGAATAGACCAGTATGTATGATAATCATTGATATCCGTTTTGATGTGAAAATTTCCCCAGCAGGCACTATTATCCACGATTAAACACCCGGTCGCTTGCGATTTGGCATATTCAAAGGCTTCTTTCAGCCAGGCTCTCTGATCGGGTTTGCTCAGATCCACTCCCCAACTTTCATTGATTATCCCAACAATCACCAGAGACGGGTGATTCCAATCCCGGTCGAGCATGGCGTCCAGAGTTTCCCGGGCACGTGCTTTGACATCCTCGTGAAATACATCCCAATTTGGGAGCTCATACCAGACCAATAATCCCAATTCGTCTGCCATTTTCAAATAACGGGGATCGGGAATTTTTATATGACACCGGAGCGTATTCAATCCCAGTGCCCTGGCTTTGAGCATTTGGTCCCTGAGATAGGCTTCGGAAGGCGTTTCATACACCGTTTCCGGATAAAAATCCTGATCCAGAGCCGCCATCATATAGAAAGGGTGCCCGTTCAGATAGAGTTTCCCTTGATGCACCCGCAATTCCCGGAATCCAAACCGATCCGTAAACGAGTCCTCACCCAAGCGGATATTTACCGAGTAGATATTCGGCTGTCCCACATCCCAGAGCCGCGGATTACTAACCTTTCCTTTGATCACAAATTCCGGATTTTTCAGATCCGGATTGATCGTTTCAGAAAACACGGTATTCCCATCCGGGTCTGTTATAATAACGGTTCCATCGGCTGTTTGTCTGTCTTTCGAGTGATTGACAATGGCTATCTGAACCGAAAAATGGCCATCAATATCAGCTGTAACCCTGGCATTTTCAATGTACAAATCCGGCTTTACCGCGATGGTCACATCCTGCCATATGCCGCTGTTTTGCACATACCAATTTTGTTTTCCGTGGGGAATATGCCAGTAACTTATTCCCTCTGTGCCGAGTGAATCATCGACCGGATCCATCACCCGGACATACAGCTCATTATTTCCTTCAACCACCCGGTCCGTCACATCCAGTTCAAAGGGTGTGTATCCCCCTTCATGTTCCCCTGCAGGTTTTCCGTTCACAAAAACGGAAGCCAGATAATCTACCGCACCAAAATTTAGAAGGAACCGTTTTTGCGGAGAGATTCTTTTCAGTCTGAACACCGTACGATACCAAACGACACCCTGATAATCCAACAAATCAGGATGAAGCCGGTGCCATGAACCCGGTACTTCCGTGCTGCGCCAGCCATCCTGGTGTTTTGCATCTTCCCGGGTGAGCGTGCCGCTGGTATCGGGCAACAGTTCCCACCGGGCGTGTTTCATGGGCGAGGCCTCCTTCGTACAAGAAAAGCACGTGAATATCAACAAAAACATGAGAATCATAAAATGTAATTTATTCATGAATAAACGCTTTCTTCAACTTCAGGTAATCTCCGGACCAATTCGACGCAAATTTCACTTCAGCGTCGCGGTCCTGATACGCAATTGAATGGCCTGAATACCGGTTTGTGTACCATTGGATCAATTCCGGCATCCATTGTTGGAAGGGTGTACTGTGATACTTCAAATCCCGCTTTATTTTTTCCAGACTGAAAATTGCCGGCCGGCGGGTGTTAAACGGGAAGACATCTCCACGGGAATTCGAGCTGAAGGGCAGGTGATCAAAAACATCCTGATCAACATGAACTATTTCTGGTTTACGATTCATCAGATTTCCCAATTCCGCAAGATATTCATTGAGGGTAAAGATTTCTTCTGATGCAATGTTATAAGCCTCTCCGACAGTCTGCGGCTGTTCAGGAAGCGAAGCAAAAGCACGGGCAACATCTTCCACATAAACCTGTTGAAAGGAATAATCGCCTGATCCGGGAATTAAAACAGGTTTTCCATCCAGAATCCGTTCAATCCAGAAGTAATCCCGAAGTGTGGGATCACCCGGACCAGAAACATATGTAGGACGAAGCATTGTAACAGGGAAATTTACCGGGTGGTGATGATCCCGGAGAATTTTTTCACAATCTCTTTTTTGAATGCCATAATTCATACCAAAAGGATTTCTTGGAAAAAATGGCATTATTTGCCTTAAATCCTGGTCCTCAGTGACAGGACAACGCAAATCATCAGAAATCATATAAACGGAAACGGTGCTGCAATGGATAAAATGACCGGTTTTACCATAAAAAGCATCAACAGCCGTTTGGGATTGCTGCCCGGTATAAGCCGTCATATCATATATCACATCAAAATGAGCTTCATCGTTAATTAATGCCTTCAGATCACCCGGATTATTTCGGTCTCCGGCAACAATCCGAACCGATTCGTCAACCGGTATAAACGGTTTGCTTTTTCCGCGGTTAAACAGCGTTATATGATAATTTTTTTTCCGGAGTTCTCGTAAAAGATATCCGCTGATAAACCCTGTCCCGCCAATAATCAAAATCTTCATTATTTTACTATCACCATTTTGCGGTTAATAATGTTTTCACCGAATTGCAAGCTGTATATATACATTCCGCTGGGCAAAGCATGGCCATTAAAAGCCACCCGGTGGAACCCTGCTGGTAAATGTTTCCGTACCAATACGCAGATTTCCTTACCGAGAAGATCGTAAACAACCAAATCTGCTTTACCCTGTTCCGGTAGTTCAAAACTAATAAACGTAACAGGATTAAAAGGATTGGGGAAATTCTGATGCAGCACAAATTTGCCGGGTAATTCCGGCACCGTGTTCGGATTTATATGCACAGGTGTGAGTGTATCCGCCAAAACAAACAGGAAAGTTGTAAAGCCGGGTATAGTAATATTTGCCGATGCGAGATCGCCCGGAAAACCGGAATATACTGTTCCCGTAATTACATCTGACAAATAATAGATTTTATTTGTGTCAAGGTTTATCGATTCAAGAGGCAGCGTCAACACAATTTCTCGTGATTCTCCGGTCATATTAATAACACCAAAGAGGTTTTCATCCTGAAATTGCCTGTGATAGGCATAAGCATATCGGGCCGGATTAACCGGGACGTCACAGATCCAATTACTGCTCAGTGACGGATATTTTTTTCGAATGGTAATTAAATACCTGTAATAATCATAGAGTCCGGTTTTATCCGATGAACGAATTGATTTTCCTCTTTGAAAAATGTACGATGCTGAATACGGATGCGTATTATAGCCTATTTCCTGACCATTGTATAGCATGGGTACTCCATTCAGTGAAAAAAAGAGTGCAGCAGCCATTTTTGTCTGCTCAAGGCTGTGATTCCGCGTAAACGGGATCATATCGTTATTTCCCATAAACCGCAGAATTTTTGCATTGCCGGCATAACCTTCAGGAGTATTGTTCAGAATATTGCGTAATCTGTCTGCTTTGTCCAACGGACTTACAGAATTGAAAATCGTATTTTGTTTATTCGTCCACCAATCATTGTAAATTGTTTCATAATACCATTGTGATACCCACAATTCACCCGGTGCCCATTCGAAAGCCAGATCGAATCGTTCATCAAAAACATTTGCCCATGACGCTTTATCTTCTGCCAGCATTAGTATTTCCGGCTTGATTCTTTTCAGGGTAAGACGGAGTTCTTTGGTAAATTCGGGTTTTCTGGCCGTTACACCCCATACAGCATCAAAACGATACCCGTCAATATCAAATTCTTCAATCCAATATTTACAGGCTGACAACATCCAGTTCTGCACTTCAGGATTATCATAATTCAGATTCGGCAGCTCATCCCAAAAATAATTAATAAATCCCCGGTAGCGGGAGTAATGCCTTGAGTAGGGCGAACTGTCTTCCTCCCGCTGGTAGAAATTATAATAATGCGATGTTTCACCATAAGCTATGCTGTGTTGCGCATATCTGTGATAGATTGACGAATGATTGATTACAATATCAAAAATGACACGCATATTCATGTTGTGCGCCGTACGAATGAGTTCACGAAGGTCATCCTCAGAGCCATAATCACTGCGTACAGAAAAATAATCAATCACATCATATCCGTGATCTCCCCATTTTGTCCTGAAAACAGGCTGGATCCAAATCGTATTGATACCCAGATCTTTCAAATCGGCTAATTTATTTGTTATATCGGGAAAGCGTCCGTCGATGACGAAGGAATAGGGCGTGATTTCATAAATAACCGCCGTATCAATCCAGGCCGAATGATCCATACGAATATCAAATGGTTTGATCGTATTTTCATCAACCGTGATAAAGGTTCTGGCAAAGACTGTATCATTATCCTGAGTGATACCGGTCAGATTGAAATAATACTCGCCCGGCTTTGCATATTCAGGAATCATGAGAGCAGCAGTGGTATCGGATGTGAGAGTTATGGGGATTTGTACCGGGTTTTTGGGATCGGAATGCCATGAAAATGTAATGTGTGTCGAATCAGGATTTTCAATAATGCGTCCATGCAGGAGAACATCCCGATTTTGAACTGTTGCAAACGCTTCCAGCACAGGTTTTAGTGACAGGCGAAGATTCAATATCAACGGTTCGGAAACAAACGTTTTATCCGTATTGTCAAAACTGGCAACGAATCTGTTTTCACCGGGTTTTAAGGGAATTTCCAAGCTGAAGATTGAATCGTCCGGATTCACGGTTACAGGAATAATATCCTGATTCCATTGAAGCGAACCGGTTAAGACAAGAGCCGAATCAAGTTTTCCACGCACGACCTGATACCGCGACCAAACTTCAGCATCGTGTCTGAGCCACCGTACGGGTAAAGCTTTCAGGCAAACTGGCGGCATAAGAAAAATACAATTAAAAGCAATGATGAACCTGTAAATATATTTTTTTAATAAGGGCATTAATACTTCCCGTATGTTTTGGCAACTTCAACCATTTTAAACAGATTTTCATCCGGCGTATCGAGAGCACACTGGTCACCGCTTGACAGGACAAAACCGCCGTCATAGCCCACATCATCAATGAGTTTTTTACATTTATCCTCGACCTCCTGAGGAGTTGCTCTCAATAGAAAGCCCGTTGTATTAACGTTACCTTTAATCGATAATTTCTTCCCGAACCGTTTTTTTATTTCAGCAAGATCAATATTACCGCCCGGCGGTTCTTCCATCGGTTCCATGGATGTAACATCGCTTTCTGTCGCAACAATTTCCACCAGCGGCCAGGATTTCCCGCATATATGCAAATGACAGGGCATATTTGCTGATTTACAAAGAGCAGATGCTTTTTGAATAAACGGCAGCTCATATTTTTTAAAAATATCCGGGGAACTCACACTCAGGCTTGCACTGGATCCGCCAAGCATTACCATGTCCGGTTTTGCTTTAATCAATGCCCGGATATTCGCCAGAGAATATTCAAGCCATAGTTCATGAACTTCATCCATAAAATCCGGTTCCATCATGAAATCCATAAAAACATTTTCAAATCCTCCGTCGCGATAATTGAACCACCAATCCTGAAAGACCGGGATCATGCCAAGATAGACACCCAAATCACCAATTACATGTTTATCCCGAAATTCCGATTCCCAGGTCCAGTTTCCGACACCCATAATCAGCTTAAACTTTTCAAAATCAGCTCTTAAGTCCTTGATTGGTTTGGAGCTTCGCCAGGATGGTTCTGCGGCAAAGAACATTTCTTCTTCATACAGATCCCCTTTTGACGTATGCCAAACCCTTTTTGCAAGTTTCCCTTCCGGGATGTCAACAATTTCCGATTCACATTCAGGAGAACCGGACGGTTTAATTTCTTTTAAACCACCGTACATGTAAAAACCATCCATATTGAAATATTTCACAGCATTTACATAGACTTCTCCGTGTGTTGCTGATGTCCAGCCATAGTGTTCCCGGCCATCAAGCAGAATTTCATAAAAAGGGCGTCCGTCCAAGCGATCCGGAACCATCACGGAAATATCCGGACTGACCGGAACATAATCCGGTTTTCCCCCGCGTAATGCAATCAGCAGTCGTTCTTTTGATGTCATAATATTATCCTGTTATTCAGTTTAACTTCCATTTTTTTTGCAATGATTTGAGCCGGTCAACCGCCGCTTTCTTTTCACCGTTTGGCGAGCGCAATAATCCTCCGCTCTTTAAAAATGCATATCCGTCAATCAGATCATACCAATTTGCCGCTTTGATCAAAGGCCGGCTGTAAGCGTACGTAAAAATTTCCTCAAGCCAATCCGCCTGAAGTTCTTCATCCCAATGACGGTGCCATTCATACGGCATCGTCGAAAAGTCTTTGGTGTCCGGTTCTACAAATTCCTGTGTTATTCCTTTTGAGGGAGCTCCAATTTCCGCAAGCTGTATCTCTTTGCCCAATCCTTCAAACCGTTCAATGGCACTTATAAAATCCATAGGCGTTTTTGCGGTAAAATACACCTGAACACCGACAGCATCGAAATCCGCACCTGCTTCAATAAGCTGTTTGGTAAATTGAAAAGGGGTGCGTTGTGGATATTTGGCAGGTATCTCATGCCACATGCCTTTCTGAACATACTCACCAAACGGACAACAGTTGTTAATCAGAATTTTAATGTCAGGATTCACATCTCGGATCACATCACACGCAAAACGGGTCAGTTCGATCGTCTGATCATGATTGAGCTGTAACTCATTTGCCCAGTCATGCAATTCATTAACGACTTCCCAACCCTGTATCCTGTTTTTATAATGACCCACAACGGTTCGGATATGTTTCTCCAGGTATGTTAATACCTGAGGAAAAGACTTCCTTTTTAACCAATCCGGCGTTACCCAGGTATGTGTCCAGAAAAGTGGTCTTCCTTCAACAGTAATCTCATATTTTCTCAGATCATCCAGCAAGCGGTCCCGTTCTTCAAAGTGCTTTTGTCCTTCATCAGGCTCAAAATTAACAAAGTCACCGACCAGATAATGGGTTATGGTGGCATAATTAAAAACATCTTTAAAAAGTTCAAGAAAAAGTCCTGAATCCATCTGGTAGTATCCCCTGCTGTCACAACCAAACAGGAAATCTTTTCGGTATTGGTTTTTCTTGATATCCCGGCGGGCTTTATCCATTTCCTGCAATTCTCCGGCCCACAGTGCATAAAGCAGAGCTTTTTGAGATAAACGGGCCCGGGTTTCACTGCTAATGGCGCTATTTTCCGCATCCAACAGAAAATTCTCCGACAAATCCGTGAGACCCTGTACTTCCCGGGAGGGGGTCCACCCGTCACGGACAAATTGATCGTTCCGCCGCCGGTTCCTGCAGACACGCGTCCTGGCCAGTTCATAATTCAAATTATAAACTCTTGTCCCCGAAAAATCTGCCGTATAGCACTCACCGCCGTTATCGGCAGGCATCATCAGATATCCATACCCTTCTACATTCCAGCGCACATTCAGGCAAAATTTTGGTAATTCACCAGTTTTCTGAACGGCAATTCCATCCCCATTCATTGTAATATCAGCCTTAAACGTATCTCCGTTTTCATCCGTCAGATAGGCAAAATCTCCCAAATGGGGACCTCTGCCTTTTTGTATAAAATAGGGTTTAAACACTATGTTTTTATCAGCCATGCTCATTTATCCTTTCATTGCTTTCCATTTCGCCTGAAGATTTATCAGTCGTTCAAATGATGCTTTTTTTTCGCCTGCGGGACTCCGCAGCACACCGCCGTTTTTAATCCATGAATGGGGATCGACAAAATCATACCAATTGACTGCTTCAATCCACGGTTTGCTGTAGGCTAACGTATAAACACCTTCAAGCCAGTCAGCCTGAAGCTCTTCATCCCAGGGGCGGTGCCAGATATAGGGTTCGTCAGGAAAATCAAGCTGACCGTTGTTGACCGATGCTTTTGTAGGTCCGGATGATGCACCAACTTCTGTTAATTGCACCGGTCTGCCAAATTTTTCCAGCCGCTCAATCAGCAGTATTGTATCCTGCAAATCACGATAAGGGAAATACATTTGTTGTCCAGTTATGGTAAAATCCACGTCAGCATCCACCAAATCCTGCATAAACTGATGGGGTGTACGCTGAGGATACGTTGCATCAAGTTCACCCCATTTTTTCAGCTGAACATATTCGGCAAAGGGGCAGCAATTGTTAATGAGACGATGAACATTTGGATTTGTTGCTTTGGCAACGTCACACGCCAGTTTGGTAACCTCAACAATCTGATCCGGTTTTAACCGGAGCTCATTCGCCCAGTCGTGGGCCTCATTGACCACTTCCCAGGCATACATGCCGTCCCCGTAATGACCAACAACTTTTTTTGTATGATCTTCAACATATTTCAGGAGTTTGTCGTATTTCATATAACGCAGCCAGTCGGGTGTGGTGGAATGATAAAACCAGAACAGCGGACGTCCTTCAACGGTAACACCTTTGTCGCGCAATTCTTTAAAAACAACATCACGTACGCTGAAATTCTTTTGCCCTTCTATCTTCTCAAAATCCTGATAATATCCGCTTAATAAATAATGGGTGATTGTAGCATAATTGAAGACTTCTGTAAACCGTTCCATAAAGAGTTCAGGATCCATTTGATAAAAAGCACGGGAGTCACAACCGATAAAAAAGTCCGGTCGGTATCCATTGGACAAAATGTCATAACCCGCCCTTTCCAGTTCCATTTTTTCTCCTGCAATCATGGCGTAACGCAGGGCATTTTGAGCATGAACGGCACATGAATCCGGTGAGGATTGATTTTTTTCAGCATCTTCAAACAGATTATCTGACAAGGCCAGCAGCGTTGTAATTTCTCGGGAAGGTTTCCATCCGTTCTTTGTCAACGATTTTAAACGGCGCCGATTCCTCAAAACACGGCTTTTGGCCAGTTCAAAGTTCAAATTCAGTTCTGTTTGTTTTCCCTTTCCGGGCAATTGATAAAAATCGCCGCCGTTATCGGCTGTAATATAAATATATCCAAACCCTTCAACGTTCCACCGGACGTCTATTCCAAATTTATCCTTTCCTTCCGTGTCGGATATTTTTACCCCATCGCTTGTAACGTGAATGTTGGAATGAAAAGCATCCCAGTTTTCATCGGAGGCATATGCCCAATCAAGAAAATGGGGACCGCGTCCTTTTTGCACGAATACCGGTCTGAACAGCAGCTCTCCAAGGTCCTGAGCACTTTTTGACCGTTTAGTGGTCATGATCAAAGGGCCTGCATAAGCATTTCCGGCAATAATTCCGCCTAATCCTGCATAGGCAGCTGTTTTAATGAATTTTCTACGCGTTATTTTCGGCATAGTTTTCTCCCAAAATTTCTTGTTTTCATTCACCTGATCACGGGTTCTATTATGTCAAAACGCAAGGATTTTGGTTTCCCCGTTATACAGTATTGTTATGTCATTATCACCACTTGCATCTATATCGGAACCGATTATCTTGACCTGAAAGGTACGTGAGGCTGACATACCCGGATACGTTCCAATTCTTGTACTGATCGTCAATGTTTGGTCATTTTCATTCCAATAAATGGGAATAAGAGAAAAAGAACCGTTTTCATAATCATATCCGTCGCCTTCATCTTCATAGAGAATGAATTCGGCATCGGTGCCGGAATAAATCCTAAGTTCAACCGGATCTGATGTTTCTTCCATAGCATATTGAAGTTTTGGTCCTATGGGCAGGATGGAGCCGGCTCGCACGTACACAGGCATAACATGAATCGGAACATCCCTGTCAATCCACTCCCCTCCCGCAAACTTTTCACCGGTCCAAAAATCATACCACTCCGTATCGCCGGGAAGATAGAGCCGGCGGGTACCGCATTCGGATTCCGGGTTATATTTTCGTGAATTCATATCCGGAGTCCGCCAGGCCAACCGGAGCTTTGTCGCATCGGCCTGCCGTGATTGTTCAATCCTGAAGGGGTAACGTTTTTCTGCTTCAAGGGGTATAGAAAAGCGATAGGTACTATCTGCACCCTTGTCATTCCAATGTTCAGCCAGTTTTGTTCCGTTAAAAACGAACCGGACGGCATCATCACTTGTAAGCCATAATTCGTATTCGCCGCTGATTTTGGGCTGAATAAAACCGGACCATGACATGCTGTTGCGGTCCCAGTGAACCTGAGGCGGCAGATCTTTCCCCAGGTAGACATCAAAAACGGGAATACTCAGTAAGCTATCCACCATCAGGGTGTCCAAATTCCGGCCGTTATAATACCGGGCATTAAAAAATCCCCTTTTCCCCTCTTCGGTTATGAAGCATTCGGCAGGAACAGCTTCATTATAATAATCTTCCCCATAGTACATGTGATCTGTAACAGGAGCGATCATCAGGGATGGTCCAAACATAAACTGATCATCAATTGACCGGACTTCCGGATCGTTCGTAAAATCCATTGGGAGTCCACGCATAATTGTGTAGCTGTCCTCAGTAACTTTCCAGGCCATTGAATAGATATAGGGCATCAATCGATATCGCAAATCCAGATAAAGCATGAGTGCATCATAGGCCCAATCACCGGGTTGGCCAAAACGCCAAATTTCTCGGGGAGTATCCGTTCCATGGGCTCTGAACACCGGTTGAAACGCAGCATACTGAAACCAGCGCACATAAAGTTCACGATATCCAGGGTTATCACAACCTCCGGGAAATGCGCCATACCGTGTTACATGAAATCCGCCGATGTCATTGGACCAATAGGGAATACCGGCCATACAAAAATTCAATCCGGTAGGTATTTGATTTCTGAATGTTTCCCAACCGGCAACAATATCGCCGGACCATGTGGCTGCAGCATGACGCTGTTGCCCGGGGAAAGCTGACCGGGTCAGGATAAAAACCCTTTTATTTTCATTTGCTGAACGCTGTCCCCGGTACACGCCGCCCGTTGACATAAGGGAATAAGTGTTCAGATACCGGGCCATGGTTCCCAGGTAATTCCTGCGGGCACTTTTGATGGATCGTTCATGAGGGGCCACAAATATTTCCGGTTCTGTGCCATCCATCCAATACGCATCGATGCCTTTGGAAAAAAGTTTTTGATTCACATGTTTCCAGTAGATATTCCGTGCACCCGGATGATATGCATCATACGTATGTCCGTCGGTCCAATGAAAAGGCTCAAACAACAATCCGGCAGGATACATGTCCCGGTATAACTCCGTATCATACCCAATCACCGGCCAGATACTGATCATCAGGTGAACATTCAAGGAATCATGTAATTCCTGAATCATGAGATCCGGGTCCGGATAGCGGGCAGTATCAAATGTCATGGCATTCCAGAGAGAAGGATCCTCACCCCAGAAAAGCCAGTCCTGCATGATGTTATCAACGGGTATTTGACGATTTCTGAATTCACGGGCAATCCCGAGCAATTCTTCCTGTGTTTTGTACCGCTCTTTAGACTGCCAATAGCCGTAAGCCCATTTGCCGAACAGGGGTGCAGATCCGGTAATTTCCCGATAAGCACGGATTACATCGTCCATATCGTCACCGGTCATAAAGTAATAATCCAGAACATCTGCAACCTCAAACCAGAAATAACTGCTGTCGGGCGAATCGTTAAAAATAAGTTTACAATAATGATCCGGCAACAGGCCATAGCGCCGATCAGACAGAAGAAAGGGAACGGATACTGTCATATTCTCCTGCGTCATAACGATACGATGTCCCCGGTAATTCATGATTCCTTCAGGGAACTGTCCAAGGCCGTAAAGCCCTTCCATATCTGAAAAGCGAATATTCCACATGGCATGATGCGTCATTTCATCCAAGACCTGTGCCGGAGTAAATAACCGAGGAATTTCAGGATGTTCGGCAAATAACAATTCCTGCTTATCATTAAAAAAAGAAACGGCTCCGGTTCTTAGGTTCACTCTGGCCAATATATGATCGGTTAAAATTTCAATTGTGTCATGTTTTACATTCGTTTCAAATTTCGGAATTTCCCATTCCCCAATGACAATAAGACTACTGTCTGTTTTTTGTACACCCTGGGGCTCGAAAAGAACCCTGATAATCTTATCCGAACATACTTTCAGATTGAGGGTTCCGGTTTCAAGAGTTACTGAAACACCATCCGGATGTATAATATATGTCTGATTTGTTTTATTGTTATGTTTGGTCGAAATGCAGCCAATGCACATCAAACAAACCAATAAAATTTTATAGACATGATTCAACTTTACTCTCCGTTGTGATTTTCAGAATTAAAAAAAGTCAGATACGACCCTTTCGTTAAGCTCTCATGGGAAACATCCCATCCCTTGACAGTCTCACCATCTTGAACAATTGATATTTGGGAGGGTGATCGTTCGGGAATCCCCCTTTTTTCTATGACAATTTCACTGCCGGAATAAAATTTCTGATCAAGTTTTACGACAATTTTATCGAACAAAGGATAGCCGAGCCGATAAGATTCCGTGGCCGGACAATCGGGATAAAACCCCAGAGCTGAAAAGACAAACCATGCAGAAATGGCACCGGCATCGTCATTGCCGGGCAACCCGTCTGGACCGGTTCCAAAATCATTCAGCATAATTTCCCGGACAAAAGCCGTACAATGGTGTTCAAATCCCGGAGCATATGTAAAAAGGTAGGGGTATGCAATATCGGGTTCATTGTTAATGGTAAAATGTCCTTCTGAAAAGCAACGCAATAATTTTTCCGCAAAGGGTTTTGTCCCGCCGAAAAGGTCAATCAGGCCGGGAATATCATGGGGAACAAACCAGGTATAATTCCAGGCATTTCCTTCCACATATCCCGGTCCGCCAGAGCCCTCCCAATAACCGGAACCTTCTGTTTCAAGGGGGTTAAACGGTTCCATCCAATGTCCGTTTTTCAGTTTGGGACGGATGAATTGTGTTTCAGGATCGAAAAGTTGCCGGTATGCCTTAGCCCGCTCAAAGAATCTATCGGCTGTTTCATGATGACCGGTTTCCCGGGCTAAAACACCAATGGAATAATCGGACAGATTGTATTCCAGCGTTGTTGAAACGGGACCCCAAACCCACCAGTCCGTACTTGTATCCTGTTCAAATGGAATGTAACCGAATTCCAGCAATTCATGGTATCCTGCACGAATTGGAGGTGCTGATTCCCCGGGTTTTACCTGTGCAGGTTTCAGAACAGCCTGCATTGCTTTTTCAATATCAAAATTCCGAACACCTTTAACATAACTGTCAGCAATAACAATAGCAGCCGGGTCCCCAACCATCATAAAGGTTTCATTTCCGGCTAATTCCCATTTGGGAAGAAAACCCGATTCTTCATACATATCGATCATCGTTTGAATCATGGCTGCCTGACGTTCGGGATAGACCAGAGTTAAAAGCGGATGCAAGGTTCGGTACGTATCCCATAGGGAATACACGGAATACCGGTCTCTGTCGGTTTGTTTGCCCATACCCTGTCTCCCCATAAGAGGATATTCGCCGTTATGGTCATTGATAATGTTCGGATGGATCAAACAATGATAAAGCGAGGAATAAAATTTTATTTTATCTGCATTTGATCCGTCTTTGACAGATATTCGAGATAACTGTTCGAACCATAATTTTCGGGTCTTATTCCGCAACGCTGCAAAATCCATGTCAGAAGCGTCGTGATCCAGGTTTTCCCGGGCATTTTCAATACTCACATAAGAAATTCCCGTTTTAACAGAAATGCTCTCCCCTTTTTGTATTGAGTAAGTCAACCATGCTCCAACGCCTGAATCTTTCGATTCCTGCATTTTTTCATTACTGACAGTCTGACCAATCCATGTCCCAAACTCTTGCGGAGCTTTTTCCAAACGACTTACAAAATAGATCGTGTGTTGATTATCCTCGCCGCAGAAACCTCCGGACAAATTGTATCCTTCAATTTCAACCGGTGAAACAAACCGTACAAATCCCCCCTGTCTTGGCACCAGACTTCTGCCTGCATCAATCAGCAGACTTACATTCCCTTTTTGTGATGCGGTGAACCGAATCATACCGCTGCGTATTCCGGCAGTTACATCAACATCCAGATCCGGTTCATTGAGATGCACTCCGTAGTAACCCGGTTCTGCTCTTTCATTGCTGTATGAACACTTATACCCTTCCGGATCGGGATTTATGAGATCTCGTGTTGCCGTAATAATAATACTGCCAAGATCTGAACATCCCGTTCCGCTTAGATGGACGTGCCCAAAACCGTAAAACCACGGTTCACCGTGATTATAACCGGAAGGCGCGTAAAGATCTGTATGGGGACTGACAGAGACCATCCCCCAGGGAGCAAGGGCACCCGGGAATGTATTCCCGCCGCCGGCTGTACCTATAAAGGGATTCACATAGCTTAAAATATCATCCTGTTGCGTGATACACCCCTGTAAAACAGTCACCAAGGCCGTTATAGCAAGAATTTGACCGATATGCTTCATTAAATTTTTACAAACCATTTCTTTTCCCACATAATATGTGCAACAAAATACATCACTCCCACGATGCTTAATGCAAACAATAGAGAAGCATTAACAGGATTTGCTATCTGTAAAAAAACAGACTCATACAAAGCATCATGAAGGGTTGTAAAAGTACCATTTTCCTTATTCCATGAAATTGTCCATAATAATCCGGCTAACAATTCAGATAAGGTAAAAACCGTGATCGCATTCATTCCGAAGATCACAAACGGTTTAGTCCCTTTTCGAATACCCCGGACATCTACAATCCAAAACAGCACGGCAAAGCAAATAAGAGCCCAGCCATTCATAAAAAACACATATGAGCTGGTCCAAAGATTTTTATTAATTGGGAGCCAGATACTCACGATTAATCCGATTAAGAGTGAGATAAAGCCGGCTACAAACAATTTATTTGTAACATCCAAACGATTTGTTTTATGTAAAAGCCAATGAGCCGTTTGAACCCCCAGCAATGTTGAGGCAACGGCCGGGATCGTGCTGAGAATTCCTTCCGGATCAAAACCTTTAACCGGGGCAAAAAACCATGTATGATTTCCCAGAAGACTGGAGTCGATGAACCATGCCAGGTTTCCCTCGGGCTCCAGAATCCCTGCCCCATACCCGGGAACAGGAATCCATTTTAGGGCAATCCAATAGAGACCAGTCAAACCAACGATCCAAAACCATCGATACCGTAAACTGCTATATAAAAAAATAAGACCGGCAGACAAATAACACAGAGAAATTCGTTGTAAAACCCCGGGAATACGCCAGGTTCCCAAAGAAAATTCAGAACCCGGGATCAGTCCGAAGGGGAACCCGTTGATAAAAAGTCCCAGAGCAAACAAAAGGGCTGACCGCTTCAGTGTATGCTTAATTAACTGATGCTGTGTTTGACCTTTTGAGCGGCGGTTTTCAAACGAAAAGACAAGGGATATTCCCATGATAAAAAGGAAAAAAGGAAATATCCAATCTGTAATGGTCCATCCGTGCCAGGCGGCATGAAGCAAGGGCGGATATGCATTGTCATAGGATCCGGCATTATTAACCAGAATCATAGCCATAATTGTAGCTCCGCGAAATACATCAAGAGAATATATGCGATGAGACATATCCACAGTGTTTAATGTCCTTTCCGAATAAATTCTTCATACCGTTTTTTGTATTCCCGTTTATACTCTTCTACGGTAAGATTGAAACTTATGCTGGGTTGACCTTTAATCGGTTTCCAAAAAATTTCGACCTGTTTTGTTCCGGCAGGAATAAAAACCATATTATCTTTAAATAAAAGAGGCGCATTGCCAACCATGATTCGGCTGACGTCCATAAACCACGGCAGGTGAAGAATGACTGCAGCCGGATCTGTTTTAAAATGACAGTCCAGATCCAAAACAGCCGACCTCTTTTTGAACATAAGGGAAAAACTCACGTCTCCAAAACGAACAGGCGCATTACGTACAGTTATTTTCTCCCCTTTTTTCACCCATTCCGGAGAAACAGCAGACAGAAGGTGCAGTGTGTCGTTTTGTTCCCGAACCATCATATTCCTCAAAAGAATGCGGTATTCAGCAGCAAACCAGCCGTGAGGTGAAAGGTTCATGCCAAAGTCCCGATCCCTCCACGGAAGGATGGAAAATTCAAAACCGGCATGTGTTGCACTGGTATGCAACAATACTGCATACAACTCACGAATAACGTTTTCCTGTTCACCGCGAACCAGCGATGTTTCTGTATTTCTTAATGTCAGATAGTGATGAAGCCACCGGCCGTCGCCATATGTCATAATCCCTTCTTCATATCTCTCACGAACGTTTTTTAAGGTTTCCGTGACCCACGGATGATGCGGATCCAGCGTCATTTCAGGATAGACACTCAGAAGATTACCCCAGTCTTCGCCTTCCATAGTGTCCAGCCCCGGAGGAATATAACCGCCGGTCTGCGCTGTAATATTCTCAAGAACTTTCATAAAAGCTTTGTAATAATCATCATATAAGGCTTGTATTCTGATCGTTTCAGCCGCATCACCCAGCATATCAGCCAGATAAACGGCATTTTTCAGTCCAATAAGCGCCCAGAAATTATGACCGGTAACATGTCCCGAAATATTCTCGTTATCTCCCGGAGTAGTAACCGGTATAAGGTTTAGAGGGTCCTCATGACGCGCTGATTCAAGCCAATCAACCGCCCTGACTATTGCAGGAAATACGGTTTCAGCAAAAACCCGGTCACCTGTCATTTGCACATAGTTACCGTAGGCCCAGAGTGTTTGGCCGAAACCGTCGTATTGGCCGCCCTGTGAGACAAAATTTCCGTCCTCCCTTTGCCAACAGGAAAAAAAATCAAGGATCTGGCGGGCTTCAGTGCTGTAACCAGTGAGTGAATACATGTGAGCGAAAAAGGCCGCATCCCTCAACCAGAAATTATCGTATTGAAATTCATTGACTTTCTGAACATAGTCCGAATCGATTTTATCGCGTGCAATCAGACTGTTCACAAGGCTTGCTTTAAAGGTGTTTTCAACTTTCTTTTCAGGTAAGTCAATGATCATTCCGCTTGAAAGTTTTTTCTCCCAGAACGAAATTACCTGATCAAGAGCTGTGTCGAAATCAGCCTGCATGATATCACGGGCATATACAGAGCTGGTATCGACGGGCATATAGGGAAACTTAAAATCGAGCGTTGCTTTTTCGCCGGGTTTCAGCGTGAGAGGATACTGAACGATACCCACAGGCGTAGTAGGCAGAACATACAACGTCATTTCACCTTCTGCCGGCGGTTCGTTATACCCCATTTTCCATGTTAGATATTTATGAACTTTTTCCCGGGGAGAAAAAGTATACAGCAGTTTATTGTCATATAAAACGACGTCGTTCAGATGAAGGCAATGCCAGTCCTGGCTAAATTCCAATCCTGCCTGCTCAAATTCCCCTTTTTTTTCCGGAACGGCAGGTCTGCCGAAACGGTTATCACCTACACCCCAGTCCGTATTCGAATCATTTTGATATCGGATACCGGTTGCAAACCAGGCAGTTCGCAAATCTTTATTTCCGTTTTCAGCCGTAACCCGAACAAAATTGACCAGAGGACTGTCCGGATTTCCGTCAAGAGTTGCTGCAAAAATAGTCCACTCGTATTGAAAACCGGAATTTTCAATGGAATACCGGACAACCGGTAGATAACCGTTGAGTAATGTTTTAACCCGTTTTTCAGTAGGAACAGGGGGATTGCCGATAAAAAACATCATTTCTCCGGAACCGGTATAAAGATATCCTTCAGGACTTATAAGAGTTCCTTCCCTGCCATCCATAACGCCTATCTGATCCGTAGGTTTGCTGAAATAGCAAAATGGTTCTTTGGGATCATCAATGGCAGGATTCAGCATTTGTGCTGTCAGGTTCCACATCGGAAACAGTATGATAAACAATATTCGTGATATTTTTTTCATATCCCTTCCTATTGTGGCAGTGTCCAGTCTGAAAGCATTACATTCATGTGAACGTCATCCACTATTTTTTTTCCCTGTATGATTTTCCAGGTAAGGGTATGAATTCTCTCCCCTTCCTCAGAAGGAGCAAAGTAGAATGTTTGAACCGGGAGGGTTTGTCCGGCATCGACAGTAAACTCACCATTGGCAGAAAGAGCCTCCCAACCTTCGGGCAGATCTGCATTGAGTTTTAGAGTAAGGGATTTTTTTCCGTTATTAATCAGAAGAAGAGGAACATGAAAATAACTTCCATAAGAAATTGTTATTTCAGGTTCCAGCAATTCGGACAGATGTCCCAGATTATGAGCCTGCCAGAAGTGCCGATAATAATCAAAAACACCGCCCAATTCAATCCGGACGCCATCCTGATCATTTATCGGCGTTCCTGAAAAACGGTCATTACTTACCGTATTCCTGCCAATTCCTTCGAAAACATCACCATCCGGCCGGCATTTCACAACGGCTTTACCAAAGATCAGCTGAAACTTTTCAAGCCATGAAATCATCGGTTGCCATTGCCCGGTTTTCAAGGCTTCTTCAGCCATATCTGCCACAAAGCCCTGGGTTTTGTGAAAAATATTCAACTGTGCTGCCAGTTCAATAAAGGGTTTTCCTTTTGTCTGTGACACCGTTGTAACATCAAAGGCAGGACCGGGTGCTTTTAAAGGTTCATCACGGTCAGAAAAAAAGTATAATTTTTTCACTTGCCATGGCAGAAGCCCTTCGTAGAAATTATTTATATCCTGGATTTCTCTGGGGTATCCTAATTGTGCGGGAAAAATCGCAGGATTTCCGGCAAGATCAAACGCTTCTGTCGCAAGAACCCCTGCTGCCTGATGATCTCCGTGATTTTCGCCGGCAGAAAAATGGGGGAGCCATGTAATTATGATGTCAGGCTGAGTCAGGCGAATATAGCGAACTAATTTTTCAAGGGAGGCGCCATGGGGCAGATTTTGCAAAGAGTGAAGAACATCCTGGCCGGGTGTATCCACACCGTCCAGAAACCACACATTAGAAATATCGAACGCATTCAATGCCTGACGGACTTCAACTTCACGGATGGCACCCATGGCATGATACTGTTCTCTGCCATACGTATTTCCTCCGCCTTGTCCGCGGTTGGTATAAACCGCTGCAATTTTTTTCCCGTCATCAAAAACCCATTTAGCCAATTGACTTCCGATGGCTGTTTCATCATCAGGATGAGCCAACACAAGAAGAATATCGGCTTTAAAGCGGGAATCCGGGGATATCGTTTGGGAAAATCCCGCAGAAACTGTTAAACAGGTTAGAATTAGAAAGTATTTTATTGGATTGCCTGATAATTTCTTCAGTCTTCGCTTCATAACAATAGTCCTTTTATGTTCTTATAACGGTATTAATTCTGCTGATTTTTACCCGGGGCTCCCGGATTTTAAAGAGCCACCACACAGAGGCAAAAAGTCCTCCCAATCCTGCAATAAGAAAAACGATATTGTATCCAAAACGGTTTGCCAGAACACCCCCGACAAGTCCAAGCAGGATAAAGGGACTTGTAACCATATTTGCTACCGCAATATACGTAGGGCGTTCTTTTTCACCGCTGAATTCAGCAACGATTGAATGGCGGGAGACCTGAATCAAACTCATAACCAAAGCATCCAGAACAAAAATGATATAAACACAAACAATTGACCGGGCTTTTATTGCCAGGATTGAATTTATAAATATCACGAATGAAGCCGTAAGAAGATTTATCTTATGTCCAAATCGATCGCCCAGGGATCCCGAAATCAGGTTCCAGAGGACCATCCCCCCCATTAATACAATTGTAAACGTTCCGGTCATATCGCTTGACAAATCAAAGCGGTGAATGGCATTCAGGATATAAAACGGTTGTGCTATCAGTCCTACCAGCATAAAGCTGTCAGCAATCAGAAAATTAAAAAAATTTTTGTCAGAGGATAACAATCCAGGCAAGTCCTTAATATACTGCTTAAAATTCAAAGGCTTAACGGTAGCATTCGGTTCTTCTTCTTTTAAAAGTATCAAAGCGAAATAGGATATCGACAACATTACCGAAGCCAGCAGAAACAGATAACCGAAATTATTGGGAAAAGGATATTTACCCAGGATATACCTGACCGACCAACCGCCAAGGATACCGAGAAGGGCACCTGAAACAGCCCGTAGTGCAAAAAGCCGTCCCCTCAACGTCACGGGAGTGATTTTTGAAATTAAGTCGAACCATCCCGGAAAGTTCACGGCACTTGCTATGGCTGCTCCCGTAAAAATTGTAAAAAAAAGCAAAAGTCCTTGTCCGGGTGTCAAATGATCGATCAGGAAAAAACTGATTATGGCAAGCAAAAGCCATGGAAGTCTCTGAAAAAATGCCGTTTTAAGCATAAAAGCTTTCTTAAACTGCAGGTGTCTGACATAATTAGAAAAAAAAATCTGAGGAACGCTGAAGCCGATTACCCATAAAACCTGAAGCATAGATACGGCCAGATTACTGCCTCCAATATTTCTTATAAAAACCGGCAGAACCGTTACTGTGGGAACAAAACTCATCCCAAACGCAAAAAAGGAACCGTCAATCCAATTCATGAGAAAATTTCTGCGGATTACCGGTTTGGAAAAAAGCTCATCACGGAATAGTCTAATCACAATAAACGTTTACCTCCCCGGGTTTTAATGAAACGGAAAAGGTCCATTCTGAATCGCCATGTTTGACTGAGAGTTTTTCTGACGAAAATTCTTCAGTGAGAATCGATGGCAACGGTTGTTTTAAAGTCACATCGGCGATGACGGCTTTTGCCTGAAGATTTCTGACGATCAGCATTGTTTTTTGCGCGTTGTCCTGAATTACATCAACCCTGATTTTTGCTGGAGGATTGATCCGTGGTACGGATATGCCGGAATATTTTTTCATTATCTGAGCAAAAAACCGGGCATTAGCATCCACATTTTGTGTAAAAAGCGGGAGAAAAACATATGAACCGACAAGAATTGCATACCCTTTACCTGTACCGGCTGCTGTGATCGCCGGTGAGCCGTCGGGGAAAAAGGCCAGTACATCCGCTCCTTCCAGAATCAGTCTTTCCTGGACTATAGAGCCTTTTATGTATTCGTGATTCTCATTTATCATTTCATCTACAGGAATAATATCAATCAAATCGTTTGTTTTCACCGGGTCTACAACCCCCTGCCTTGCTTTAAAAATATGGTGTAATCCGTGGCCGGGAACAATTCTTTCATGGTGTCCCTCTTCACGGTTCCATCCGGCAAAATAACTTTCACCGATCAGAAGTCCGCCTGCTTCCACCCATGAGCCGAGCAATGCACAGACTTCACGGCTGATCAGATAGGGAAACGGAATAATAATCGTTTTATAACGATCCAGAAGAGATGGATTTATGTCTGCAGGATGAATAAAATCTACAGAATAATTATTTTCATAGAGGGCTTTATGAGCTCCGAGGAGTGCATGAGTGGCTGTTTTTTCGTTACCGGTTGATGCCCATGAGAAAATCTGGTTTTCAGGATTATATAAAATTGCCGTTTCTGCAGATTTGGGAGTCCCGCTCAGAATTAAATCTGAATGTTTCCTGAGTGATTGACCAACCCGTGCAAACGCTTTCAACCAGGGCGTTTCTTTTCCATCCAATGTGGTTAAACCCCATGCAGGCGCTTCACGGCCCAAGATTTCCGGGCGATACTGCCAAAATATAAATCCTTTCAGATTTCCTGCAATTCCACTGAAAATAAAGCGTTTTATGTCATTGTCATTGATTGATTTCGGCATATCCAGCGTATATCCGTTCAACATAAGCATTTCAGCTGAAATAACCGGTTTCCCTTTTGCACAACTCCGGAGAACATCAATCATACACGGATCATCCATCTGTGTAAACCCATGCAGGTCTCCAAAACGGCCAACATTCCAGGGATCACTTGCCGTTGACGTTACCGGAAATCCCTGAATAAACACATGATGACACATTAAGGGATGTTTTCCCTTGTCAATTGCCTGCGTCTTTTCAAATCGCTTTTTTACATTTTCTCCGAGTGTATGGACAAAGAACATTCGCCAGTCAACAATATCATTAAATGTATTCCGCGTCAGTGGCAGTTCTGCGTCACGAAAAGATGTATAATTTCGGTTCCAGGATACATTTAACTGTTCAATGCTTTCATACCGGGATTGAAGCCATGTTTTAAATGTTTCACGGCAGTTTGAACAATAGCAGAGCATATCACCGATTTTTTCTGCATTATCAGCATATTCACGCATTTCTGCCATACTGCTGGTCAGTTCAGGTTCACTCCCGACATTCCAGACAGCCAAAGCCGGATGATCTTTATAACGGTTAACCGTTTCTTCCAGAAAATGAAAAAAATGGGACATGACGCCATCGTGATTAAAACAGTATCCCAATCCCCCGATTTGGCGATGGGGTTGTGTCTGGGGTCCCACTTTTCTTCCGGAAAGTGTCACCATGGATGCATCGGGATATTTATCATAGATCCAGGCAGGAGCAACATCAAATATCGTGTTTAGCATAACTTTCAAGCCATAGCGTTCCGATAAATCCATGAGTTCATCAATATCATCAAAATAAAAAGCATTTTCAGCCGGATGATTCCAGCGCCATTGAACCCAGAATTTGACTAGATTGAACCCATAGTCTTTCATCTGTTTGAGATCCCGCTCCCAATCTTCCCGAAGCGGTGAAGGTGCCCGGTAATATTGGGAACCGAAGGGCAAAAAGGATTCTTTAGAATTCTTGAACATAGTCAATCCCTAATGAATGATTTTAATAATCAGATGTTAAATGACAAACTGAGAGAGGTATTTTAAACCCAGTTTCAGGCCGGTCTGCACTTTTTCCACAGACCCTTCCCAAACCGGATCCTCATGTTCGATAGACAATACATAATCATACCCGAATTCCTGTAACGTGCGGACTACCAGTCCCCAGTCTATCTCCCCCGAGCCGGGCATGCGGTATCGCCACCATCCCGATTTCCACGGAACCGGATCAATCTGGCGGCCGAAAATACCATACTGATATTCTCCGACAGGGAGCATTTCAGTATCTTTAGCATGGGCATGAAAAATTTTCGGTGCAAAATCCTTGATAGCCTGAATATAGTCTATGCCTAACCAAAACAGATGTGACGGATCAAAATTCAATCCAAAATTATCTGAGGGAACTTCATTAAAAAGTGCTTCCCACAGTTCAGGTGAATAAGCATAATTACCGGGCAAGCCAAATTTCACCCAGTTTTCCATCGGACAGTTTTCAATCATCAGTTTTACATTTCTGTCTTCGGCATATTTCACCAGATCCCGGAAAACCACACCAATTTCTTTCATGTTTTCACCGGGAGTTTTATCCGGTCTTGCGCCAACAAATGTTCCCACACATTGTACATCAAGCATTGAAGCAGTATTTATTACATGCCGCAGGTGGTCATGAAACGATTTGCGCAAAGACAAATCCGGATGGAGGTTGTTATCGTAATATGCAAATCCGGATATTTCCAGATCATTGGATAAAAAAAGTTCTTTAACCCGTTCAGCATCATCTTTTGTAAAGTTAGCCGCATCTATCTGTCCTGCCTGGTAGTCGCGATCCGACGTTACAGGCCAGGCAGCCAGTTCCAAAGATTTATATCCCTGTTCAGAAGCCCACTTTACGATTTGTTTCAAACCAAGCTGCGGCAGACAAGCTGTTAAAAAACCTAATTTCAATGGTTTAGCTCCTTTCGTTTTTATTATTCAACGTTTACCCATATTTTTTGACTGCTGCTTTTGAGTATGGCTTCAACAATGCGGTTTTCCAGAAGACCATCTGTAAACGTTGGAAAATTCACCGGTATTTTCTTAATTAATGTTGCATAGAAATTGAGGAACAGGTTCTTAAATGCATCCGGATATCCTTCCGGGTGACCGCCGGGATAATGGATAAAATCTGTGCTTTCTCCTTCCAGCAGTGATGAATCCTTAACCAAAATTTCATTTGCTTTATTTCGAAAACCCATTTTCAGCTGATTGGGTTCTTCCTGATCCCACTGCAGCGACATTCGACTTCCGTCAATTTCGATTTTAAAACAGTTTTTGTGTCCTGCACTCACCTGAGAAACCGTAAATACTCCTTTAGCGCCGCTTTCCAGACGAAAAAGAACCATCCCTACATCTTCTGTTTCAACCGGTACTTCACGAAGTCCTTTCAGCTGTGATTGTTCTTTGCCTTTGAATGTCTCCACTTCTGCATCCGGTTTAAAACGTGTTTTATGCACGGTTTCGAGATCGGCAAAAACAGCCGTTATTTTTTGTCCCGTAATAAATTGGACCAAATCGCACCAGTGAGAACCAATATCTGCAACAGCACGTGAAGCACCGCCGTGTTTTACATCGACGCGCCAGTTATAATCTTCAGGATAAATAAGCCAATCCTGAAGATAATGACCGTGAACCAGAAAAATTTTTCCCAGATTTCCGTTTGAAACCAGCTGCCGGGCATACCGGGGAAGGGGATAATTTCGGTAACTGAAATTCACGGCATTCAGCACATTTTTCTCTTCAGCCAGTCGAACCAGTTCTTCCGACTGGGCTGCTGTATTGGTCAGGGGTTTTTCGCTTAGAATGGCTTTTCCTGCCAGAATTGCTGCTTTATTAATTTCATAATGAAGGGTGTTGGGAGTACAATTGTGAACTGAATGAATTTCCGGATCAGCAATTAACTCCTGCCACGTTTCGTATACATGTGCAATGCTGAACTTTTCAGCCAGTTTTTGTGCTGCAGACATATTGATATCGGCGATGGCTGTTATTTCTACACCCGGTATCCGGCGAAGATTTTCAAGATGGGCAGCCCCCATAAATCCGGCACCAATAATCCCAACTTTCACGTTATTCATTGCTATTATTCCTCAGCAGTTTTTTTGCCCGTTCAATCATTTGACGTGTTTCCGGCATATCCATTTTCTGTTTATGGTCATATAAACATAGAGCAGGAATTACATTTAGCTGTTCATAAGCGGATTCCTGATGTTTGAATGCCGGATGAGATGGGTGTTTGGTCAGTAAATGAGCCGTATAGCGATTGAAACCGTTAAACAGAAAACGGGAGACCGGGTGCACATCCCGCCACGGCTGTCCGCCTTCCATGCCATGGACATCGCTTATGCTGTCAATCCCATGGATTTGAGCCATCGGCAGGCAGGACAGGTTTTGTTCATGCAGACCTTCACCGGCAAACAAAACACCCGGAAAGGCACTTTGCAAATAGCGAATATGCCGGCGCATACCGCGAACAAAATCCGGTCCGCGTTTAACATTAAACGCCAGGAGTGTTTGATCCAGAAAAACCCCGTCAATGTCAAATTCACGGATTAGATTCCCGATTATTTGCTCCATAAGCAAATTCCATTTTTTTTCTCCGGGATTTATATAGGCAAAATAGGGTTCGGTAAGCCAATCTCCGTCAATATCCATGCCCCATCCCTGAGGCCGGTTAAAGGCATCAACAACTTGAAATTTTTTGAATTCAATGAATTTGGGATGGGAATAAGTCATGCCCAGGATGTTTGTATGGATCATAACTTTATATCCCAACGCGTGAGCTGTTTTGATCAATTTTCCGAACTTTTCACGCCCTCCCAAAAGTGAACTGGGATTATAGTCCGGAATATGTGAATCAATGCCGTGTTCAGCAAAACCGGGAAGATAGACCAGGGTTTCCTGAGGATTATGGAGTTGTTTGAAGTCTTTTATCCTGTCAATCATCTGGTCGAACGTATGGTGAGGTATCTGAGATTCGCGGCGGGCACCCCATAATTCAAGAATAAAATTGATGTTTTTTGCCCAATCAGGAAATGCCTGATGTTTGTTGAGCGGCGTTAATCCAAATGTTTTTATCATCCAGGATTTATAATCCTTCACAGGATTTCGCCAGTCATCAATAAATCCTTCCAAAAACCATTCTGTTGAAAATTGTGTGCATTTCCGACGGGCAGGGGTTTCAAACCCATATGTCAGCGTGAACCGACAATTTTCCCGCCGGATACGCACTACCTTCAGATCAGTTGATTCATCACGAGAATGAATCATGATCCCGTCATAACCTTTCTGCCCAATAACAAACTGGGCATTCAACCAGAAGGGATATTTGTACGAAATTGTTGTCTGTTCCTGCATCTGATCACTGACAACCTGTCCGCCCAGCGCAGGCACAATCACCTTATCAAAATCCAGACCGCTGATGCTCCATTCTGCCAGCCAGATAGGTTCTGGTGCAGAATAAGCGGCATGAAAACGGATTCCTTTATCCTCATACGTATGCCGGAGATGACATATAAACTCACCGGAATCATCTTTAAGCACCGTATGACATCCCTCAGAATCATTCTGAATCGTCTGAGTATGTGACAGTAAAACCGGTTCAGATACAGCCCTGAACGTTCGTATGAGGACAGATTGAATCCCGGGCTGACAAAGAACAATGCCGGATTTTCGAATTCGTATCGTTTCAAAATTAAGCGGCGTTTCACCTGTTTCAATGTGTACAGGTCCCAAATTTTTCACAATCTTTGTCATACGTTTACAGCTGTCCGTGATATGGCTTTTTTCTCTACGTCCTCATAAGGCGTTTGGTGTTTAAAAATAACAAAGTACGTTCCCTTTGGCTTTTCAAGAGGGATACAAGCTCCATGCCAGATGCCTTCATGAATGACAATAGCTTCTCCTACATTTACCCGAAAAACCTGTAATTTCCCGTCATCGTCCCCTTCCCGTAAAAGAGGCACAGCAAAAGGAGCGTCAACCGGAATGAGAATTTCCGGAGTGTGCAGATGCCGTTCCATGCCGGATAAGATATTATTTGCCGGTGCTGTTACGGTACAAAGTCCGATTTCCGTTTTACCGTCAATTTGATAATTCGCAATATCCGACCAAAAAACATACGTATCTCCTTCAGATGTCGGACGGGACTGGGGGAGTTTTACCATTTCCCCGTAGGCAATCACATTTTCCGGTGTCAGGGCTTGGATCTGAACCAATGGAATATTAACGCAGTTCATAAATTTTAATTTCCCCGCCTTTCAGCGAAATATCTTTTAGAAGGACCTTTCCATTTCCTTTTTCAAACCCGGTAAAAAGAGCAGATTCCCCTAATTCGTTATACTGAATCACTGTTCCTTTCAAATTGCCGGGAACCGTAACGGTGACAACCTCTTCCCGGGTATCGGGCCGCAGTTCTGAGGGTTGAAGCGGACGTTTCTCCGGGACATTAACGGCAATCCATATCCCCAAAATAACTGAACCGTCTTCTTTTTGAAATGCACGATAAACCACATCTGAATCGTCTTTCTTAACTACAGAAATTTTATCAGTAACGTTTTTATAGGGGACATTGAAAAGTTTATTAAAGAAAACCAGGGCACTTTCAGCAGGTTTTGGAGAAAAATCGGCATAAGCGATACCCAGATGCCTGTTATTATAATTATCTCCGATCACTTCATCCGCAGGCTGTAAATCTTTTATTTCATACCAGGCAATTGCAGACAATTTTTCCTCTGCCACGGAAAGCATCAGGCGTTTAAAAAGGTCTACGGCCTGGTATTCCGGTGTATGTTCATAATCATAATATGCATGATAGACTTCTGAAACATATGTCCCCTGGCGAAATGTCGAGTAACCCACTTCAGCCATCCACAGTGCCTGATTATTTCCATATTTCTCAATAACCGCATACATATCATTGATATTCTGTCCAATATCTTCAACCGGTTTTTCACTCCAGGTCTCAAAATAATTATGAATATTTACAATATCGATATAGGGACTCAGTCCGTGGACTTTGAACAATTCTTCCAGGAAATAAGTATGATAAGCCATTCCTCCGAGAACGACTTTTGCCTCAGGATCTGCTCTGCGAACCGCATCTGCACCAATTTTAATAAATTCGGCAAACGCCCCGACATCACCCGTATCCCAGTAAATATCCAGATCCGGTTCATTCCAGAGTTCCCAGGTTTTGATGTAATCTTTATATCGCGTTACGAGATCAAACATAAATTCACCGAATTCATTGAAATCCAACGGCTGATCATTCCAGAACCAGAGAGTATCTCCCCGGGAATTCCAAAGAGGGGTATAGCACACATAAGGAATTAAAGTAATCCCGTATTCGTCTGCCGCCATTTTTACATAATCATCCCAAAACAACCAATCATACGAATCTTTTTCAGCTTCAATGGCATCCCATCCAAATGATATTCGAAGAAGGTCTACATTGGTTCGCTTAAGCAGCTCCATATCTTTCTTTATGATTTCCAGAGTAGTCGTTTCTTCAGGATAATCTTCACAAAGCCCTACCGGCACATGATAAAATTCAACGTCCCCGGGTTTGATCAATCGTGAGTAATCCGGTCCGTTTTTTTGAACACACATCGTAAACATGAATGAAACCAGACATATAAAGCTCAGTTGTAGTAACCGTTTCATTTTTTTCTCCTTATTTTTTTATGAAAAATTAACGCCGGACACGAGAATGATATTCGCATAAGGCGTTGATTCGCCTGTCCTGACAAAAACTGTACTATCAGATTCCCTGTAAAGCCGTTTAAATTCTGCGTGAGGGACAAATTGCAATTCCACACCGTTCAGAAGCTTTTTTATTTCGTCTAAAACGCCATGGTTGATTGATTCTATTTCTGTCGCAAGAACAGCTTTTTCAACGACGAGTTCTTCAAGAACTGCTTTCAGGACATCAATAAAGCGGGGAATATTTTCTATCACGGCAAGATCAACTATTTCAGCATCACGAGGCAGAGGCAATCCGGCATCTCCAATGACCATTTGATCCGTATGACCCAATGAAGCAATAACCATAGAGAGATGTGAATTCAAAATTCCTTTCTTTTTCATATGAATATCTCCTGTTTTATTTAAAATTATTACGATTCACTTCATGCAGGGTTGGCATGGATGTTTGAGCCCCATGCCGGGTTACGGAAAACGCGGCAACTTTATTAGCAAACGGTATGGCGTCATGCACGGCCTTTCCGGAAGCTAGCCCATACGCAAAAGCTCCGTTAAAGGCATCTCCCGCCCCTGTAGTATCCACCGTTTTGACAACATAGGCTGGGAATTCCTGTACAATGTTGGCATTGACCAGTAAAGATCCGCGCGAGCCCTGAGTTACTATTACATTTTTAACACCTTTATCCAACAGGGAACGAGCAGCTGACACAACGCTGTTCCTGTCATTAACGTCCTGTCCGCTTAGTAAGGATAATTCTGTTTCGTTTGGTGTTAAATAATCCACTTTATTTAAAATATTCTCAGGAATAATACACGCTGGAGCCGGATTCAGAATGAAAACAGCTTCATTCTTTTTTGCTAATTCAGCCACAGATGACACGGTTTCAACGGGTATCTCAAGTTGGGTCAGAACAACTGAAGCTCGGGAGAACAGTTGGTTTTTCTTATGAACATCTTCAGGTTTCATGGACATATTGCTGCCGGAAACAACCACAATTTCATTCTGCCCTGTGGAATCAACATAAATGAGAGCAACGCCGGTTGGCGAATCCGGATCAATGAGAACATCCTTTACGATAACTCCGTTCATCTTCATATTCTTGACCAAACGTTCGTGAAAGATATCGTCACCCATTTTTCCGACGAATACTGTTTTCATTCCAAGTTTGGCGCAGGCTACGGCCTGATTTGCCCCCTTGCCGCCCGGATACATTCCGAACTGACTTCCAAAAACTGTTTCACCGGGGAGCGGATATTTGTCAACCCGGACAACCATATCCATATTCGCACTTCCCACAACCAATACCGATTTCATGATCAAATCCTGTCTGTTAGTCTTTCTTTATTACGATTTTATAAGTATTGAAAAATTGAATAAACGGCGTTTTTAATAAACCCGATGGCTTCTGTACACCTTCCAGCATATTGATTAGTGTGTTTGTAACCTTTAACCGTAACCGGTTTAAACCCGGCTTAACCATGGATGAAATATCAATATGATAGGGATGCCACGGAACAATGGTTGATCCGCCATCATTCATGTCCAGCTCAAGTACATCTTCGCCACATTCCGCATTTAAAAAGATTTTACACTGACACATGTCTTCAGGAATATTAAATGTTGCTGAATAGATGCCGGTCCCTGAGTAAAACGGATAACCCTGTTTGCACCAGTCTCCCGCCTCAAGTTCTGTTGCCGCTGAAACGATTACATAGTGTCCATCCAGCTCTTTTAATGCAAAATCGCCCGTAATCTTTAACAGATCAAGAAGACCGTCTGTCCGGCGTTGAACTGATAGTTTGACGGCTATGATATTCTCGCCCGTTTTGATATAAGGATGAATATCAACTTCTTTAATTTCGGCATCCAGAGCACTGCGTTTTCCTTTATCTGTTATTTCATTCCCATTAATAAACAATTGATACGCACTGCAACTAAACCCATCAATTAAAAGACCGGTCCTTGACGGCATATCCTCAATTGTGAACCTTGCCCGGTACCATACCGTTTGGGGGTAAACCTCTTCGTCTCTCTCATAGGGCAGCTGTAATTCCCATGAACCGGGTGTTACTGTATACCAGTCTTTGTCATTAAACCCAAAAGACGGATATTCTTCAGTGACATCATTTTCATCTGTAACCTTCATTTTCCATTGATTTATAAGAAGGGTATTATCACCTTCGATTTGAAAACCCATTTTTGGAGATATGTGAAGGGGGTCATAGGCATTTTTCACGGGAACACTGAATTTTTTAGCATTTCCCATATGTTTTATTTCCACATACGGGTCAGTATTGACACCTGGCAAATAGCCGATGACATTTTGTGAATCATATTTTTCAATGATTAGATTGCTGTCACGAATGTATGAATCCGAAGCCTGATCACTGACCATGACAAAATAGGTTTTACATGCCTGAAAAGTTAGTTTGAAGTGGAGACGTTTATTTTTTATATCATAAACATGCAATGGCAATAATTCGCCGTTTTCAGGATCCCAGAGTTCAGGTTTACCTGTAACCTCCAAATCGATATAAACATCACCGATATCCTCCTGCAGCGTATTGACCAAAAAGTATATATGTCGATCATCTTTTATGCGATGGAGATAAAAAACATGGGGATGAGAAATACGGATATCCGGATTCAGAAAATCTTCAAGCACAACTTTTAAATCAGAATCTCTCCGGCCCTTGCCAAGACCTGTTCCCCGGATAATTATGACATTTCTCTCCAATTGCTGAATAATATCCGGATTTTTGTCTTTTATGAAGTCATCAAGCAGAGCGGCGGAATTGACGCCAAACAATTCGTTTACCTGAGTAATTTCTCCGGTTCCGTCTGATTCAAGAAGCTCAACGGGGAGAAGATTGTTGGCAAGAAGTTTTCCGCCCTGATCAACAAAGCTTCGGATTTTATCCAGGGTCGCTTGCTTCATATGTGTAACAGGCGGAAGAATGATCATAGAATAGCTTTCATCGGCAATCTGCAGTTCGCCATTGTTTAACCCGGCTTCAATCAGAATATCTTCATCCACATAATCAAAATCATAATGAAGGCGCAAGAGAGCATCCGTCATATAATTAAAATCTGTTTCAATCAGTTCGCTGATACGGTTTCGGAACTGGGGCACATAGTTTGTCCAGATGCTGTTGATGGGATAGAGGATTAAAATTTTTGCCACATGTCGGCCGCCGGTCAGCACAAGGCCCAGTCTGGACATATAGGTGGTAAAACGGTCGTAATATTTCCACCACGTATGGTGATAAAACTGGGATGGCGGCCAATCCCGCTTCCTTTCCCCTTCAATTGAATAATGATATCCATGATTATTAAAAAGATTGACTCCCAGAACATATTCCCAGTTTGCAATCCATTTCATGCGTTCCAGAGAGCAATCCCAGTAAGTTCCTCCCATGGATTCACAGAGCAGTCGTTTACTGCCGAAATGATGGGCAGCTGAACTTGCCATTTTCAGTTCTACATGCTCACCCGGCTCATCGGCAGATCCGATTTTCGGATAAAGATGATCAACACCGGTTATGTGCATGTTTTTTAAATGTTTTATTACATTGCCTTCACAGCGTGCATGTCCCCGAAGCCAGTTCTCAAAGAGCAAATGTCCCGTAAACAGAACGCCATTTTCTTCACACCATTTTCTCAGAACGCCGTAATAATGTTCATCATATTGATCAGACAGCGCACGCCAGAAATCATAACGGATTTTCGTGGTTATTTTTCCCATATTCGCATACAAAGCCGGTAAATAGGGCTTCAGACTGTAGCCATTTCTTTCACGAAATATTTTGAACATCTGACTGCTCCAGGGTACAATAAAATTATCTGTTCCAACCTGGAAATAATGCATGGCGGGTTCATCTGTATAAAAGCCGGGAACCGCTCGTCCGAACTCAGATCCGACTGCTTTTTTATATCGTTCATGGGTAAGCTCTATGAAGCGTTGCGTTGATTCGGGATTAAGGGCATCGATATAATAATCAATTTCCTTTTCCAAAAAGTACATAAGGACCCATTTTCCGGAAGGGGCTTCCCAGGGTACAATTTTATTGAAGGATAACTGGGGAGTCAGATCAATGATCGTTTCAATTTCATTCTCATACTCACTTAAAGAACAGGCATAAGCAGCGATTGGTTTGGAGTCGCCTGTATTGACATATCGGGTATCTGTCGCTTCCAAATAGATGAATAAAGGACCGGTAATATGGAGCGTGACCATTTCAAGATACTTCTGACCAAGATGGGGATATTCTTTGATAACCTGTTTTTCTGCGCTGCCGCTTGGCCAGTTCATTTCATCATAGACCCAAATATCCAGCCCGATTTCTTTTCCTTTTTTTACGGCAAATTTCACACGTTCAAACCATTCGGGAGAAAGATAGGGTACTTTCAATCCAAAACGACCATGTATAAACAATCCGGGAATTTTCCTGGATTTATATTCCTTTAATTGCCATTCCATTTCTGCTTCATTCATTTCACCGTTCCAGAACCAAAAAGGCAGGATTCCCATTTCAACAGGCGGATTTTTGAAGTTCTCTTTGTTTAATTTTTTTTCAATCATGATGCGATTATTGTGTGACATTTTAGCTTAATATCCTTTCTTGAAAATTGGTCGTTAAAACGCTTGTGTGCAGCAAAGTATCATGAATGACCGTAAACCTTTTTGTCCTTCTTTTAATAAATGCTAATTCTTTGTACATAAATGTTATGCTGTAATGATAGAAGGAAATGTCTGTCAGGGGAAGTTTTCCGGGCATTGTATTCCAGTCATCTTTCGTGTTAGTATTGAAGTGATATTGTGAACCGATGTGTTGTTTTTAAATAATCATAGTCTACAAATGCATAATCGATTGTAATATTTGTCTGACTGATATTCGTTGACAGAGCGCCTCCAAAACTCAGACTGCCATAGTTCTGGTTAAACCGGTAACCTGCCCGCAAAGCAATCCGGTTAAAAAACCAGTATTCTCCGCCGATATTCAAACGTTCTGCATAGTCGTTTGAATGAATCGCATCAAGATTTACCGTAAAACGGTGACGATCCGGATTGCCTCCCAGAAAGAGGTCGCTGCCGCCAAGCAAATCAATCGATGTTCCAATTCTAAAAAGCAGCGGAACTTCATATTCCTGTTTCTGTCTGTTAAGTGTTTCAAGCCATCTGGCTTTACCGGCGAAATTTTGAGCACTCATAGCCAGCCGGATCCCTTTCCAGCCGGTGTGATAATAAGTTCCCACATCAAAAGCCCACAATTGTGTTGAGTAAGAGTACAAATCTTCCTGAACAAATTTTGAACGGACTCCTATTGAAAGTTTGTCGGTAAAATTTTTAGCGATTGAAACACCCATAGAAAGATCTCGGCCGGTAAAATTATCTCCCGTGCGAGTATCCAATTGGCCTGAAGGGTGTGTAACCAAAGCTTCCGGAATATCGCCATAATTCAGAGAAACATAATCAAAGGCAAATATTAATGTTTGGGTCAGACTCACACCGACGGCTCCGGAAATTAATTCCATATCCATGAACCAGTTCGTATAGCTGAAAGACGTTTCAAACCGGTCAATCTGACCGATACCGGACGGATTCCAAAAAACTGCATTTACATCATTTAGGTTTGCAACACAGGCTTCTCCCATGGCTGCAGAGCGCGCTCCAATTCCAATTTTCAGGAATTGCAGGGCTGTCCGTCCCGATTTATTGAAATCACCGGCAAATAAACCCTGAACACACAAGAGTAGAACAGCTAATAGTGTTACCCCGTACGTCCTCTTGATTGTTTTCATGTTATTTTTTCCCTCGGCGTAAAGTTTTAAATTTTGTTACACTCAACGGATAATCATCAGCTTTCCGACGGTTCGCTTTCCGTTGGTACCTTCGGTTTGTGATTCAATCGCATACACATACATACCCGGCGCAACCATCAGACCTGAATCCGTGCGTTGATCCCAAGCCGTACTCCCGAAAAGGTTTCCATATTGATCCGGCTCGTGAAAAATTGTTTTTACCAGATCACCGGACACCGTAAATATTTTTATAGTAGCTCTTTCCGGTAAATTCCGAAATTCTATCTTATAGGGAGTGGGATCACCAAAACTTCTCATGGGATCGCCTTCCACAAAAGGATTGGGAGCAACAAAGGCATCCCAGCCTTCCGCTATGGATACAGGGCCGGGTCTGGCTCCGATCAAAGGTGTCATATTGTAATCATCACTAACCAATTCTTTCAGATTGTTTACAGTTGTTCCATTGGCTGAAACCCATGAACGGGGATTGGAATAGTATGCCTGAACATAGTAGCGTGATTCAAATCCGAATTGCAGATCCTTGTCCATATATTCGTATAAACCCAACTCGTCATTCCAGTATTGTGCTGCATCCTGGATGGGTATATCTATCAACAAACTCCAAATTCCCCGTTTATCTTTACCGCGAAAAATCCGGTAACCGCTTAAATCTGCAGATCCGGCATAAAAAACATCTCCGGCTCCGTCATGAATGACCGTTTCTTCTGCCAGTTTATCCCATTTAACCAGAATGATGGCTGTATCGGATCCGGCAGAGGCATTTGAAGCATTACACCCCGGGGCAGGCGGTGATTCCGGGACATCGGCAACCAGATGAATTCCATCAACCTGTGCGCCAAATCCCCATTTTACTGCCTGGCGGGCAGCTTCCGCATTTCTGCGAATATCTGCTTTTGAACTGTCGGGAAACCAGAAGTTAGGATCCCCTTTAATCACTTCATGTAAATCCAGACTGCCGGCCACTTCAGCCAATACCAAGCGGACTGAATCTCCGGGAGCCATGGAATAGGGGCCGAATGTCGCTGTATAAAAGCAGTACATATTTCCATAATTTTCTTCAGGAATTCGATCATGGGTTAAAAATTCAAACATTCTCTTTTCACCCAGCCTGTTAATTGAGAAATACTCATTCATATCAAGGGATCTGCCTTGGAACTGATCTCCTTCATCGTTATAAATATTGAAGAAACTTGGATCGGCATCAAAGGGATTGGCAGACGGATCATCATCTGTTGGCGTTCGGTAAAGAAAAACAAAACCAAAACATGCCGGATCCTGAAGTTCAATATTATCATATTGTTGATCATACTTTAAGCGCGTTTCCCAGTTGTATTGCTTCTGGTAAATATCATCAGGATGAGGTTCGCGCCCTCCATTATAGTCATAACTGTAAAACAACAGTCCTTTCCCGTCAGAGCTGTTATTCTCAACCGAAAAATAATCGGTATACGTTCCCCCTTTTGCCAGTTGGTCCCAACCGCCAAAACCGCCTGCAGGTGCAGCAGAACTCATAAAATCAGGATTGTAATGAAAGTTCAAATGACCTTTTGTTGAAACCTGGATCCCGCTGTGAAACGTTACATAGACAGAATCAAAGGTTTGTTCATAAGACTTTACCTGTCCCAGCGAGGGGATAACCATATCGCCTGTATTGACAAACACATAATCATAAATGATAAAATCATCGTAATCGGGATAACTCCATGCCATAGAACGCATTTTAACAGATATTCCGGTAGCCGTTGGGAATTCGCAATAATTGATTTCTTCCGGCAACAGCGGATTAAATAATGACGATCCTACAAAATTCTCGGTTTTATTAATGGGCGGATAATTCCATAAAATCCCCTGATCTTTTCCTGCAAATGAACAGTGATAGTAGAGATACTCTGTTTTTTGAGGCGTATAATCCGGCGCAACCAGTTTTTCCCCTCCTTTCACAACGACAGCCGGACCGCTTCTGAAATTGTGAAAATTAGCATCCGTTATCCAGCCGTTGGCATCCAGCTCATCCCGCGGATACGAGTAACCCGAGAAACCCGGATAAAACCCGACGCCGGTTGTTTGTTCATAATCCCAAACACCCAAATGTCCGATAAAACCAATATTATTTATCGTTTCCCATAATTTACCGCGTGTGTGTGTTGATATCCGTTGGGCATACAACTTGTTTCCGCTCACTGTCACCCAACAAAGCATAATTAAAGTGAGAAAAAAACGAAAAAGTACCTGCTTATATCTCATGTTATTTACCATTGCTTGTGTTAAAATTGAATGCCACACCCAGCGTTATTTTACGCGGAAGGTTGTTATATTTATAAAAATCGAAAAATGGCGCATTATTTCTCATTCTATCAGGGTACGTTTTAAGATTCGAATTGATGTATCGTGCCTTATCAACCGCATCCAAATCACCTTCAATAATATCCACATTATGCCATTTATCGTTAAACGCATTTTGTAATTCCACAAAGACAGAAGCCCCGGTTCCTTTGATTAATTGGATGTTTTTTCTGATCCGGATATTTGCGCTTTTATTGGCAGGACGCGTAATATTGACAACACCCTGATATACATCACTGGAAATCTGATCATTAGGAAATGAAACATAATAATCAACGGAAAACTGCATATCAGAAAGCAGACCGCCCAATGCCTTAAATGACGGAGGTGTGGCAAGCGTCAGGTTTGCAGTCAGGTTTGGGCGCATGTACGACAAATAATCACCGATATTATAATCCTGACTAACATGGATGGTAGCACCTTCGGGATAAAGAATATAGGGATCACCGGAATAACCGTTTATTCCCGTTTCCCACGTATACGTAAGGTATCCACCCCAAAATCCGCGCAAAGGTCTTCTGATTGAAAATTCTACTCCCTTGGCATCAGCATAGTCTGAATTTCCTGATGTTTTATACTGCTGATCATTATACATCACAACCGTAACGGTTCGAATATCATTTGTCCTGTCTTTATAATATGCAGTGACATCAGCCAAAAATGGACCGAAATCCTGTTCGATTCCAAGTTCGTACGCAACTGTTTTTCTCGGTCTTAATTCACGATTACCCAAACTTCTGGGTTCTTTTTCACCAAATTCCGGCGTTATCAGGTACGTTGTCAAAATACTGTATGTATAGCCTCCTTCGCCATATTCGCCAAAGGGTGCTCTTTGGAAAAAGTGTCCATAATTAAAATGCATGACTGATCTTTCGGTAATCGGGTGAGAAATTCCGATTCTTGGTGAAAGCTGACCAAATGTATACGTCGGTTTTGTTAAAGGATTCGGATCCCGTCCCTCCTGTTCGGCAGACAGAACATCCAGGGGATCATACGGATCAAGAAAAATTTTATCATTGGGATTATAAAAATCATACCTGAGACCAAGGTTCATAATGAGACCTTCAAATTCCAGTTTATTGGACCACCACAGATTTCCTTCATAGGGATTGTAGACATTCTCTTCAATCGCAGTCCATGCCCTGGCTTCCTGATACCGGTCCAATATATAGTAAGAAAAACCAAAACCGCCTCGCATTTGCCACCGTTTATTCAATTGGTGAACCATTTTTCCGTTAAATGTCAGATCTGTATCAAAATCTGTTTTGCGATACCAGTAACCAATATAATGCATGCCGAATATTTCATCCCATGCTTCAGGGATGGCAACGCCGTTTTCATCCGTAGCCCTTAGGTAGTTTCTCTGAATATCCGACGACGTCCAATCAGCCGTATCAGCCGGAAATTTTGATTGGCTTTCATAGCTGGCGACTCTTGACAAATTCAACTCGTAATATGTGTTTTGACTAAAATTATGAACAAATTTCAGGGTCTGCCCGTTCCGGCGGTAACGGGGATAACCGGCAAAATCAAAATAGGCATATTTATTACCGTATTCTCCCTCGTAACTCAGATAATCCATTCCATGACATGTATTATCCTGATTGTAATATCCGGATAAAATCAGCATCTTATTGCCGCTGAGATTATAGCTTACTTTATACGTTCCGTCTATCCAGCTGCCCATTTCCCGGTAAGCATTGCCGGTGATTGGCGGAGCAGTGCGGTACCGGCCGGATACAAAAAGCCTGAGTTTGTCTGTAAACGTCGGGCCTCCAAAAGCAAATTCTACCTGATATCCGCTCTCTTCCGTATAATTTGTCAGGGGTTGATGAGTATCCATATAATATTGATATGCTTGCTCGGGAGTCCAGGAACAGGCTGGATTGTTGCCGTATTTCCCGTCAGGGTCTACCCACATATTCGGATAATCAATCCACCATTGCAGATGTCTTGCATGCGTGTTTTCCCAATAGCGTTCACTCGAATAGTCATAAAGTGCCGTTCCCCAGTGATACAATCCCGGAGGAACCCATCGGAACTCAACCGAACCCACATAATGGTCCGGACCGCCGCGTGTAATAATATTAAATACGCCGGATTGGGCTTCACCATATTCTGCGTCAAAACCGCCCGTAATAATTTCCAGTTCTTCGATTGCCATCAGGTTAATATTAAAATATGGTTGAGAATTTAAAGGATTCCTTGCCCTCATTCCGTCAATCATAAAAGCAACCTGATCCAGAGTTCCCATACGGACCGTCAATTCTCCGGAGGGATTGTAATCAATGCCGGGAATTGACGTCAACAAATCAGAGAAATTTGAAACTGGGCGGGAAGCAATATCAGCAGATTCGATAATGACACGGCTGGATGTCTTATCAAGTTCTATCAACGGCCGCTCTGCCACAACAGTTACGGCATCGCCAAATTCCAGAATAGTTTCTTCCATGAAAAAATCGACTCGCGTGCTGTGATTCATGTTTACATTGACGTTCGTCTTTATGATTTGTTTATATCCTATCATCGTTGCCGTAATAACATAAGAACCCGGCGGAACATTCAGGATATAGTAATCCCCTTCAGAATCGGTAGCGGCTCCCATATTTGAATTATTAATAACAACATTGACGCCGGGCAGAGGATTCCCGGTTTTCTGATCGACAATTGTGCCAATAATCTTACCTGCTGCTGAAAAACCGGTTGAAAAACTCAGCAGAATTATCAATAATGAAATGCCGATTTTAAAATGTACGGGGATCATTCTTTTGGAAAACATTTCGTTATCTCCAAGCGTATATTCATATCTGATTTACATTTATATTTAATTGAAAAAATCATGGAAAATCCAGACCCTCTCGTTAATCTTCAAAATTGATGACTGCTTTAACAAATCCCATCGGTTTATCATGTGCTGCCTGGAATGCTTCTTCAATTTTATCAAGAGGATAAACATGGGTTATCAGGGATTTTAAATTCATTTTCCCCTGATTCAACAATTTTATTCCCAATTCAGCACCGTATAAAATCTTATTCATGTCTCTAAAATGAGCATTCAAAATATGAAAAGCCATCCAGTTCCAGTATCCCAAATCTTTAATAATTCTCTCCCCCGGATGATATCCAAAAATGACCAGTTTACCTTCCATACGAAGAATATCCGAAGCCATATCCAAAGTAGCCTGGTTTCCCCCTACCTCGAAAGCTATATCAACACCCTTATTGTTTGTGATTGCCTTAATACGTGAAGCAACATTGTCTTTTAAAGGATTAAGAACAACATCCGCACCCAAATCTTTGGCCAGTTTCAACATATCGTCACGTACATCCACGGCAATAATTTTTCCGGCGCCTTTTAGCCGGATTTGCTGTAAAAGAATAAGACCCATAAACCCGGTGCCAACCAGAGCAACCGTGTCACCCAATTCAATATTTGACAGAATAATGCCGTTTGTTGTACAGGATATGGGTTCTGCCATCGCTTCAATAAACGATATATTATCATGGATGGGAAAAATACGATTTGCCTTTACAGCCACTTCTTCGGCATACCCGGAATGATCGGTCCATATTGCTACACGGTCACCGGGATTAAATCCTTTAACAGATGATCCGCATGCCGTAATAATACCGGAAACTTCGTGACCGATGTACCGGGGATAATCCAGACCGTTAATCGTGTTTGCCCATTGATGGATTTCAGAATGACAAACACCGCATGCTTTTACCTGAATAAGGCATTCATCATGTCCATACACCGGCCGGCCGGTATTTTCTATTCGAAAATCGTGTGCTCCATAGAGTGCTGCAATACGCATAATTCCCCTTTAACTTTTCAAAAGATAAAACAGGGGTGGCATAAACATACCACCCCTGAAGGTGAATTTACTTCATCAGGATCATTTTACGGGTTTCCATAAAATTATCAGTAATTAACTGATAAAAGTATATACCGCTTGAGAGACTGGTCCCGTTGAAGGATACAGAATAGGTTCCCGGAGAAAATACTCTGTTATTAATGAGAACAGACACTTCTTTTCCCAACATATCGTAGACTTTCAAAGTCAGCGGACTTTGATCATTGACCACGAAACGAATTGTCGTTGTTGGATTGAAAGGATTCGGATAGTTTTGCATAAGAGCAAATGTTTCCGGAATCACATTTTTGTCTGCACCATGAATACCGGTTGGACTGGTTACGAAATTCAGCAAAGCCCAGTATTCGGAATTCTGCTGAATATATGATGCACACCAGCCCAGATCGCCGGGATCGGTAAAGGGTTCATCGGGAACATGAGGAAGCCACGTATAATATCCGTAAGCATCTCCGGAGCTTTCACGGGCAGCTGTTGAACCAAAACTTCCTCCCATATTAAAGCCCACAGATGCATTTGCTTTCACATTCGGATTATGAACGGCAATCTCAACATTCCATACACCGGTTTCCTTGTCCCATGTAGCGGCTGAACGAAGGAACTCTGCCGTATCAAATATCAGGGCAGTGTCAAGCTCAGAAACCCATACCGGAAATCCGTCATTCAGTGTAACACGGTCTCCCATGATCATCAAATGATACGGACCGTCCGGCGCAGCCAGGGGATTGCCTTCCCAATTGTTCCAGCTTTCCACGCCCAAACGATTTGAAAGACCGACAAACAGCTGATCGCCTGCCCAGTGACCGAAGGTATCCTGATCACTCACAAAACGGCCTCCCCAGTATAAATCTGTTGAGTCATCTACAAATTCATCAACATGAAGGAAAATATACAGAGAGTCATCTGTCCAGAGAATACGGCCATACAATTCGTCATATTCCGGTTCAGCAATATCCCGTCCGTATGAATTTGCCCAGATGTTGAATCCTGTGGCTGTTATCACATTGACTTCAGCCGCCTGATCCCAGACTGCTTCATCCATCACACCGTCGATGACGATATCGGATGGAGACACTTTGGGAACAGCCAATTCCGGACGGGAGATATCTTGGCCTGCCGCCGGAACATGTAATACCAGAAACGGTATCACGAATAACAAGAGAAAATACAATTTTCGCATTCTTTCCTCCTTTGTTTAACAAATAATCACACAAACCATTGAACAATTAACATTGTTATCTCTTTTTTATCACCTCCTGTTTTAATGTTGCTCACCATGCTTTAGAATGTATATCTGAGGTTCATTGACGGAATGATTGTTGCCGCTTTATATGTGCCGGGAAATCTGTTATTATCTGTTTCTTTAACACGGACTTTGGTTCCGATTGCATACGCAATTCCAAGATCGATCATATATTTTTCATAGATAACAAAACGTATCCCGGAAGACAAGATATGTTGGCTGACTGTAGGGAACAGAAAACTATACGCTTCCTTGTCATTGGGATTTGATTGATAACGGTATCCGAAACGAAATGCTAATTCATCGTTAGGGATATATTCCATGCCAATGCCCGCTGAAAAACTATTCCTGGAATAAAACGGAATATGTGTCCACGAAAAACCAATCACCGAATCTGCGTCAACACCATTCATACGGGAAGTCCAACCGGTATCCGAATATTCTATGTTAATTTTAGACGGTACATCTTCCCAGAAGTCGGCAGAAATATCACAATTCAAATTGAATTGGTCATTCATACGATACAAAAAACCTAGTCCACCGTTAACAGGAACTTTAAAATTGCCGGTGATATTGGATTGAGACTGCAAGCTGTCGACACGTGCCGCAAAGAAATCTGTTTTTGCCTTACCTTCTGTATCCCATTGAACTGAACTTCGCACCGCACCCCCGACCTGGAGAGACGGAGATAGGGGGAACATAAATCCGGAACTGAACCCATAGGCATTTCCTTGTAATTTTAAATCGACAGAATATGCCGGATTCTTTTTATTAACAGGATAATCGCTATTTAACATAGGATACGCAAAATGCTGTTTAAGGTCATAATAACTTACAGCAAACCCAATAGACAATTTTTTTACCTTTAAACCAAAAACTTGTGAAATCACATCGGTTCGTGTCTCGGAAATCATTTCAAAACCATAAAGGCGATCCAGATTATTGACATTAAAAATCAATGCCAGCGGCCATCGGACTGAATAATCGTGAACCCGGTTATAAAGAGTAGCGATGCCTGCATTTGGAGAAAACATCCAGTATAAACCGGCAGATCCTCCAAAATCATTGATGTAATGTGAGCGATGAAGGTCGTTATTTTCTTTACGATATTCATACCTGCCGGCTTTTCCGGCAGTATGGACTGAAAACCCAAAGCCCGAAGAAACAAGAACTCTCGAGGGATTGGAAAAGGCACTCGTAATTTCATCAGGTCCGGCGTAGTAAAGACCTCCCAGAGCTAATGATTTTGTACCGGTTACTTCGTTGAAATTTGCATCACCTGCCATAACCATACTGAAAAACATCAAACATGTAACCATGATAATTGTAATCGTTTTTTTCACACCTGAAATCCTCCGTAATACCGTATATATCTATTACCAGGTAGTAAACGTGATATATGCATGGTACTTGGTTGATCTTAAATGATTGACACCATCCCAGTCTTTTCCGGCAATCCAGAATAAATAAGTCCCATTTCTTTCAAGTCCTGAAAGCGGGTATTCTTTGAAAGCACGCGTACCCGGAAACGATTCTCCCAGGAGAATGGGCGGAGATATGACATTATTTTTCCCGTAGACATTTTGACCGCTTGAAGTATCAACAGACCAGACTTCCCACACAATTTTTTTAGGATCATATGTTGCAGCTTTGCACAATCCCATGGCAGCAATGAGCGTATCGCTTACGCTTTTGTCAATAATTTTCCAATCAAAAACCAAATTATTGCTGGTATCGGTTTCCGTAAGAAAAATTTCTGCAAAACCGCCTCGTTTTTGAATGCTGCTAATATCAACATTGGTAAAAACATCGATCCATCTGCTTCTCTGCCAGTGATATAAGACATTTAACCACAACGTATCATCTTGAAGAATATAGGGTAAGGTATCCATATCCATGGGTAATATGATTTTACCCGGATTGTCGGCAATTATGGGCCAGACCTCTTCTTTTGCTATCCAGTATGTATAATTGCTGTCTTCAATAAACGGCTCATATTTTCCGCCCAGACTTTCAGTCAGGTCCTGAATTCCAGACGGCAGCCTGCCATATTCAACCGGGTAATGCAGTTGATTTCCTTCAGCTTTGATAAGCCATTGCAGCGTAGAATCCAGAATTGCATGACCTCCGCGATTTACGCCAAAAGCCGTCACATATCCGCCCAGCCAGGTGATGCGCGGTGTGAAAGAACCCTGTTCTATAATAATATTATCCAATGGCTGAGTACCTGAATACGGCGCCAGCGTTTTATCATCCACACACCCAAAACACATTAAAAGAACACATAACAAAATTGGCAGAACCGGGTTATGCAGGATATTTCGTGATTCATTTATCATGATATTCATACCTATCATTTAATTATCCCTTAATACCGCTAAGTGTAATTCCTTTTATGAAATACTTCTGTGCAAAGAAAAAGACCATCAATATTGGCATTGTAGCCATCACTGATCCGGCCATCAATAAATCCCAATCCGTGATATAACGATCTCTGAAAACGGCAAGTCCCAGTTGAACCGTGCGCAAATGTTCAGAATTAACCACAATCAATGCCCAAATAAAGTCGTTGAACGTTCCCATGAATGTAAAGATCGCCAATGTAGCCAATGCCGGTTTGGAAAGAGGCAAAATAATCTGCCACAAAACCCGGAACTTGCTGCAGCCGTCTATGTAGGCGGCTTCCTCCAATTCCCTGGGTATGGTCATAAAAAATTGTCTCAACAGAAAAGTACCGAAAGCCGATGCCAGGCCTGGAACAATCATAGCCTGATAACTGTCAATCCACCCAAGCCAGTAAAGAACCATAAAACTGGGGATCATTGTAACCTGATAGGGAATCATCATAGTGCCGAGAAAAATATAGAAAAGAACATCCCGGCCCCAAAATTTTAAGCGGGCAAAAGCATAGGCTGCCATTGAACATGTTATCAATTGTCCCAAAGTAACCACTGAAGCGACGAACAGACTATTCAGATAGTATCGGCCAAAAGGTGCTGCTTCAAAGGCCCGGACATAATTATTCCACTGAATTTTTTCAGGCAGCCATTTGGGCGGATAGGCAAATATATCTCCCATATCCTTAAACGATGTGAGTATCATCCAAATAAAAGGAACAATGGTAATAAAAGCCAGTACATATATGGATGCGTGCAGCAGAGCAGATTTTCCGAACCGTTTTACGTTATACATATTCATTTTTCTCATAAAGCCTCATAACCTGAACGGCTGCGCATATATTTGACTTGCAGTAACGTGAGAACAGCCAGCATAGCAAAAAACAAATAAGCCACAGCCGATGCATACCCCATTTCAAAAAATTTGAAAGCATATTCATAAATATAAAACACCATGACTTTGGTAGAGCCCATGGGGCCTCCGGAAGTCAGAACATACACGATGTCAAACACCTGGAAAGAACTGATCATGGACATAATCATAATAAAAAAGGTCGTCGGCGTCAGCATGGGAACAGTTATATTCCAGAATTTTGACCACCGCCCGGCACCGTCAATTTCTGCAGCTTCATAATATGTATCCGGAATTCCCTGAAGACCTGCAGAAAACAGAATCATATTCACGCCCAGTGTTTTCCACACACCCATCAGAATAAGGGCAATCATGGCAGCTCTGCTGTCATTCAGCCAGTTAACGGGTGGTATTCCAAAAATTCCCGTTGCATAATTCAGCAACCCGAAATTCGGATCATAAATCCATCGCCAGATCAAGGCAGCGGCAACCGGCGAAATAATAACCGGTGTAAAAAAAGCCGTCCGCAAAAAGCGTTTTCCTTTAATTTGTTTGTTCAAGGCAATTGCCAGGAACAGTGCAATGATCATATTTAAAGGAACCGTTCCCAATGTATACATGGCGGTTTGTTTTAAAACCATCCAAAATTCCGGATCAGTGAGCAAGCGCTGATAATTGGCCAATCCTACAAAAGCGTGTGAAGAGCTGAACATATTCCACTTGTGAAAACTCAAATAAAAAGAAAAGAAAACCGGAAACAGGATAAACATGGAAAAAATCACAAGTGTCGGGGATAAAAACAGCAGACCGGTTATAAAATTTCGCCGATTTTGTTTAGCATGGTATTGTTTTTGAGAACTGCCTGGCATGTTTTAATTATCCGAATTAGTGTAAAGTGATCGTAGGAGCTGATTTGATTTTTCCGCAGAGCGATTCAGGGCTTCGCGGGGCTCCATTCCTCCCAGAGTGGCTGCTTCGATAGCCTCGGCAATATGCCGTGTGATCTGCAAACCATAATTGTCTAAAGGTCTTTGCACCTGTGCCACATCCATTTGATCAACAAAAACCTTGAAGTTGGGATGTTCATTTAAATACTCAACAAATTCCGGGACCTTTGACACAGATTTACGTACGGGCAAATATCCGGATTTCATAGCCCATCTGGCTTGAACATCGGGTCGAATAATCCATTTAATAAATGTCCATGCAGCGTCCGGATTGGGGGATTGCTTAAAAATCACCAAATATTCCCCGCCCACAACGGTTGCCTGTTTTGCCGGACCGGCCGGAAGCGGTGCAAATGCCCAGTCCAGATTTTTCAGCATTGTATTAAACCGGGGAAGGTTCCAGGGGCCATCCATGGACATGGCAACCCGTTTCGAAGCAAAAGCCACATCATAATCAGCCGTAAAGGTTTTCAAATTTAATTTATCGTATATCTCTTTCCATAGCGTGAGTGCCTGCACACCGGCTTCACTGTTATACAGAACTTCTGTCTGTTCTTCGTTGACGATATAACCGCCGGCCTGCCACAAATAGGGTATCCATTGCCACATCATCCATCCGCTTAAGGGACCGGATGCGGGAAAAATCGGAACAAAAAACCCAATTTGATCAAATTTGCCGTCGTTATTAAAATCATCGGATAACGTAACAGCATATTCCCGGAGTTCATCCCAGCTTCGGGGCGGGTTTTCCGGATTTAAACCGGCTTTACGCATGAGATCTTTATTGTAAATTAATGCCAGATTTGTTGCTTCCATTGGAATACTGTACAATTTTTTCCTTAGAGACGCATACTGCAGCAAAGCAGGATAAATATCCTTAATCTCATCATCAGTCAAACCATTTTCACCGTTGATAAAATGAGCCATCTCATAAATGGCATCCGCATCAACAAGATCGGCCAGAAAATCTGAATGAATCCAGGATATATCAGGGGCTGTGCGGCTTTGAATCGCCGTAATCAGTTTCTGTATGAGGGCATCTCCGGTCGGAACATATTGAGCATTGATTTTTATATCGGGATATTCCGTTTCAAACTGCTCAATTAAATCATTGAGTGCCGGTATCGTCGATGCTACAAAACTATGCCAGAACGTAATCGTTATCGCATCAGGATTTTCAGTCTTGCTTTTTGAACAACCGAATAAAAGCAAAATCATCATCAGATAAACACAAAATTTGAATCTTTTATGGGCGGTCTTAGGGTGTGCTAACGATTGCGCAACTTTTGTATACCTTATCTTGTCCAGTTTCAAACACATATTCATGCCTTTTTTACTGATTTTTCTTCAGTGTTGTTACGGGTTTCCCAGTTTTTTAACTGATTTACGGATATTTAGGGTTGGTTTTAATTCAATCCGGCTTTTTTCCATTTGACCGGAGCTTTTTATTTCCTGCAGCAGGAGTTTTACGGCGATTTCACCCATTATTTCCCACGGCTGCCTCACGGCTGTTAACGGAGATATGAGATATGGAGCATAATCAATGTCATCAAACGAAACCAGGGATATGTCGTCAGGGATCCTTAGTTTCTCTTCGAAAACGGCATCCAGAACCCCAAGAGTAATCAAATCACTGGTTGAATAAATAACGGATGGCGGATTTTTCATATTCAAAAGATACTTCGTTTCAATATATCCGTTTTCCCGACGGTAATCCTTGCCCACAATAAGGTTTTTATCCACATCAACCTTGTATTTTTTATGGGCATCCAGATAGCCTTTGATACGCTGATCATTCGTTGACGTTTTTGTAAGCCCCTGGATAACGGCAATCCGTCTGTGTCCGCTCTCCAATAAGTATTCAACGGCCTTCATCGATCCGTTATAATTGTCAACAAGAACGGAATTGGTTGAAATATCGTCAAAACATCTGTCCAGAAGAACAACAGGAACTTTGCTTTCCACAAGTTCACTGATATGTTGTGATTTCAATCCGACAGGCATGATGATAAACCCGTCAACACCTTTATTTCTCAGCAATTGTATCTGTTCAATTTCTGTTTCCTGATTTTCATCCGTATTGCAAACGATGAGAATATATCCGGATTCATACATGCCAATTTGTATGCTGCGGGAAACATGTGCAAAAAATGGGTTGGAAATATCAGGAATAACCAATCCAATTGCATGTGTTTTCTTTAAACGCAAACCCCGTGCCACCTGGTTGGGCTGGTAATTCATTTCGTTTGCAATACGCTCAATCATCAAACGGGTTTTTGCGCTAATTCGGTAATTTTCACCCACACCATTCAACACTCTCGATATAGTCGAGACAGAATAACCCGTTCGCCGCGCAATATCCTTTAGTGTTATTGGCATGTCGGTTCCAATCTGAGTAATACGTAATAATAATTAGCACAATCGTTTTCGCAATTTCATATTAAGTTTAATTTTCTATTTTGTCAAGCATTTTTTAAAAAAATCTTTTTTTACCGGAGTTAACCGATCGCAATCATACTCCCGGAAATAAAAAAGTGTCATTTGTGATTGGAATAATTCCCCTATCATTATTACTGCAAACTAGTCCTTTACAGTTTCAAGGTGAAGCTTGTATATTTATTTACAATTCTATGGAGATATTTATGACTCAACTTTTTGCCGGTCTGGATGTATCTACTCAAAGCTGTAAACTGATTATTCTCAATACCAGTTTACAAAAAATAATGTTCTCTCATTCCCTGAACTATGACAAGGATCTTCCCCATTACAATACAGAAAATGGGACTGTAAAAGGTCTGGAGGAAGGGGTTTCCGAATCCGATCCCAATATGTGGATTGAAGCGGTTGAAAATGTATTCGCGATTGCTAAAAGTCAGGGTATTGATTTCAGTAATATTGCCTGTATTTCTGTGTCCGGCCAGCAACACGGTCTGGTTGCGCTGGATAGTTACGGTAACCTTTCAAGGCGCTACAGTAAATTGTGGAATGATTTCTCCACACAGGAAGAGTGTGATATATTGCATGATTTGACAGGCGGCATTGAAAATATGGTCCGTGAAGTCGGCAACAGTCAGAGAACTGGATATACAGCCAGTAAAATTTTTCATATGTTGCGCCATGAACCCGAAACATATCATAAAACTGACACATTTTTTCTGGTCCACAATTATATCAACTGGTTTTTGACCGGCGGTGTAAAAGTTATGGAATATGGAGACACATCCGGAACAGCGTTGTGGAACCCTGCAGCCCGCAACTGGTCGAAAAAAATTATTCAGGCAATCGATCCGGAATTGATAAAAAAACTGCCTGACGTTGTGATTCCTCATAAAACAATCGGAACGGTATCGCAGAAACTGGTGCAGAAATTTGGTTTTAATCCCTCCTGCCGGATTGATGCCGGAAGCGGTGATAATATGTATGGAGCCGTCGGTACCGGCAATGTTGTGCCCGGCATCGTAACCATCAGTCTGGGAAGCAGCGGTACGGCTTATACATTTCTCGAAGAACCCTACATTGATCTTTCAGGTGAAATTGCCTGTTTTTGTGACAGCACGGGAAATTATCTGCCGCTGCTCTGTGTATCGAATCTTGCAAACGGGTATAATGATTACCTTAAGCAATATAATCTAACCCATGAAGATTTCAACCGTATAATAAAAAAAACCAAACCGGGTAATGCCGGCCGTATTCTGCTACCATGGTATGAAGGTGAACGGACACCGGATCTTCCGTTAGCTGCTCCTGTATATTTTGGGTTTAAAACCGGGGATTTTACACGGGAAATACTGTGTCGTGCCCTGCTGGAAGCACATGTATTGAACCTCTACAACGGATTTAAGAAAATGCCCGTGCATGTCAACGAAATCAGACTAACGGGCGGTTTGGCAAAATCCGAATCCTGGTGTCAGGCAATTGCAGATATTTTCGAAGCCGAAACTCTTCCGGTCCGGGGCGAAGGCGCCGCTATGGGTGCAGCGCTGCATGCTGCCTGGGTTTGGGAAGCAGAAAACGGCAACCGACAGCCTATCAGTGAATTCATAGCTCCGTATATTGAACTAGAGACCAAACTAAGAAAAAAACCTATTCCGGATAATGTGAAACAATATAAAAAACAGAAAAAATTATTCGAGGCTATCAGTTTACGTATACGCGGTTTAAACGGAGATGACCCCTTTAAACTCAGGATGCAATTGATTTAAGAAAATTACCTTTCCGTGTTTGAAAAAATATTTTTTATAGGGTAAAACGGTTCGGTAATCCCTATTACCAAATGTACAGACTAAATGTGCCGCTAAACCCATACTTGACGTTAATCCTTTTTCTGAAACTTATGATAGAGCAGATAGGCTATCCCCACAGCCACGGGAAGCAGTGCCCAGCTGGCATGCTTAAGTTCTGTTGCAAAGAACAGGGCAATAAAGAGAGCAATCCCGAATGTGAGAAGAATTAATCCTCTTTTCAGATTATCCACCTCTTTCTTAACAATAATTTCCGGGATATTAACACCCATTTCGATTGCTTTCATGATCTGGGTATGGGTTAATTCTTTTTCCTTGAATTGAATATAAATCAGGTATGCAATGACTCCGAAGAAGGGGATCATGATACCCAGGGGAACCAACACTTCTGTCATTTTATGTCTCCTTTGTTTTTTTATTTAAAGACCGGACAAAATAAAAATTGTTGCAGAAAATTTTAAAAAATTCTTTTATGATAAAATTATGAACAACAAAAATCCGGAAGAACTGTCTATGGAATATATGGCAGACCATCAGGAAACGGAGATACTGAACGCATTCCGGAGCGGTAAAACGCATCAGGCATTAAAACGTCTCATGGATTTTACGGGGGACCTTGTTTACGGAATGGCCCTTCATTATACGGGAAATGAAGACGATGCTGCGGATATTACACAGGATGTTTTTTTGAAATGCTGGAAAAAGCTGGGGACTTTCAAGGGTGAATCGCCGCTGAAATGCTGGGTATTAACCGTCACCCGGAACACTTGTTTCACATTCTTAAAAAGCCGGCAACGAAAAATCACCCGGGATGATGTGAGTATGACGGAAACGGGGTTGTGTGAATCGGGTTTTGAAGGATTGTCTCCGGACATTAGGCACTATATGGAAAAACTGGAAGAAGACGTAAAAACTCCGTTGATCCTGTATCATTTTATGGGGTGCCGATATGAAGAGATTTCACGGATATTGGGAATACCTTTGAATACATTAAAAGCCCGTATCAGGCGAGGGCGGCTTATCTTGGCGAAAACGTTAAAACGTGAGGGATATCAGCATGTCGTGTAAAGACTTTGAAAAAGAGTGGATAGAGAACGGCACAGAAGGCCTTTCACTCAGCTCACGCAGACATCTGCAGATGTGCAATGCCTGCCGAAATCTGGCAGACGGCATGAATGAATTGGAACACGAGCTGGACAGAGTGTCACCGGTCCGGATGCCGGGGCAATTAAAAAGAGACATATTAAACCGAGCAGTAAACCCTTATCCCTGGAGTCAGTTTACTTTAAACCTTCTTGCAATCCTTGCCTTTGTTCCGATTATAATATTAAACATTCACAGAATTTCCGGTTTACTGCAGACAATATACATAAAAATGACCACCAGTCTGTTCACCTATCCCGTGTTATCGGCCGCAGGAATGATCCTCATTGCCGGCAGTATACTGACATTACCCTTGATAAGAAACAGACTGTAGTCAGACGGCTGCCCAATCAGTAGCCGGTAGCCGGTAGCCGGCTACTGATTTTGGTTTCCGATAAAAACATTTATTTTCTCAATAAAGACCGTTATATTTTCAGGCTTTTTGAAGACATGCGCACGTAGCTCAGCTGGATAGAGCGACGGATTCCGGTTCCGTAGGCCGAGGGTTCAAATCCTTCCGTGCGTACAGATGCGTCACTAGCTCAATTGGTAGAGCAGCGGACTCTTAATCCGTTGGTTCTAGGTTCAAGTCCTAGGTGGCGTACGAAGATAAGTAACTGATTATCAACATTATATAAGCCTCCAAGTCGTTCCGGGGGCTTGTTTTTTATCCGGGGAAAAGTGCCGGAATTGCTTAATTTTAGCATGGTTTTATCATCCTTAACGGAAACATAGCGGAAACATTTTCAGGGTTGTTCCAATAGTGTATTGTATTGGTTTTACGTGGTGTTAGGGGAATACTACTGAATAGCTGCAGAGGAGTATCTTCCATAAATTACCCAGACGATAGAAACTGACCGATTACAGTAACGGAAACACACTTCGAGACTAACATTACTATAACAAACTGATTATCTGCTTGTTACAAGTACAGAAAATATTACATGCATGAACAAAAACGGAAACATAGCGGAAACATGTGCTGCAATGATTCCCTGAGAGGGTACTGTTTTATTGAAAAACCGGGGCTTATCACAGGAAACATCCCATGCAAAACCCCGGATTCATGTCAGGACTTCTGGTTCCGAATGCTGATCACATTCTTCAGATAGTCGATGGGGATCTTGGTGTAGATTTCAGTCACGACAACAGAAGAATGTCCCAAAACCTGTTTGGTCAGGTTGATATCCCGGTGTTCAATCCAGTGGCGCACGGCAAAGGTATGTCTCAGGCTGTGGAAAGTGATATCATCAGACAATCCGGCTTTTTGGGCAAACACCTTGAACTGATGAGAGACAGTACATTTATGCGGGATATTCTCTTTCACTTTCAGGTATGCTTCATCATGGGAAATTCCACTCTTTATTATCATATAACATGCACGTGACTGAAAAACTGGGATGGCCAACCAACATTAGATGTCTGTAAACAGCAGATGTAAATGACACATTTGATATTTCAGGACTAACTTCGGAAGAATATTTAATATAAAACCTAGCTCAAACGTTGCAAAACGTTAGCAACTTATTTTCTCTTGACTAATAAAAAATAGAATATTATATTTAAAAAAAGATGAATATTCCAATTGTAAAACTAAAATAAGTAAGAAATCGTCAGAGACAGAGAGGTTATACTCTCCATTACTAATTTTTTACTTATGATAAGTCACTTAAAACATTGTAATATGAAAGGGTGAGCAAATGAAATCTTCTAAGAAAAACGTTTTGCACCGAATGACCAGTAATTTTATTGGTTTTGGACTTCCTACAAAAAAGTGGACAGCTAGATACGCTTCAAGCAGCATGGTTTGATTTTTTGATTTCATAGTATAATGTTAAATACTGTTTGGGTGATAGATACCCCAGAGATGAGTGTTTTCTATCTTTGTTATAAAAGGTTTCAATATAATCAAAAATAGCTGTACGGGCTTCTTTTCGGGTTTTAAAAGAGTGTTGATAGACCCATTCAGCCTTCAGCGTTTTAAAGAAGCTTTCAGCCACGGCATTGTCATAGCAGTTACCGGTATCACTCATGCTTTGTTCAAACTTCTGCTTTTTCAACAGCATTTTAAAGCTGTCAGCCGCATACTGGATTCCCCGATCCGAATGAAAGATCAATCCTTCAGGGACCTTATTCCGTGCACAGGCATGACGCAGTGCCGCTTCTGTTGTCTGAGACGTATACAGGCGATCACTCATGGACCATCCAACAACTTCCCGATGATACAGATCAATGACAGACGTCAGATACAGCCAGCCTTCCCGTGTCCGGATGTAGGTAATGTCGGATACCCATACTTTGTAAGGTCTTTCAACATTGAAGTTCTGTTCTAAACGATTGGGAGCAAGTAGATGGCTGTGCTTTGAATTGGTGGTGATCTTGAACTTTTTATGCCGTTTCGCATGGATACCGGCAATTTTCATTAAGCGGGCTACACGGGCTTTACTGCATATAATACCCGCATCACGGAGTTCTTCCGTCATACGTGGACTT
>NPIE01000771.1_pt1 | contig 76930 bp, 107 predicted proteins | sample 8637661 | NCBI WGS metagenome assembly NPIE01 (sample SAMN07420842, study PRJNA396082) | bioreactor metagenome | isolation source: sample BA12 brine-fed electro-methanogenic bioreactor BA | place: Japan: Kochi | collected 2016-12-09
AGGGCCTACGGGACCTGCCGGGCCCAGGACGATCTTGTTCCTTCCACAGTCGTTTGGCTATCCGGCATCCGACCCTGCGGAGCTAACCGAATGGGCAGGAACGAACACCACCCGCCAGGAAGCCAGATTCGACGACACGACCGAGGAGTTCGTCACTGGCGGGTTCTTGCTTCCGAGCAACTTTGATTCAAGTGGGACCGTTACGATCATAGTCGTGGGGAGATCTGTCACGGCCGCCTCCTCCAAAAACGTCGCCTTCAATTTCCGGCACCTTCCTCTCGCTGCTTCCGAAGCGATGGATACGGCGTACACGTCGGGAGCATCCGGCAACAAAGCCACCGACTCGACGCAGGGCGATTTGGAAGTTCATTCATGGAACCTCTCATCGCCAGGATGGACAGCATCTGACTGGATCGACTTCAAATTTTCGAGGAACCCCAGCGCAACTAACAACCTTGCCGGTGATTGGGCTCTGCGGGGCCTTGCGATCCTGATACCGATGACGGGGTGAGATGATGGCAGATAAATCATTAGTAGAACTAGGCAGAGAATCGATCGTAACATCTTCGGTCATTTCATCGGAAGATTTGGACCGGCTCGACGGAATCCGAGACTCGCTGATGCTGTCGGTAGACACTCGGACTATCTGGCGAACGAGAACCGAGGCGGAAGTTTCGGTCTTGAACGATCTCAAATATCCGACTCCAGCAGCAAAATTCCATCAAGCAGCCCGAGAACAAGTGGTATTTTTTGACAACCTCCACCATCTCAGTTTTGATTACCGGCGCAAGTTGCTCGACCTGGAAGAGATCGATCTCAAGCTGAAAGAGGCAACTCCTGGGTCAATCGAGGCCCGGCGTCTGGTGATTGACCGAGAAGAAGCGATCTACATGCTCTCGGTCATGCAACATGAGGGTAGGGAACGGGTCAGAGAGATCGTGATGTGGGAAGAAATTAAACAAAACTGTCTAAATGATGATCCTACGATCCATCCCGACGATAAGAACGCCGACCAGATAAAAGGGTTCACGCTCCGGTATATCCGGGAACTTCCGGCAGCGTTACAGGCCAAGACCGATCCAGGCGCGGCAAATAACATTATCGGTCAGGCTGCATCAGGGTTGGCGGAATGTGACCGACTCGGTATAGATCTCGGTAAGGAAGGACGCGATGCAAAACGTCTCTTACGCGGCAGGGGATTAGTGTTATGACTGGGTGGGGGACGGGTGACAATTTAGGGACCGCGAGACGGTCTCTAGCTGGTGGAGGTGACCCGACGGATGCCATTTGTATGGGTGGTCAGGTGGGATCGTCTAAGTCCAATATCACCGAAGAGTACAACGGTTCATCTTGGTCGTATGGTGGAAATATAGGAACGGCGAGATGGGGGCTGGCGGGCGGCGGCAACTCGTCTAGCGCTATTTGTATGGGTGGGTACACGTCACCAGGTTTCGTCGTTACCACCGAAGTGTATAATGGCACATCTTGGTCGTATGGTGGAACTCTAGGAACAAGTAGAGATTCGCCCGGTGGTGGCGGCAGTCCGTCTGATGCTATTTGTATGGGTGGGAAAAGTGGCACCTCATCGTGGACCCAAACCACCGAAGAGTACAACGGTTCATCGTGGTCGTATGGTGGAAATATAGGAACGGCGAGATGGCGTTTGGCGGGGGATGGGGCCTCATCTGATGCTATTTGTATGGGCGGGCGGGACAGTAGCTTGTCGGACTTAAACGCAACCGAAGAGTACAACGGCTCATCTTGGTCAGCAGGCGGTAACCTAGGAGCGGCGAAGCACTCTCATATCGGAGGGGGGAACTCGTCTAGCGCTATTTGTATGGGTGGTTATGTGGGATCGTCTAATTCCGCCACCACCGAAAAGTACAATGGTACATCTTGGTCGTATGATGAAAATCTAGGGACGGCGAGACGGGCACTGGCGGGCGGGGGCAATCCGTCTAGCGCTATTTGTATGGGTGGGTATACCACCTCTGATTCAAACGTAACCGAAGTGTACATCGCCGATACATTAGGTGGCGCTATAATGTACTGAGCGAGGTGAAAGAGTGGATATAATCAATGTCGAGACAAACAAAATATTGTTCAGTAAGCATACCCCCGAAACGGAGTTCGACGCGGCGGCATGGGTCCGCCTCCAGGATGTCGATTTCACCGGGGTCGGGGTAGCGGACGTATCGACCAGTGAAGGGAAAACGGCTCTTAGACGGGTCGCAAGAGGATCGTATGTCATTGAGAATCTGGTCGCCAGATGGAAAACCGAAGAAGTGCTTTACGATCTCGAAGCGGCCAGGACGGAGAAAATACGAGAGCTTAACATACGGACCATAACTCTGATCGAGGACCGAGCCGGGGATAAGCTCGGTTCAAGTGAGGCCGATATCAGGGCATTGTTCGCCGAGTTCGGCGACAGGACCGCACAGTTAGCCGCAACTCTGGCGCTAGTTTTGATGATCGGACAGAGTATCACGGTGTCCGACATCCTATCTCAGTACAGCGACATCCTGGCCCAAATTAAAGCGGCTACATCGAAAGAAGAGTTAGACGCGATCACGATTCCGTAATCGCCAGTGAGCAAAAAAAGACCAACTGGTTACTGTCTGAACCAAACCCCCACCACGAGGGTGGAGGGAGGGAACCGGGGAGAGAACCCGGCTCCACTTAAACCATCGTCATTGCTCCCACGGGAAAACATACTCCCCGCGAGGCTTCAGTTCTCGGATGTCTACTTCTTGGACTGGCGTGAATCTAGGAGGTGGGTCTTGGACCCACATCACTCCGGGCAGATTTTCCTTACCGGGCAGACTCCAGGGTTCAGATACACGGAAGCCAGTCCACGGAGACGGCTCCACAGGAGTCATTGCCCCAGAGCTGAATGAACTTCTCGATAGAGAAAACTCCCGTCAGGTCCTCCACGGATCGCCCGTATTCGTCGTGACGTCCCTTACCGTTGACCTGAGTGTCCTTGGACAACCACCCGATATGGGCAACACCAATGACGTTGGAGTTAATGTTCGCTTCGAGAGCTCCGGTACAGTCGCCGCAATCGTTCTCGATGACTTCACCATCGTCGCCGATAACTCCGTCATCCCTCCTGGTCTTGATCTCGGTGTTCCTCTGGAGGTGCTCGGCATGGGTGTACATCTCAACGGCCACAGCCCCTATGTAATAGTTCTGAACACAGAGCTGATCTATCCACTTCTGGTCGTAAGTACCAGTCCGGTAACTCACAGGCATATACTCCAGCTCAGCAGACTTCGTGAACGCTATCTCGTCCACGCATCCTGACGAATTCGCACCGAACGGATCTCGCTGCGCCTCGAGCTCAACATTGTAGGAATTCACGTTGCCGCTACCGGAAGTCTTCTCAACCAGTTTGTTGCCTGCAAGACCAACCTGGGTCTGGATGACCTTCTCAGAGCTCACGTAGCCGGCTCCAACAAGGGAGGTCTTCTCGTACATGTAGTTGGCTGCCCCTGCCATCCCGACAAGAGTGAGTCCAACCACCAGCAGTACTGCAAATTTCAGTTTCATCTAACCACCTATAGGTTCTGAGGCCCCGCGTAGCGGAACTCACTTAGACTATGAACCATTTCGTATATAACAACGACGGGTGGCCTATATAGTCCAATAGACCCTGCGACACCAACGGGTACAAATACTCCGGCGTAGTACAATGGGGTATGCAAAAAACTTCGATAAAACTGAGCACAACCACAATCGAGAAGATCGACTCTGTCTGCGGAGAAGCAAAACAATTCCGGGATAGGTCTCACTTCATCCGAGTCGCAATCGAAGAAAAACTAAGCAAATTGTGATCACGATGATCGAGATCGACTCGTTTAACCCATACCCTAGTTTCCAGCCAGGACAGAAAGAAGCAATCACTGAGATCCTAGAAAAGTTCAGGTCGGGTACAAAAATAATCGAGCTAAATGCGCCGACTGCTGCTGGTAAGTCACTGGATCTGTATGTCGTGGGCAGAATTCTGTCGGAAGCTTACGGATTGGAAAAGATAATCTACACCACCCCCCTAGTATCTCTGGTCAACCAGTTGCGGGACACCGACCAATTAAGCGAGATGCCCGTCCTGACGGGAAAACGAAACTATCCTTGTCCGTACACCAATGCGACTGCAGAAGACTGCCCTTTCACAACAATCGAACAAGCACTGAAGGCATGTGGTGGTGGGGCCCCCTGTGCTGTATGCGAGCACCACAGGGCGCACAGAAAGTTCTCCAACAGCAAGTTCGGCGCCACCACACTGGCTAGGTACATGACAGCAGGCATGGCCAAGGATTGCGCGGTGCTACTAATAGACGAGTCCGCGGGATTAGAACATACGCTAGTAGAACGAGCCAAAACCAAGCTACCTGACCATATCGACACGAGAAATCTGCGAGAATCGATCGTAGCAGAGATGGGCGATTTGTCAGATGATCTGGAAGAAGTGCGGAAGACTCAGTTCTTGATAGCAGACGAGCTCACCAGACGACGTCCAGCACCACAGCACCTGCGGAACCAAGCTGTGAAAATATCGAAAGAATCGAACATATTGAGCAGAAAGATCGATAAATATTCAACAATCGTGGACTGCATCGACAAAGACGAGAAATATATAATCGACAGCGACAGACAATTCCGTCTCCTTGAGGGGCGGCGAGCGTTCGAGCGGCTAACTGCGAAAACCAGACTAACCATTCTGGCGAGCGGGACTCCAACCACAGCAGTGTTTCGGACCCCATTCGAACGGGTGACAATTGCCCATCCAATAGAAGTGTCGCGCAGACGATGCTATTACACCCCTGTGGGGTCGATGGCATACAAGCATCGTGCGGCCACTGCCCCGGCCATGGCCAAAGAAATCGAGCGGCTGCACAAGATGTACGGTAGCAAGAAAACCATGGTCCACTGCGGTGCGTACAATATCGCCGAATTGTTGTACAAAAATATGTCTCGCGATGGGAAGAAGGTTACCATCTGTCAAAACCGGACCACCAGGGAGCGAGATAAAGCGAGATTCTTGAAAGCGTCGGGTCCAAGAATATTCCTGTCGGTGAAGTTCGAGGAAGGGCTAGACTTAAAGGGCGAGACTCACCCACTCAATATTATAGCCAAAATCCCGTTCGAAAACATCAGCGACGAGTTCGTGAAACACCGCAACAAGTGGGACGACTTCGAACGCTACGATCAGAACGCTGCGGTCGCGGTGATGCAGGCCGCGGGCCGCTGCACCAGGACACCGGGCGACTTCTCGGCGACGTACATATTGGACGCATCGTGGCGCCAGTTCTTTGTTAGGAGGAAGCAGCTGTTCCACCCCTGGTTTTTGGCGGCGTATTACGAGGGGCATCCGTAAAGTTTATATGCGTTGTAGATATCATGAGATCTATGAAATCTACAACGATTTCCGTGTCTAGGGAAAACAAAAAGCGCCTGGCAGCATTCGGCGACGCATCAGAGTCACTGGATGACTGCTTGACCAAGGTGTTGGATATCGCAATAGCGGTGAGGGATGGCGGAAAATGATCGGGATTGATATGGATCGAACTGGGAAGCGATGTGTTGAACAATCACTAGGTGAGTCTATAAAGAACGATCCATACGACTACGGCTTCGGTGATCTGTTGACCTGTCCAGTATGTGGTGACGGATATTCCCATATATCCTACGATGAAATACAGGTTATGGATTCTGACCACTACAACGCATGGAATGGGCGAGGGCCTTGCATAGTAATCCCAATAGAGGGCGAATGTTCACACGGGTGGGATATATGCATCGGATATCATAAAGGCGAGAATTTTATATTCGTCTCGAATATCCGCAGGTGACCACGGGGTTTTACCTATGGACTCTGAGCGAGCTATAATATTGCCAAGTCAACTACGGGGACAGGGATACAGGTTCACGCGGTTACAAGCAGCAAAAAAGGGGGATAACAAGTCAGGTAAGAAACCGATTGATGGCGATATGTACTCACTAAACGGAACGTTTAGTGACACTGATCCACGATTGTTAGATCACATCCACAAAGGAAACGGGTATGGGATAGTATGCAACTTCGGTATGCTAGCAGTATTCGATTTGGACTCGATCGAAGCTCTGGATTTGGTGCCAAGGCTGCCTAAAACGTTCGCCGACTCCTGCGGCAACGTGAGCCGGCACTACTTCTTCAAGTGCAACGGGCTAAAAAAGAAGCTGTCTATTTACCATCCTATTGAAAAGGATGCCGACGGCCGTAGAAAAAAGATCGCTGACGTCCAGGCGGGCATGGCTCACTTGGTTGGACCAGGGTCACCGAACTGGCGCGGCGGAACCCGCAAGATCATAGACGAATCTCCGATAGCAACTATTACGCTTGCAGAACTCAAAGAGATCTTGAAGGGGTACGCATTCGCACCAACCGGCACCAAGTCGTTCGAGGAAGCAATCGCCCAGAGATCGAAACCGATAAACCGGGTGAACATGTATGAGATCCTCGAACATTTCAAGTGGGAACCGACGGTAGATGGTGGTAATGACTGGAAGGGTTATGCCCCATGCCACCACTCCGAGAGCGGTACCTGTTTGGCTATCGACCCTGAGAATGAAGTATGGTATTGCCACTCGTGCGGAGCAGGCGGTGATAAAGGATCGTTGGCACTGCTGTTGCACGGCGACATCAACTGCACTGAGCACAAAAAAGCAAGATCGATGCGGTCCACGGTAAAAGACATCGTGCGAGAGATCAAAGGCGAACCGGAGATCACTCAGGACAATTGGCCGTGCACCGAGGGCGGGAATGCGACCAGGCTGACGTCGATGTTCAAGAACGACATACGGTATTGCCCACAAACAAAACTGTGGTATATCTGGGATGGTAACCGATGGAAAGCGGACACTGCCTCGGAAATATCACAGAAAGCTGAAGCGGTCGTGGCGTACCTTTACACTTTGGGGGAAGACTACCAGGTCTTCGCCCAACACTCCGATACACTACGGGGGATAAAAAACATGATTGCGATCGCATCGGCTAGAAAAGAGTTGATCGTCCACGCATCTGATCTGGACAAGGATCCTACCGCTATGACGTTCCCCGGGGCGACACTGTACTTCTCGTCACAAAAAGGCGGTGCACCGGGCCGAAGGGACATGATAACCAAACTAGGCGGGTGCGACTTCGACAGGGACGCCAAAGCACCGCGGTGGGTGAAGTTCATCGACGAAGTGTTCCCGTCAAAAGAGCTACAGAGATATGTCCAGAAAGCCGTAGGATACAGTTTCTCGGGGAACCCGACGCAGAAGTGTTTCTTCTACTGCGACGATTCGTCCGGTATTGGAGACAACGGGAAATCCGTTTTCCTAAACGTGCTCAGGAAGGTGGCGGGAGAATACGGACACCATGCGAACATCAACACGTTCCTGCGGCGTCGGGACGGTGCGGACATACGAGATGACCTGGTCAACCTCCGAGGCATGAGGTTCGTAACTTCGGTAGAACCGGACGAGTCCGCGGTGTTTGACATGGAGCTCCTGAAGGCTTGGACGGGCAGAGACAAAGTGAGGTGCCGATCTCTATACCAGAAAGAGATCGAGTACACCCCGTGTGGTGTGCTGTGGATGGCCGGGAACAACAGGCCGATCATCAAAGAGACCACCATGGCTGCATGGAACAGGTTGCGAGTCATACCTTTCCTGGTATGCTTCAAGGACAAGATGGACCCGCACCTGGAGGACAAGCTGGTTGCTGAGTCGAGCGGTATACTAAACTGGATTATCGAAGGGTACAAGCTATACGTGGCCGAGGGCCTAGAAGAGCCAGACCTGGTTCGTGTGGTCAAAAAGGACTACCGTGAGTCATGCAACTCGATCGAAGCGTTCCTCAGTGCAGCCTGCATCGTGGCACCGGGTGTGAAAGTGCGGTCATCTGAAGTAAAGAAAGCCTACGAAGCGTTCTGCGTAGACGAGGGTCTATTCAAGTTTGGACCTCGCAAGCTGAAACAGTACCTGACCACCTGCGGCAAGGGAATCGTCTACAAGCGAGAGATGGACACCACGTACTTCAAGGGGATGCTACTTCATGCAACAGCGAAGAAAGACGAGCTAGATGCAGTAAAGGAGTTTAGGAGGTGCGCCACTCCCCTGAGTGACGAGTTGATTTTGCAAAATGCGGTGCAAAAACTAGGTTACTTCGTCAACGAATTAGATCTGAAGTCACTTCTTGAAGAGAAGTACGGTTCAGTGGTGGAACTACCCACCGTGCGTCGCGTGCTAGCGATTAAGTACGATGAAGGCCAAAATGGCTGGATTCTGAAAGATACATGTCAGGAGGTCTAAACATACATAAATCGGGGCGAAAATACATAACATACATAGTCGAAATCGCTATGCGCCCCTTTATTTATGTATGTTATGTATGTTTGGTGCGTATAAAGTCCCTATAAGGGATTATAGTAGACTGTGTAAAGGGGGGACATAAGTAGGTATAGAGACTATGGAGCATAGAAAAATAACAATAGGGACCCAAACATACATAACTTACATGGAGGTGCGGCATAGCGGAAAAACGCACTTCCTAAAAACCGAAACTTACATAGGGATTACAGAGAAAATTTGGGAAAAGTGGCCAGATCAGAGTTATGTTTAGGGTGTTGTCATGGAATTAGAAGAATATCTTTTAGAAGCTGGGGAAAGAGGGATAGTAATAGTGCCGTTCGATACGGCAGACTTATTCCGTGTTACCCCGGGTGACGTGCTGAGAGCGGTGAAAGAATTGGGTTGGACTGAAGTAAGAGTGGGAGGCAAGATAGGATGGACGAGTTGCAAGACTATGACTGGCTAGTGAAGCATAAGCACATGAAATCCAGGGAACTGGCAGAAATGCTGGGGTGTAGCAAGGGTAAGGTGGACTATGCGTATTGCAAGGCTAAGATTCGGAGGAAGGTGGTCCGACCGGACAAAGCAACCATTGGTAAGATGGCTGTGACTATGACTAACAGTGAGATCGCCAGGGAGTTCGGTGTATCGGACACGACGGTCCATTACTGGTTGAAGGCGTATGGTATTGAAAACAAATATACTGCGTTGCCTCACAGGGTGATGACGCTACGAGACCAAGGGTACAGTAGACGGAAGATTGCTAAAATGTTGGACTGCAGATATTCGTATGTGGCAGCGTGTCTTGGGGGTGGGTACGTCCCACCGACCAGAGACTATGAGATCAACCCGTGTTTTATTAAACTGGCTCGGCGGATGTTGGACGGGACGTGGAATGGTGAGTGGTGCGGCAGGACAGAAAGGGTGAGACGAGACAGGAACAAAATGGGGTTTTGGTGATGTGTCAAACTGAAGTATTGAACGCTATAGAGTGGGACGAAGTGGTGACCACGAAGATCATCGGTGAGCGGATAGGGGTGCCGATAGGTCAGGTGAGCGACGATCTGAGAGCGCTCCAGAAATATGGGTTGGTTAAGGTGATTGGGAAAGATAACCGATGGAAGCTGTGGGTGAGATCTTGAAAGTGGTAATTTACAAAACGCCAGAGTGTCCGAAATGCCGCGAGCTGGCGGCTCGATTGACACAACGGGGTGTAGAGTTTGAGGAGAGGGACATGACCCAGCCGGCAGTGTTGGCGGAACTCCGGTGTGACGGGGTGTTCTGCCTGTCTGCTCCGATACTCAAGGTGGACGACGAATATTACGAAGACGGAGAGTGGATATGACTCGAGGTAAAAGGTTATCTCCGGAGGACCGTGCGAATATGCGAGAATTATATGCGAACGGGTATACGTGGGGCGAGGTGGCTAAATTGTATTCGTTAAAACCTAAAAGTTGTGCAAAAGCTGCGAGGTGGGGGTGTTGTAACGAATAGGAGGGGGTAGGAATCGACCGGTTCCTATTATAGGTGGTTTGTAACCATTTATACTTCTCATTTTTCATTTTTCATTTCATCATCTCAATGACAAGTAATTAGGCAAATTGTTGTGTGTGTGTGTGTGGTGGTGTGTAGCAGCGTTATTGTTGTGTTGTTGTGTGTGTGTGTGTGTTGTGTTGTGGTGTTGTCGTATGGTGGGTGTGTATTGTATTACTGTTCTACGTGTGCACGCAGCTCTGTTGCAGAGTATCCTTCTTGCCTGTCCCCCCGGCGCCCTGGCCGGAACCTATTTGAGGTATTGAGTACAAGCGCCCTGTCGCCCGGGTTTTTTGCTCTCCCACTTTCTCACCCGGGTCCGGAGGGGGGTTTTCCACCCTCTACCCCCTCCTTCGACTTCTTGGGCCTCGGTATGCTCGCTAGCATTCCTCTGGCGCGGTTGTACGGCATCCATGGGTATAGGGGGCACGTCTTGACCCCACAGTCCACCCTTCCGTCCCCATAGTCTGTCATGCAGTCGCTACACTTCGCCTGTATCGCCTGTTTGGGCGTTAGCCTTGCCCCCTCTAGGTACCTCAGTCTGTTTGTGGTGCCTTTCCCAGTCATGTCTTAGTAGTATTGCTAGATCGTTTAACTATCTGTCGGGACTACTTGTGCGTCCCGCAGATTCTCCCCGTGCCGAGTGGTGCTAGCACCACTCTGGGCGCGCAGGATTCGAACAGGGGGGTAAGACCTTCCGTTGTGACGATGAGGTGGTGGTGTCCCTCCGCCTCCGTCTCCGCCTCCACCTCCTCCTCCTTCGCCCGGGCGGGGGCTCAGGCCGCCTCTCCACCTGGTGCTAGCTGCTCGACGCCTGGTGCCCGGGGGATGCCCTCCCCCTCGGTGCCCTGCACCTCGGGCGCGCTTCGCGCGCAGAGAGAATAATAAATGATAAAAATGAAAATGAGAAATATAAATGCTTACATCTAAGCTATTATAGGAACCAACCTAAATTCTCTTTTTAGCCATCTGCAACTTCTCCCCCACCCCCATAGTGGCGACAGCTAGCGGTAATTTGGTTCCAGCCACCATATTATACGTCCTTATAGCAACGTTCAGTTCTGCAGTCTTCTCTTCGATCTTCTTCTGCACGCTATTTCTCTCTCTTTCGAGCGTCTCTATCTCATGTCGGATAGCATCTATCTTGGCCTTGTCAAATTCCATGATGTTATGTTACCCTCTTCGGATATAAGGCCACTACGGAGGCGGCACGCTCGGCACCCCCCCGCTGCGGCGGGGCCCCTCCGCGCGTGCCTAGCACGTCTCTCTTGCACACGAGATTTCAGTCCCGCTCGAAAAAGGTGTCGGTCCTCGCTGAAACGCTCGGACGCGCCACCATTTTCGGCGGGCCTTGGCAACAATAGAGCGTGCAAGCTTCGGCTTGACGAAAAGAGGTGAGATACGATGTATAACGAATGGTTTGTAAACGCCTGCGCTGAAGCAGTGGCTGAGGACATGAACATCACCGCGGACGAGGTACTTGCCGCGGCAACGCCGGACAAGATCGTCCGTCGCGCCCGGGTACTCGGGTACACCAGTCCTCTCGGGAACTACGTACCTGACAACCTGACGCGAATAGAGAAGCGCCTGGTAGCCAGGGAGTACTTGCCAGCCGACGATCCTCGCAGATCGTTTGGAGTACGTGACTTCCAGCGCATCGAGGAGAACGACGATTATTGGATGACCGCCAAGATGTACAGCGACGACCCGGATTTCGATCCGGGCGCCGCGGTCCCTAGTGCCCGGAGACTGGGCTGCCTACCGCCCCGGAGGCGCCGGTAGGTGCCCCCGCCCGGCCTGGAAGAAGCTGCCGGCCCTTCGGGCACGTCAGCATCTTCCGGCGGGCGTACCAACATGGGTATTGTAAATTAAGGAGTAGATAAAAATGTTCAAGTTGCCAATGTTCGACATCCCGCAGATGCTGAAATTCCGATACTTCAGCGTCCAGCCGCCAGCCAAAGGATCGAACCTTGTCACCATCCTGGTCCACGACAGGATCGGGACGGACGTCACCACGAAGCGAGTGAACGTCCCATTCCGTAAACTGGACAAGAAGGGTCGAGTCGACCCGAACGTCGCACCGTTCGTAAAGATCCAGTTCGACGGTGACCAGCCATACGTGTGGATCGCCCGGTGGGCTTGGGAATCAGCCTTGAACCGGCTCGCGACACCCGACGGTGGTCTGCGTCCCCGGGGTCCAGCATACGGGATCGCCCGTCGTCAGTCCATCGAGATTGAGGACCGGAACGCCTCTGTCCAGATCCAGAAGCAACTGGAGAACGACGCCGCGGAATCCGAAGCGTTCTTCGGGTACATGCACGGGGACTAACCCCGTGTATGCGCGGTGGTTTAACAACAAACACATTGTGCGGAGTATTTACGAAGTCTGAGAGCTTCAACGCAAGAGGTGCAAACATGCTACTGACAGCAGAAGACCAAGCAATACTCGAGGCCAAACCTGACGGCTTCGACCTGGACGAAGCGTTCCAAACGTTTGTCCGGTCACTACCCGAAATGTACCGGATATACCTGCGCAGCCCTAACGAGGTGGTGGAATCATGATCGACACACTGATCAGGTCACATGCATATAAAATAGATGCCCAGCACTGGATAGTAGATGCCTTGGAAGAGGAGAAGGAGCTCTTCCTGGACGAAATATATTCAGGGAGATGAAAGAAGATGAAAGTTAATGATCTTATAGAACAGCTTAACACTGCGTCTTTAGATGCAGACGTAACTTTCTTTTGTAGTGGAAAAGAGGTTGAACTATTTTGTTTTGTTCGGAGCGAAGATAACAAAGAAATACAAATATGTCTTACAAAGAATTAAATTATGAAACGTGTATAGATTGAGGAGATAGATTGTGGAGATGAGAGAAGATGATTAAAACACAAGTCGGTCGCATGAGTATTCTGTGCAACTCGGAGGAGGAGGCAATCAAGATCGTGATGGCGATCTTCCCCGGCGCGGCACCAGGAGCAACAGAATATTCAGAGCGGACCCCGGTCATCGGGAACCGGGATTCGGTGCAGGTGTGGACCGTCTGGGTAGACGGCCCAAATGGAAGCCTCGTGCAAACCGAGGCTGCTAGGATTGTATCCGGGTTGGGGCCGGATGCGCTCCCTGGTGGTCCCAGCACCCTGGAGGAGTTGGCCGCCACCATACCTCTCTGTGTGGTAGGCAGTCATCTCTTATGCGAGGAGACCCCCTGATGACCCCCGACCACCAGGTGCTAAAAGCACCCCCCCAGCAACGAGACAAGATCGACTCAACGGAGGATGAAAGAGATGGATAAGATCAAAGTTGGAGATAAGGTTCGCATTATTGCGACCGAATGGGACAGACGAGAACTAAGCGCTACAGTTGGATTCGAAGACGAGATGGCAAATTGCTTCGGAAAGGTCGGGATTGTAGCCGAACTGTGGTATAAACCAAGCCACCAAACCGACATAGTGAATGTCACAGGAGACAAGTATGAGAAAATCTGGGCATGGCCCATGAAGTTCGTGGAGAAGGTGGACGACATGTCAAAGACGACGAAGAATGCCTTCCTGACCGCAGAAAAGGTTATGGAGAGAGGCATACCGATGTTCCGGGTAACGGGGTTCGGTAACGTTCTGACCGAAAACGAACTCCCACGCGTGTACGTATCGGGATATCCCCGGTTCTACCTGGAAAAGATGGGACACCGCAAGATGGCCGATCAAATAAAGCTCGCAACAAAAACCGAGCTTGGTGGGAGTGTGCGCGGACACTCCAGTGGGATGGGCGACGTCAACTACTTCTACACAATCCGCACCGGAGACCTCTTGGGTCCAGCCGATTTCGGCGACTTCATCGCCGAGTTGAAGCGGTGCGGTGAAAGACTCGCACTGATCAACCGGGAGATCCGGGAGAAAGAGGCCGAATGGGTCGGTCCCGAGAAGAAGTACGAGATCTAATTTCACCAGCGACTGGAAGAAGCCAGCGGCCCTTCGGGCTACCCTTCGGCGCTGGCATCTTCCGCCGCTTCTCCAACCTTTGGAGTGAGCTGCGCTCCGAGTATTGGGGGAAGGATATGGTGAGTGATTATGGAAAAAATATACCACCGAGCGCGGTGTCTAGCAAGTATGGCCGCAGCATTGGGTGTAAGCGACGCCGAAGCAATCCAACTAGATCAAAGATTGGACGCACTGAACACAGCGGAATCGATACCAGAAGCGATGGCCGAAGTACTAGACGGACTCCGACTAGAATCGGCGTTTATGGCGGGGATGGCAATCGCGTTCGTCATGGAGGACCTGCCACACAGGTGAGACTATGGTTAATCTGAAAGTAATCCGAATGGACACCCCCGGGTGGAGAGGCACCGACAGCGACGAAGCATGGCTCCTGGAGACAGACAGCCCGGTAACTATCCACTATTGGGACGGCAAAACAGTAACCACTAACCACTTCGTGGCATCGAGGTCCGACGTGATATATCCTGAGTGGGAAGTCCTCGTATTTGCAACAGATCCAAACGGCAAAGTGTTGGACTGGAGCGACGTAGCGGGCGGTAGACAAATGTCGTTCGACGAAGCGATCGAAGAACTCTTGGAAACGATATATGACGGGGTGATTTACCTGTGACTAATCCAGACTACAACATGAGTTGGCCTAGCGACGTCCTAGCCCTCAGCCGCATGGCAGAGGAAGAAGCGTCGCAACTAGCGAACATGATGACAATCGAGGAGTTAAAAACCGCGAACCCGATTGAGATCGGGCACGAATACTTCGACGACAGGATAACCTACGACAATCTGTTCGTAGACGACGAAACCATCGGCCGCAGGGTATGGGTGGACGCCTTCGAAACGGCGTTCCGCCGGACCCGGCGGTGGAGAGAACCGCCAAAAACAACACTGGAGGGTTGGGTGTGATACAACTGCTAATAGCCGCCGCAGATATAACATTAGGAATATACCTAGCGTATATAGCGGCGTTTGCAGCGACGAACGGGGACACCGGATGGGCAATAGCATTTTTACTATTGTCATATATCAATATAGTTCTAGGACTAAGGAATTTGATCTGACCGAGGAGATGGAAATGATATACACTGGAGCGGACCTACTATCGCTAATAATAATAGCGATCAACGTAGCGATTGGAATAACAGCAGGATGTCTAGCAGCACAAGCAGTGCTAGACGATAACACTGAAGGCGCGTTAGCATTGAGTGCATTAGCAATCATTGCGATATTTATAGCGTTGATATGGACACAGGTCTAAACTATGTAGGAGAATGGTAACAGGACTAAGGGATTTGATCTGATGGCCGGAAGTCGCCACCGTGTCCGTCGCCTCGAAGCCGCGCGACGAGACCGGTTAAACCGACCCCACCGGGTCAGGGTGCTGGCCGACGCGCTCAGTGTCCTGGACCCGGCGTGGGAACCGAAGGAGTACAGGGACATATACGTTCCCTTGAGGCGCAGATATCCGAAACGCAAGGAGGAGTAAGACTGTGAGCAACATAGAGGCACTGATTGTAGGACTTATCACAGCAATTCTGATACTGTGGATGATTATGTGCATTTTGTAGGAGAGCAACCAAACGCATAGTGCACGGTAGGGTTGAAACGAAGTTGAATACACGCGAAAATCTGACATCGAGGAGTTGTCATGATAGACAAAATCTTAGAGAAGCTGGAAACAAGCGGGGTAACCCCGCCGCGTATCGAAGTTGAGAAACGATTTGATCTGATGGTAGATCAGTTTGGAGTACCTGAAGACGAAGCAGCGCGATCCATAATCAACTACTTCCTCAAGGAAGCGAGCATAAAGCCGACGTTCACCCCCGGGGTGTCGCAGACCCTGGCCGTGGAAGGCATTAAGCAGCCAGGGACATGGATAGACATAGAGGCGAAGGTGGTGGATCTCTGGGAACCCACCTCAGACAGCATCAAACAGGTGGGGCTCATCGGCGATGAAACAGGAGTGATAAAGTTCGTTTCATGGACTAAAGCGAACCTACCGCAGGTGGAAGAGGGTAAGAGCTACACTTTCAAAAACGTCGTCACGGACGAGTACAACGACAGGATGAGCGTCAAGTTCAACAGAACAACGAGCATCACCCCTCTCGATCGTGACATCGTCGCAGGTAGCGCAGAGGTGTCATTCCAAGGTGCCATCGTCGCCATACAGGAAGGATCCGGCTACATCAAACGGTGCAACGAGTGCAAGAGGACACTAAAAAAAGGCACCTGCGAGAAGCACGGTAAGATCCCGGACGGAATCGACGACATGCGGATAAAGGCTGTCATCGACGACGGCCGCAGTGTCCAGGAGATAATTCTCAACAAGGATATGACCGAGAAGGTGACAGGGATCTCCTTGGATCAGGCCAAGGCGATCGTCGCCAACACGTTGGATTATGCAACAGTGACGGAAATGATCGAGTCGATCCTACTCGGCCGATACTACACGGTGACCGGGAACTCGATCGACCGATACCTGTTTGTCAAGGAGATGGTATGAATGGCAGGATTCACTAGAGAAGTAGCAATACGAGTTTTTGCACAAGAGTTGCGCGACTCTGTGCTGACCCACAAAGACAGTGACGACCAGTTCGCACCGACGTACCTGATAACGCCCACGGGAGCTCGAGCAAACAGAGTGTTCCTCGTAGGCACGGTAACTGAATTGGACAACATTGGCTCTGACACAGACTACTACAAAGCTAGGATAACGGATCCAACCGGATCCATCCACGTTTACGCCGGTCAGTACCAGCCCGAAGCAGCCAGGGTGCTCGCCGGAATAGAGCCGCCGGCCTTCGTGGCTATCGTAGGTAAACCGAGCGTGTTTGAAACAGACGACGGTACCAGGATCACTTCGATCCGGGTCGAGTCAGCGGCCCTGGTGGATAAAGACACCAGGGACACCTGGATCAAGGAGACAGTAGAACGCACCACAGAACGGATCAACGAGTTCAACAACCCGATGGTTCAGGGACACTATGGTGACGACCTGACTAAGTACAAAGAAATGGTGCTAAAAGCAGCGGAGGCGTGACAGTATGGAAAACGAGGAGAAGTATCTCGAAGTAGCTAAAAGCTGGGACGGGAAAGCCGAACCACCCGTGGTAGCCATGATCTGGAGCGTCTTGGAAATAGCAAGAGATCTAGAAGACGAACCAGAGTTCACGATGCTCGATGTGGCATATTCGATCAGCCAGAAACCGTGGTCAACACCGTGGATGGTGTTAATAAGCGGACTTATTAGCCGCGACCCAGAGATGGTCTGCCGCAGCAACATTCCCCGTGTAAAAACCGTGATGCGGGAAGCAGAGGAAGAATTAGAGGGGTAGCTTAGGCACCCCTCTCACCAAGAGGGTGATCGTATAGGCAACTGCAAGGACTGTAAATATTGGGGCCAGTACGAGTGTGATAGAATAGGATACTTCGATTCAGACTGTGATACAGTACACAACACGACGTTTGGTGTGGAAGTACAAGCAGACGACGACCAAGGACTAGACATATTTCTAAGAACCGGCCCAGATTTCGGTTGTGTTCTATTCGAGAGGGTATCGATGTTGAAGATGATAGCAGTGTTCGACAACGGCGGTGCATCGATAGACAGGTACACCATCGTCACGAACGACAAAGAGTGTGGCTACTACCGATGCCTATGTGTTAGCGACAACCCGGACCGGCCACAGGGCGTGTCCCAGTGGGGACTCTGCGCAATAGATCACTCAGACGGAGGACAAATCGATTTCGCAGACCTGCCCGAGAACGTACAGAAACACGTCCTCGGACGAATGGGAATTAAGCGACGGAGGAACGAAGATGTCTGAAGAACTTCTAGCATCACTGATAAAAGAGTGGAGAGATTGCATCCGGGATAAATATGCAATCATAACACAGCTTACCGCGCTTGAAAACCGGTTGAATACGCCGACCGACCCGGTTTCGTATGACGAAGCCATCGTCCTACAAGAACTCCGGAATGATTGGAAACGAGAATCTGACGAGCTTGTGGATGAAGAAAGGAAGGTATCCAACGACATTGGCAACATACTGACCGCAATCGGGGAAACTGTGCCAGATAATATCCCAATAATCATAACAGTGGACGAGATTACCTGGGTGGTCCAGAGCTTCTCGGAAGGGTCGGTGGAGGTGCGAGCTCGTGAATCTTGATTCGTTCGCCAGTGAAAACGGGATCACGATGTCCGCCGTGCCAGCAGATGAAAGAGGAGGATAAGTAGATGTGGGACGACAGGGGGGGCGAGCCATGACCGCCGTTATAACTGAGCTTGACCCTTTAGCTCTATCGCTTTTTCGGTCCTGGAAGAGATACCTGGTAAAAGGATATCCTGAAATCGATCTCCCAAGCGATGATGAGCTATGGGAAATGATATCCGAATTGATTTTGGCGCTGATATCGGACCTGGAGAGCACGATGTACCCGGAAGAGGGGGGCGAGCCATGATGGAAACTGAGGAATCGATCCGGGAGTTCATCCAACTCAAAGAGCGTGAACTCGGAAAATACCCCGCGTCAGTCACAGAATTTGAATTACGCGCTTCAATCCGGGCGCTGAAATGGGTAATCGGCGAAGCGGTGATCTCATGACCTCACCCACTTGTCCAGATTGTGGGACACCGCTCAAGGAGTTCGACACCCTCCGGGATCGTCGCGGTAAGATAGTCGGGACGATATGGACATGTGATTGCACCGACGGTTTCTGGTACGACGCCAGAGGCATCTTAGAGGAGTGGTACTATTGACCTCCCCCGCTGATCTGGAAGTCGCCGCCAACATCCTCCGCCGAGAGGGGCGGTTGGACGACGGGGCATATTCCCCCGAGATCACCCTGGAGAGAGAGCATCAGCTCGACGGACCTGATAAATGGGCGATCCGGGGAGGCGGCAACTGCATGGATAAAACGGGCAGATGGTCTTACGAACGGCAGCCGTCCAGCCGAACGGATAAATGGCTGGACTCTCACAGATTCGGAACGGTGGAGGAGGCGCTCTTGGTGTGGACCTATTCCGCCGAAGGAACGAGGCGCGTTGTGGAGGGGAGGCCATGACCCCCATCGAAGCTGTCTTTGTCATCCTCGCGGGTGTCTCAGTGACGTGGTTAATTTGGCTGGCGGGGTGGTGCGATGACCTCCCTCTCCGCCGCCCTCACCTGGCTGGCGGTCCTGGAAGCCTTCAGCATCGCCCGCGCCGTCTCCGGCCCGACGCCGGGAAGACATCGGAGCATCGCCTCTTGCGCCGATTCGCACCGGGCGCGAGGGAGATCGATCTTCGATCTGAGGATGTACTCGGCCCGCCTCATGACCTGGGCAATGTTATGACGCAAAGCCCATCCCTCCATCGCTTCCAGATCGTCTTTCCGCGTCCCAATATCGTAAGGTGAAAATCCGAAATCCACTTCGACCCCGGACGCCTGGAGGGTATCGATCCCTCGGAGGATCATCCCCTCAGCTTGGAGTTGCTCCCTGGGATTGCGCCAGCCTTTCCCCGTCACCGTCGGTAGGGCTCTCATCACGTCGCCCAGAGAGCCCAGGACGGCGATTCTGAGCGGGTAGGGGCAGTTGCGCCTCTGCTCTCCCAGATGGCCGTTCTGGATGCTTCCTATGAGATCCTGGGGCATTTTGAGATCTATGCCAAGAGTTCGGTTTCCGAGAGAGAAGACGAGATCCACCTCCGCCCCGGCGTCCGGGACGACCTCGAATCCCCGGCGAGTCGCCTCCATGACGCACAGATCGAATCGTTCCGGGGCCGTCGCCCTTTCGTTCGGCGAGATCCGGAGGGCGATGATCGGTGGGGTCATCGCTTCGACCTCCGCTCCGCCTTGTGGGTCATTAGATCATCATGCCACGATTTAGCCATACTGTTGATTTTCTTCGACACTTGCTCGGGGATTGTGTTATGCAATCTATCCAACACCGTCCCCCGTTGCCCGGACCACGACTTATCACATGTTATTGATGGCCACCCAACAATGCCCCACTCTGCTTCGTATTGCACCTTTGAAAATCCACGCTTGACTATCAGGGTCTCTATCACGTCGTCGTGGATTTCGCTATATGATATTCCGTCTTCGAGAAAGCTAAAATTGGTTGGTCGGTCTACGATGATATTTTCCAGCACTTCGACCACGGCATCAAACACCAGCCGCTCTAAAGCATCGGTGCCAAAACGGCTTGTATGATATAGCTCAGTATAGTCAGACTCTTCGTATGACCCCCAACCGATTTTGTATGCGTATATGGTCACTCGCCCGCCCCCTGCTGCGCCTCCAGAGCGGCGATGTAGGCTGCGAGGAGGGCCCCGATCGGCGCAGCCCCCACACGAATCCTTGTATAGTCACCGATCCTAACCTCTGCTCCCCAGCCCCACCCGTCGGCCACTGGAGGTTCGAGAACTACTGATCCACTCCTCGCCCTGATCGCCTCTTGAATGACGCCCTGGATCACCCATTGCATGTCCGTGTGCCAGCAGCCTATAACGATCCAGGGCGGGACTTTAACTCCCCTTCTGATCCGAAGCCACGCCTTCGGGTCCAGCTCCTTCAGCCGCGCCATGAGAGCCTCGATCTCAGTCATCGCTCTTCTCTCCCGCGTCCATCATCGGGCATTCCTCGAACAGCTGGCAGTCGTCGCATGACTGCATCCCGCCGCCGTCTACATGTTCGCAGCCGACCAAGGCCCGCGTCACCATCCAAACGGGCCGCAACTTGAGCCCATCGTAGTCGAATATCATCTACTTCTCTCCCGCGTTGGCCTCTATGACGGTCATCATGCCGATCATCGCTTCGGCCAGCCCTCTCAGGGCCCCCAGCGTCCTCACGTCCCCGGCCTCTTTCTCGGCCAGGAGGCTCATCATGTCGATCGCGTTTCGCATCGGCTCGCCGACGCCAAGAGGCATCCGGCGCGTCCGATCTTTCATCTCCTCGAATGTCGCCATAGCCTTCTATTAGAGCCGATAAGTATATATACATATCGGTCTAATTGGGATACATGGCAGTAGAAGAGAATACCTTCCCTGCGGAGGTCTACATGGGGCGGGTGACGATCCCCCCCACGATCCGAAAGCGATTTGGGATCGAGGACCGGGACGAGGTGGTCCTGGAAGTCGTGAATGCTCCCCTCCCTAAAGGGAGGGGCTTCTATCGCCTTTGCGAAGAGATTGCATCCCCAATCTCAGAATGTTTATCGCCGCGTTCTCGTCACGGTCCATGACCAGCCCGCATTGAGGACATTCATGGACTCGATCCGATAGCGACTTCGGAACTTTAAGACCGCACCTGGAACCATCGGGGACAGGAACGGGAAGGTGTTTTCCTGTCATTCGTGTGGTTGGTGTGGGGACGCAGACTACAACGGGGCCAAAAATATTGCTGATCTCGGGGCTGTTGTAAACCAGCCCGGAGGTCCGGGGTTGTTCTGCTTAATTATGGCAGAAAAGATTCCAGGGCTACAGAAAGCCCCGTCCTTCAGGGCGGGGTAGTTTACCTACTCAGACGATCTGTTCTATGTCTTAGAACACTTCGAAGAAGCATACTGTGGTGAGTATGACACCGGCGAAGACTTTGCACGCCAAGAGATAGAATCGCTGTATGACATACCCGACTTCCTAGGACCATATATCGATTGGGAATCACTGACAGGCGATCTCGAGCAAGACTACGATTTCGTAGATGCCCATAGCGGGATATACGTATTCAGGTGCTTGTGATGTCGTATAGCCCACCCGATTTTGTTCAGGACGTTGCCGAAGTTATGGTAGCCAAAGCCTGTCCGAAATGCGACTACAAACCGACATGCTGGGGCGAAAACCGCGAACCGGATCTCGCAACGATGGCCAACTGTGTAATCGATGCGGTATACGAGTGGGGATTGATCTATGATTGATGTAGCACGCAAGCACCAGATTAAGATAGCTCGACGAACGCTCGAGCTATCCGATTTGGGTGCCCAGATACTGGGCGGGATGACCAAAGAGGAAGCAAGGAAAATCCTGGCTGAAGAAAGAGGGGGAAAATGACATACAGCTCATCCGATTTAGCAAACGAAATCACCACAGTAATGTGCACAAAGTGTCCATTAAGAGACGAAGAATGCGACGACCTGAACGCTGTGGCAACATGTGCCATCCGGGCGATCAGATATGCGATGGGGGAGGAATAACAATGTTTTGTGGAGAGGGTGTTACTGCAGGTGACATTGTGAAACTGTGTCTCAAAGACGACACCGGTGTAGACTACGCGGTCCCCCAGCCGTGGTTAGACGAGGTGACCAAGCTGGGCATAAAAACCAAATTTGTGTGGTCCTATCGAAGGAAAGACGGGATCACCACGTACGGACACCCTGTTGCTCTTGGCGACATGGTGCTGGACGGCATCGCTGACGGCAAACTGGTGCTGATGACCACTGAAGAGTACACGAAGTTAGCGGGGGTGTAACATGCCAGACATATACCACGGAGATATTGTCGAAGATCTCGACGAAATGATGTGTCAGTCATGTGATAGATATGCAGAGTGTCACGTTGTTGGAATAAACATTGTCCAGCTGATGACGTGTGTAGGACAGGCAATCGATGCGTGGTGGCTATGAAACAGATCAAATCCATTAAGATCGTCCATGAATACGACGATGACCCGGATCTTTCCTGGCTCGGGAAATTCTCGAACGAGTGGTCACAAGGAGCAATCGACCGGAAAAGGTTCGGTGATTGGGATCCGAGCGAAATGCGATACTTCGTCCCATGCAACCACTGGCCGCACAACCCAGAGAACTGGGCCCATGTACCAGAGGATGACCTGAAGGACATAATCGCAAAGCACCGAACCCTCAAGAAAGCTGACTGGACCTACGCAATCAAGGACATGCACCGCCTGGAATCGTATGGTAGCCGGTGGATCACAATTGGAATCTATGCGAAAGCGGATATTGTGACACGAAACGTTCACCAGACAATTCGATCAGGAGGACTATGGGGGATCGAGTCAGATTCGAGCCAGTGTGACATAAAATCAATTGAGAAGATGGAGCTCAACGAACTGAGAAAGATTCTGGAGGAGCTAGGATTCGCCCAGGAAGAAATAGGCAAAGTGGAGGTGAAAGAATGGGAATGATCCCAAACATAGACCCCGAGACGGGGATTAGGTACGGAGTGATCAACGCAAACTCTGTGGATCCGTTCGCATTAGACGACATCGTACGCCTAGGCATAGACGAAATTTACGAAGAGTTGTGTGCAGAGATTGAGAGCGTCGTTGACGAGGAACTAGCTAACTTACGTGCTTATGGACCGGTGTATAATATTGTAAACGCTTTGCTTGCACGCCTGAGCGACGTGATACCATACTCCACACAACTCGAGAAAGCCCTGGTAGCCCAGGTGGAAGAAGTCGATACTGAGCACTGCCGCGATGTGATAATCGAATGGCTCGAAAACGAGCTATCAGATTCGTACGAAGCACAAGACACCGTGTACCGCTACGAAGAGGATGGATACAAAATCCTCTTTTTAACCGGTTCTAACAACCTGATGGTGTTGAAGTCTCCGTACACCACGGCTGTGAGGTTGTGCTCACCCTGCTATCCAAACGCAGGCGATCTGGACTCGCCAGATACAAAAGGATTCGAAGCATATGCTCTGGAGCCAGATTGGTTCGAGGAGATTTAGATGTACAAACTATACTGGCAGGGAAACGACTCTGTCGTGCACGAAACCAGCACGATCGAAGAGATGAAAGAGTATCTGGACAATACGTTCGAGCGCGATGTCGGACCTGTCACCGTTGGGGTAGGGTCCGCCGAAGAATCTGACTACTACACTTGGGAGATAGTCGACGACCAAATGCGGATGAAACTCTGGGAACGCGCTGAGAACTACATGGGTGAAAACTTCTACGAGTACTTCGTATTCCTGGGGAAACACAGAGACAGTGATCCAATCGACGTCAGCAATTTCCGGGTAGCTCTCAAAAGATTTGACGATGACGCAGACATAGTAGTGGCACGGAGCAACCACTGGTTGGTAGGGTGGATTGAGGTCATATTAATCCACCAATCCGACGAAATTACCATTGGTCACGCAGAAGATATACTAGCAGAACTAGAGAACTACCCAGTACTAGACCACGAGGATTACGAGCGAGTCCGAGACGAAATGGGTATACCAGAGGAGGAGTAAGTACGAAAGCCCTAGCAATCGCGGTGTCCCGTGAACGCACGAAGGAGTTCACCGAAGCGCCGCTGGACGATGTCGTAGACGCCATGATGCTGGCAGCGGACAACGTAAACTACGCACGTAACGAACTAGCAAGCGCGAAACTCGACCTATTCGACGCAGAAACCGAGTTGAATGCGGCAGTGATGCAGTGTCGCAAGGAAGGTGTACCAGGTAAGAACGCAGAAGAACGAGAAGCGTTTGTGTTCAATCGGTTTAAGGATCTGCACGCCAAGGTAGCAGAGAGTAAACGAGAAGTCATCCTAGCCGATAACGACCACGACCAGGCGAAAACCAAGATGAGACTGTTGGAAACATTGGCAAGGTTGGAGGTGATGAGGTGAACCCAATATTTAGAGCCTGGGTATACGGAGAACGAACAGACTTTAAAAGTTTTGTCAGGGAGAATCGCTACGCCAGACAAGCATCAAGGCAAGGGCTCGATGTTAGGCTGACAGATCTAAGGACTGGCGAAAGCGTAGCATTCGGAGAAAACGAGGTGGAAGAGAGACGATACAAACGCGAGATCGACCAGTTAGTGAGGAGAATGTCTAGGGATAAACAATATTCCGAAGACGACATAAAACTGATAGTAGAGATGGGAGACATCTAACGAGGTGACTAAACGTGTCAAAGGATCAAGGAAATGGGATACACCAGATAGACCTAGAAATGTTCAGGGAAAAAGAACCAGTGGCCAGAGCACCTCCAACGCCACCACCCGGTTGGCCAGAGCCCCCAGAAGCTATCACTCTGGAAGAGGAGCTCGCGTCGCGTGGTATCGACGTCGACCATATCAATGAGATCGTGATCCAAATAGCCCCAGTGGGTTCGATGATCGATGTTCATGATGTGATCGATGTAGCTACGGAGCTTCCTCCGAACGAACGCGCATACTTCTTAGCAGGACTGCATCAAGGGTTACTACTAGGAGGAGACCTTTGAACCGAGTTCAAGAAACCCTGTGTAGAGATTGCGTTGCAGAATGCAACATGACAGAAGAAGACATGGCAACGTGTGTAGAAATGCTACTAGACGAGATGTGTGAGCTAGTAGCAAGCATATCGATTGCCAACCACGCGTCGTGAAGCGAAACGCTTATCCGTCAGGGTCGCGTAGTAGTATCGGGTCGAGCACCCTTGCGTTGGGGTGGGGCCCGGCATCGCTTACGAACAACCCCGCCTGGGTTCCGCCACCGCTTTGCGGTGAGTATATCCAAGGTGCAGTGAGATGTGGATGTCCCGGTCTTCACCCCAGGCGGTGTGATATCTTCTTTTAGAAACGATCAGAGAGGTGATTTAATGGTGTACGTATCAGTGGTGGAACTGAACGGGCGAGACAACCCAATATTGAAAACCAAAGCGGGCATAGTCGAAGATGTGTACAGAGTTCGGTTGAGGGAAACCGGGGATACCAAGGTGAGCATTACTGTCACGACAGACGACATTGACGTGCTGGAAGATCTGTTCCCAGGAATAACCGCGTCCTCCCGGTTCGAAGTATCGTTCGAAAAGATGGAAATAGGCAGACAAGATGAGGAGTGATTATGGTCAAATCTCAGGCTGATCTACTGGAATCAGCCCTCAAAACTTTTTTTTCTTGGGCTAAGCAAAAGCAACTCCAGCCAGCTAGAAAGGGGAACAAGATAACTGCCTTTAAAGGTACAACGATGGTCACGGTCGCCGTCGAAAATGGTGAGGTAGCAATCAGTACCATAGGGGTTGGCGGAGACGAGTTGAAGAAGGAGATCGAAGACTTGCTAGCAACTCAGAACGCTCCAGACGTTGCGCCAGAAGAAGAGTTCGAGGACCCACCGATCGACATGTCAAACCCAATCAAGGTGGAATCTGTAGCACCAGCGATATCCGGATTCAGACCAGCTAAGAGATCTGCCGCTAAACTGCGACTAGGGATAGCAGGTCCTGCCGGATCAGGGAAAACTCTGTCAGCACTACTGATAGGATTTGGGATCACAAGCGATTGGTCCAAAATAGGCCTGGTGGACACGGAGAACGGATCAGGTGAGCTATATGTGGGCACACAGATCAACGGTACCAAGGTGGGTGACTACAACGTTCTGACACTGCAGGCACCGTACGAACCAAAGAAGTACATCGATGCAATCAAGCTGGCAGAAGAAGCGGGACTGGAACTGCTGATAATAGACTCGCTGACTCACGCATGGGCTGGCGAAGGTGGTCTGTTGGACCTGCATGGGAAACTAACCGATTCATCTCAGTCCAAGAACAGCTGGGCAGCCTGGAGACAGGTGACACCGAAACATAGCCAGCTAATCGAAAAGCTGCTGACCACGAAACTTCACGTGATCGTGACAGTCCGGTCAAAAATGGCCTATACCCAAGACGGGAAGAACGTAGTCAAGGTTGGTATGGAACCAATATTCAGGGATGGCATCGAATACGAGTTTACGACATTCTTCGACATGTCGATCAACCACCTGGCGATTGCTACGAAAGACAGGACGAACACGTTCTCCGCAGACAACCCATTTATGCCGTCTCCGGAAACTGGACAGAGGATTCTGAGGTGGCTGGCGGGAGACGTGTGAAAAATGGTTCATTTCGTAGTGGTAAAAAGGTGGCATGGGATGCCAGACCCTACAATTATCGATCGCGTGACTACTTGGGACGAAGCCGTCGAAAAGGCGGCGACGATCCCCAAAGGAGAAGGGTACAATGTCGAGATTTGGAAGTACGTATCGGAAGCAGACGACACGGTCCACTGATGCAAGAAAATCAACTCTTTTATGAGCACCTTTTTTAGTCATCACCCCTGTACTTTTCGGCTCGATTTATAGGTCATACGATTTGAAAAATTATTTTGCGGTTGACACAATTCGAAAAATGGTGTTTACAAACTGGGTATGTCGAAACAATATGGTGAACTCCTCCCACGCCCTGAAGGGCGGGGAGTAGTCACTGGACGAGAAATCATGTAAGGGGTCCGATTCATCCCCCCCTAAAGGATGGGGACTTCCCGCTCCGTCCTCTCCGCTCCCGCAGGTTAAAAATGCGGCAGATTCCCGAATATGTTGAATACGCCGCGATTTTCAGATTCTGGGAAGTTGGGCTCGGAGTGCAGACACTGCCTCGTAGCTGCAGACATACCCACCATCATGGATAACTAAGCCCATGCTTTCAAGGATATCCAAGCATTCAGTGATTCTATCATCATCGAGTGATGCGACAGGCAGACACAGGCCGAGTGCGTGGAATACGAGTAACAGATCTTCCGCCGTAGACACATGTGGTGGAGCAGGGGCACGATCAGCAACACCAACGAAGGGAACTTCTTCCGGTGTAACTGCGGCATAACCTACACTGAGAGGTCGATCGCCGGCAGGAGTGATCTCAACTTCTTTATCCACAACTTGTAGTCTACCGATCGGCATAGATTCTCCTTCGCCGATCTGGCCGATCTCAATTTCTTCTACTAGAGTCATATCGTATTCACCAACAAAAATAAGTTGATCAAATCCCCGGGCTCGACTTCGTTGGGGACCTTAACATCTACCGCAAACACCTGTGATGAGTCTGGTTGGACACTAGGTGTAGCGCCTGGGCGATGATTACTATCCCACGAACCTATAACATCCCCCTCTTCGTCCTCGAGTATCAACCTGAGCCCAAGCCAACCGTTCCACGGTTTAGCACCTTCGTTGCGGACACCTATACGGAACTTGTTGTTGTCGCCCTTGACAAGTGCACTCGGTAGCTGAACAAACCCAGTGAGGTGGATGATCGGTCGATTCTTGGACCACGTCTCGATGTAGTCTGCGAGCTCAGCGTTCTTGTCACTGACAACACCTGACAACGATTCCATAGCTGCGTCCACCTTAGCACCGAACGCCTCGTGCATCCTGGACACGTCTTCTGATATCACAGTGGAAATGGTCTCGACTTCGTTTGACTTGGCTTCAGTCCACTCCTGGATAGACTGTATCCCGGTATTGAACTCTTTGATAGCCAGTTCGAGCGCGGCCTGGTAGTCATACTGGATGTTCTCGACACCCTTATTGACTCCGAAATTGGCTTCTCGAAACCCGTCTGCGATAACAACTTCGGCACCAGCAACAGCGTCGTTTAGATACCCGGTGAGCGCAGGCCCTCGGATAACTGTGGTAATATCAATCCCGCTAAAATATGTGTCGAGATCGTCTTTGATATCATCAGCCCGATTTTTAAATACCTGGTCAACCTCCGCAAGTCGATCATCTATAGTCTTCATGACACGCTTCATAGCCGAGTTGAGTTTCTCCTTGAGATTGGCCAAATCGGCGTGTTCGATACCCTCGGTGCCGGTGGGTTCGAATCCCTGCGTGACCTCAACTTCAGTCATCTACATAGCTCGCAAACCCGGGCAAACTTGCCCTTGAGGTTCTTAATCGCGTCGAAATTGCACACTCGATCACTATCTTCATCCCGAGCGACAGCACCCATTTCATTCAGGATATCGACGCATTCCTTAACAACCTCGGGTGCCAGTCCAGTGGTCGTTACGATCTCTTCCATGGTCTTGCATGAGGACGTGGCCTCGAAGACCTTTTTTACATCTTGTGCTGTAGCCATTTTAATCCCGCCTGTTAAGTATCAAGAACGTCCTGACTGGCCCTTCGAGATGAGTTGGAGGTGTGAAATACACCCGCAGCTCCCGAGTTTGTCCGGGCTCGATCAATGACGCATACTGCTGATCACCAGTGTACCGCCACTCTACGCCATTTTTGTCGACAAGACGGATACCAAGCCAGTACCTGCCAGCAGCACCGCCGACATTGCGCCAGTTAGAGCGAATCTCGTTACTGTACCCTACATTTATCGCGCCAGGCATATAAGTTGTACCCACGAACTCGATGACTGCACCAAGTTGGGTATCGTCATCAACCTCGATCTCTTGTTCTTCGGATTCGTCCGCAGTCCAAGGTCGAGCCAGACCAGCTTCGACCAACCCGGTATTAATATTTTGATCGGATGACGAATATACTAGGGCGAGAATCCTACCATATGGGTCAAGGCCCTTGCGATCGAACGTGAGTTCTACCCCCGTCGCACCGCCTAGAGCATTGATAACCCACTCTTTTGCAGCATCCCCGGCCTTCCCAAGCTCGTTGGCAGATATACGCCACAACCTGATAACTACGGGGTCAAGCGACGCGAGGGTACACAGTCCATCAGGACACAGGAATACAGAGATGGTGTCACCGTCGATTACGTGGTTGAGCAACGCAGTTTCGCGAACGGGAGCGACCGGTGGGGGCGTGGTGGAACCATCGCACTCATCACCGAGGTTGCGAAACATGTCGAGGATAAACGTTTGATCAACCTGGTCATCAGCAAACGTGAAACTAGCAACGCTTGCATTGAACACGCTGTCGAGTGTCACCTTGCCGTTGACTGCATAATCACAGATCATAGGATCACCTGTGGTACAGGGGTAGCGGAAACCCCGGTCTTCAGACCGGGGAGGAGCGTGCCCCGCCCGTTGTATCGAAAACTATATACCAATTGAACTCCTCCATCAGTACAATGCTTAAAACCTTGATGGTCAAACTCGATCCGACCGACGAGCAGTATCAGATGCTCTTGGAGACGATGCACCGCTTCAATGAAGCGTGCAACTATATCGCAGGAGTAGCGTTCGCGATCGGCAAGGCCAACAAGGTCGAAGTCCACAAAGCAGTCTACTACGACGTTCGAGAGAGGTTTGGTCTCTCGGCCCAACTTACCGTCCGGGCCATCTCCAAGGTTGTTGAAGCCTATAAGAGAGATAAGTCTATCAAACCAGAATTTCGGTCGGACGGTGCAATTGTCTATGACCAACGCATCCTCACCTGGAAAGGGCTGGAAGCCGTTTCGCTGACTACTCTCCAAGGCAGGCAGCTTATCCCTACCAAGATCGGGGATTACCAGAAAGCCAGGATGGATCGTGTCAGGGGTCAGGTTGACCTTATAATTGTCAAAGGTGTCTTCTACCTTTGTCCGGTAGTCGAGGTAACCGAGGAGTCCCCCTACGACCCAAAAGGCTCTCTTGGAGTCGATCTTGGAATCAAGTATCTTGCGGTTGATTCTGATGGAGAGATGCATTCTGGCGAACAGATCAATCAGACTCGAGATCAGCTCGATTCTCTGAAATCCAGACTTCAGAGCAGAGGCACAAAGTCGGCTAAGAGGCATCTGAAGAAACTTTCCGGTAGAATGGCCCGTTTTTCCAGAGACGTCAACCACTGCATCTCCAAGAAGATAGTTGCGAAAGCCAAAGACACCTGTAGATAGGTCGCTCTTGAAGATCTTGAGGGCATCCGGTCCAGGGTAACGGTTCGAAAAGCTCAGCGTCGCAGCTTGCATTCCTGGAGTTTCTACCAGCTTCGACAGTTCGTCCAGTACAAGGCACTTGAAGCGGGCGTCACGGTCGTCCTCGTCGATCCGAGAAACACGTCCCGGACCTGCCCCTCGTGCGGCCACGTCTCTAAGTCCAACCGACCAACGAGAGACGAGTTCCGATGCAAGTCGTGCGGCTTCGCTGGGCCTGCCGACCACATCGCTGCGATAAATATCGCGTCTAGGGCTGCTGTCAACCAGCCTATTGTAGCGGGGAAACATCTTACCTCAGTTACAAGCTCTGGTCTTTAGGCCGGAGAAGTTGACGAGCACACCACCTGAGTTTCAATCATTGCATTAGCCTCGTTATACTTCCCGACCGCAAGATTATACACATAAGTACAGTCATCTTTGGTGAACTTGGTGGGCTGCATGGTAGGCTTGGTGAAATGTCCCAAAGCCTCGTTTGCAGCCTCGATCCATCCTCGATACATACAGTATGCGTACACGAAGTGGATTTTGCTCACCGAGAACGAACCTCCAACAGCATCGACGAAGTCGCATATCGTCAGTGGGCCTCGATACAGCGTGACTGACATGTTGGTAGCCCGTGTCGCCAGCACAGTTATCATCATCGTTTTGGTGGAGTATCCAAGCGATGAGATTTCCACGGTGTACTCCCCGGGAGCCAGTGGGATAAGCTGCCCGGACTGGCCCATCCACATGCCGTTAACGCTAACGTCTGCCAGAACGTTGCAGTCTATGAATATACCAGTGACTGCGCTTGGGTAAGTTACCCGACGACTGTATCCACCTCCACCGCCGCCTCCGCCACCACCGCCGCCACTGACCTTAGATGCAGTCTTCTGGTCTGCGGCGATAATGAAGTCTGTTGAATCGGATTTACCGGCTACCCAATTCAAGTATGCTTCGGTGTCAAACTTGATTGAGGAGGGGTCGACACCAAGGTCTTCGGCGATGTCTGCAATAGATACCCATGTGCCAGTCGGCACATCGTATATGGATCCACGACCGAATTCGCCCCCGGTGAGACTGACAAATCGCTGTTTATTATTAGCGTCAGTCCAATACAATGATTTGCCTGCGACCCAGGATCCTTTGGATTCGTCTGCCCTACCGTCAGTGGTGAAATTGCTTGGATCGGAGTTGTATGCAGAGATTGTGCTCTGCAACCCAGGGGGAAGCGCAGAATACGCGTTGCTGCGATCGAGGTCGGGCGTATTCTTTGCAACGCTAAGCCAATACTGAAGCGCTTGGTCCGGGTTAGATTGGTATAATGCGGCCATCTCGTTGGTGAATGCTGGTAGATTGCTTGCAAGGAACCCTGGAGTATTGAGAGCCATCTGTAGCGTGGGGTACTCCGATAAATCGACAGTTTTGGTAGTGGGTCGGTAACTAATGACATCCCTATCGAATAACCTAGGGACTTCAAGCGCAGGAACCACGGGCGAAAACTCCCTGCCCATCAAGTCTTTGTAATACGAAACAGGATCCTGACCGCTCTGTTTGAGTGAAGCGACCGTGCCAGCAATATCCTTACTATTGGAGGTCCAGGTATACAATTCCGATTGTGGGATGGAACCTATGGAATACAAATATCCTATATCGTAGTCGTCAAGGTGCGGGTTGGCAGTAGATTTGAACGCACTGAACCACTGTCCTTTCGTTGCGGGATCTATATTGTCGTCAGTGAGTATGCGATTGACCTTGATATCCATTGCTGCCCGAGCATATGGAACATACTGCCCGTTGGAATCGTATGTCGGTGCATACATCGGAACACTAGACGGCAAAGCTGCGAGTTTTTCAGCGTCAGGATCGATGGATTTGAGTTTGTACAACTGGGTTTCGGGGATGGCACCGCGCTGAGCCATCGCCATAAGTGTTCCAGGAGTATACGTCTGCATAGCTAATGCAAACCCGTCATCGTCAGCGAGAAGTTTGTTCCTGGTCTCCAGGTACTTCGGATCAGGATTGTATGTACCCTCTTTTAGAAGCGCGATTGCCGCGTCTTCGGAGTATGTATTGAGGGCATACATGCTAATCTGACCAGAAAGTACTGCATCAGCTAGCTTGGATACATCGTACTTTTCGCCGTCAGGAGTTTTGAACTCAGCCTGGACTCGAGGGTTACTCCATATATCCGACAAATCGCTTCCGAGTCCGATGTACTCGGGGAGCGACATTCCTAGCTTGTTGATTTCGTCATTGTTGTATGCTTCAACTCGATCTATGACTGCTCTTGGACTAGCGTTGAACAATGCGTACCCAACGATGTTGCGGTCTATCCACTCCTCAACAAGGCGGTCATCAGTCCAACCGCGTTCGGCATATAGATAGCCGATATAATTCTCGTAGACATTTGGATCCATGTTGGATAGCAACGACGGTTCTTCGTCGAGCCGATCGAGATACTCTTCACGGGTAAGGGGGCGACCAAATGTTTCGGCATATATATTATATGATTCGTCCCATCGGTCCAAATTCCTGGGGCCGTCGAGGGTCCATGCACCCATTTCTATCAATCCATCACGCGTTCGGATCGCTTGGTCAGGCGCAGTCCTGTATTGCCACACCATACCGTTAAACAAGGTCGGCGCCCAGTACTTGGAATAATCTAGATCAAGAAGCCACTTATGGTAATCGTAGTTAGTTTCGTCTTGTATCATCCTGAAAGTTACCAACGCGTCATCGAAACTAGCAGCTTTTTTAAGAGGGTCATCACCACCAGACATCTGACCGAATCCAACTCCGTATTGAGCAGCTTCTTGCGCCAAGAAGTATGCAAACTGTGGGCCACCAACGGCGATGCTGTACGCAGTGACACCAAGCCCAGCAACCGCCAGTGGGTGCCGAACGACTCCCTTGACGCCAGTGATCGGAACACGTGCGAGGGTATCTAACGTGAATTTGGCAGTCACCGATTCGACCAGAGACGACATTCTACTTTTACCAATCTTGTCCGTTAAGTCAGTGAGCACCTTCTGTTCAGCAGGCGTAAGGTTGAACGTCCGGCTAGTCTCGAACTTGGTAAGAACGTCTTTTTCTGCCTGGGTGAGCTTGTTGTAATCCATCGAGTTACGAATGAGGTCTGCCTGACCCTCGACGCGACGGTTCATGAGGTTCTGGATATCATCTATGCTATGACGAAGATTTATATCAGCGGGGGCTCTCGCAAGCAACCGGTCGAGTTCATCCGGTGACAAAAGAGCAGCATCGGTCTTGGATATCTTGTCGAGCGGGGTGTCGTCAAATATACTGATGAAATCGGTCTTTCCGAGAGATGAAGCACGCTTTGCGCGAAGATCACCGAGTGTCCTCATGGCGGAGAGATCTTTGGCGTCGGCACCGTTCCTAGTAAGGGTCCCGACAGTAGAATCCCACATGTTACTGGGTACGTCCGCAAGCTTTTGCCACATGCCGGGAGACCTACCTGCAGCGACTATGTTTGCAGGATCCATATGCTCAGCAGGGCGGAACATATCAGCGGTGACCCGCAAATATCCGTTCCGAACGTTATCGAGGTTTCGGATAGATTCGTCTGGAACTCCGCCTGCTCTCAGCTTATTAATATACTGAACCCAAGCCCCATCCTTCATGCTGCCGAAGAAAGCCATGTTAGGCGCACTGTTTGCTTCGAGCAACAGACGCTCTGGGGACATAGATGCGATCGTTGCCACATCGTCGGCATTGGCTACTCTGAACGACGCAGTGATTCGCGAGAAATCGTCGAGATATTTCTCACCACCTGGGGTAGCAGCGATTGCTTCTCGGAACGCTCTATACTTCTCCGGAGTGAGCTCCCGCTTTGCCGCAGCCATCATGTCAAGTTGGTCTGCTTGTCGAGTAGAGCCCTTGATGCCAAGCCACATGTCCGCCAACTTGGCGACACCCCCCGGTGCATCAGCGATAGAAACTATTTCACTAGCCGCTTTAGCACCTTTGGTAAACCATCCAGTCGGTAGGATACCAAGCCCAAAGAGCGCAGTGTTAAGTCTAGGATCTTCAAACGCAGGTCCTATCGCCATATCACGAATGAAATCGCCTGCGGCATACGTTATGCGAGCAATCCGGTCGCCAAACGACAATTCGGGCTCGCCTGCCACTAGCTGCTCAGAAGGAGTGAGCTTGTACACAGCATCAGACTTCCTAAGCTGCTCGAGCTGGGTCGCATCAGCAGTGGACAACATGAATGATCGCTCAGACTGAAGCTGAGCAATCGATTTAGCAGTAGGCAAGTCACCATAGTCAACCACTTGCCTGCCATCGATGAACTCAGACAACAGCTGATCCCGAGCTTCGATACCTGCAGTGGTGATAGTACCGTCTACTCCGATCCACCCATTATCGAGCCAGGAGGACATATGTTTGGCTAGTACGAGATCACCAGGGTTCTTGGCGGCCTGGTACAGTTCCATGCGATGTTCTATATCACTAGCCAGTGCCGCATCCACAGCCGATATCCTATCAATTATGGATTGCTGGGTGACGGGTTGGCCAAAATGATCAATGCCATCACGCCTGTTAGTGAGCAACTGGATATCGTGATCTTGGAGGCCATATGACACCAACGCTCGATCCGCACTTGACAACGCAGGGATCTCTACCGTACCGCCTAGCTCGGTCGTTACGGTGTCAACTGCAATCTTGTTAACAAGCTGATTTTTGACAGCATTGCCCTCGTCAGTGAGACGCAGCGTACCATCCCATGATGTCCCCCTAGTGATCAACCCATCATTTAACAGGCCCTCGAACTCGACTGGATCCATGCCTCGAGGGATATAGTACTTCTGACCACCGTCGACTATCCCGGGAACGAACGTGTATTTCCCATCCGGGGTAGTGATCCCATCGAGCCCCTCGGACGCCCGTACTCGAGTATAGGTAACAACGTTGTTTTCTTTAACTGATTCTATCTTGAGCGCATTAGCTTCATCAGTATCTAACCGCTTGCCCGCAGCGGTGTACGCTGACCCAACAGTGTCAGCAAGATTTTTAGCAACGGTGTTTTGGGACATAAGAGTCTTCAACGTGGTATCATCGACAGCACCGAGTGTGAACTCTTTGATAGGAGTTTCACCGAATCTGCGGCCGTCGTCGAGCACAACCATGTTGGGGAACGCCTTGTCCAATTTAACCCCCGTACCTTCGGTCAGCATATCAACAGTTTTTCTCTGGTCTGGTGTCAATTGGGCGTCGTTGAGGTGTCCGCCAGTAACCATCAAAATGTTCGCGACCACGTTAGCGACTTCCTTCCCGCGATCGGTGGCACGACCATCTTCAGTAAGAGATGCAAGCTCGTAACGTGCTTCCAACTGATGAGTGATAGGTTCAGCGTATTTTCGCACTTCGGCAGATAGCTCTTTTGCGACATCGGTCTCCATAACCCGTTCGGCCATCCATTTCCCTGGTAGGCCGACTACTTTGGCCCAGTCGGTCATATATCCTGCGATGGTGTCAACACCGGATGGTTGTTCGGTCACAGGGATGCCAGCAGCCTTCCTGGCGAGGTCCTTCTCAACATCGGACCCACTGGACAACTCAATGATCTTGTCAACATCGACCCCTGTCTCCCAATCAGCGAGAACAACAGTTTCAGTCTTGGACCCAGAGGGTTCCTCCACGCCATCCCACGCAAGAGCCACTCTGTGATCTCGTGATGACCACTGATCGCGAGGCTTACTAAACGTTTCCTGCGCCGCTGCATAATCTGGATGCCATGGAGGACAGTAACGACCGACATCGGTGGGGGTAACAACTATGGATGTATCGGCAGATTCAACGCCAGATACGGTCACTGCCATATGAGCTTCTTCCGTCTCGTCGGGCGCAGACAACTCACCAGGTGGAAGTGACTCGAGTTCGAGATCGATGTCTGATTTGCCCTGCAACTCGAACGGGATAATTTTATCGGAGCTCTTCTTTTTACCAGTAGGCTGTGCACCAGGTGTAGTCGATTTAGGAACCGGTTGAGACACGACAATAGTGGTAGAAGCGCCACTGGGAGCTCTTGACTTATCCTCTTTTGTCTCGGTCGAGTCCTTCGGCGCGGAGAAAGGGGTGCCAATGCCTCCGAGCGATACCTCGCCAGGGGTAGCACTAATAGTGGAGGACATGACTTTCAAAGTAGGGCTTTTGAATCCAAGCCGAGTGCCAGCAGGATAAGTTAGAACATAAGGCTGGCCAGTGTCGGCATCGTTGAGCACCACTTTAGTCGAGTCTTTGCTGTACCCAACCATCGCTGGGTTGCCCCACGCGTCGACCAGTGATTCTACGTATGTGGCAGTTAGCTTCTCAGGATCCGCAACAAGGTCCTCGAGTTCGATTCTATCCGTATCAAGTGGCGCCAGGGAAGGATCATATCCTATATACAACGCAACAGACATCGGGGCAGGCGACACTTTGGACAACATAGATTCGATCGATGTTTTGTACGTGTCTTCGTCATATAGGCCCTGCATCCAGGGTACGCGAGCAGACTCGGTCTGAGCGAACCGTATGGCAGCTACATCGCCTGACTGGATAGCTTCCAGAAGAACCCTGTCGGCAGCAGAGAGAGAAGACGGGTCCACATCCCCTAGACCGAAATAAGACTCTATAGCAGAATGTTGAACAGGAGTGAGCGTCTTAGCACTATAATCATATATAGGCGTAGTAACGCCGGCAGCGCCAAAGATGTATCCGAACGGATTAAAACTAACTAGATCATCAACAGTTTTAGTACTGGGGTCGTAATCCCACTTAGCTGGTGACTTAATAGGAACTAACTCATTTATAGTATATCCAGGTATGGTGCCGAAGTCATCGGATTGTGGTTCATAGAGTGCAAATATGGGTTCTTTTCGAACATCAGCTGGAATGGGAATGAGCATATGGCGTGCGTTAGCTTGCATCCCCGCAGCAACGGCCTCTGCCAACTCGTGTGAGTTGGTTGCGTCAGCTATAGATCGCATTGTATCTAGGGATGGATTGGCAAAATACAGTTCGGACCCAATCTCTACGACGACACCTGCATGGGAGGTGCCTTGTTTATCAGACATCAAGACAGAATATGCATTAAACCCAGCTGCGCGAGCATTACGCGCAACGTCGTCAGCGAACTGCTCGCACACGTAATAATCGGTGGGCCACCCGGTAATCGGATTAATCGGACCACTGGTATCAGGCAAGTCAACATATTCCCTTCTATTAGTTTGGTCGCGAGTAAGGAACGACTCGAATGATCTCATAGCGGCCAATTGCTCAGTTAGTGGAGTTTCGTATATCGGAGCACCGTCTGAATAAGGAACCATAGAGCCATCAGGGAGTATAATACCAATGGTATTAAGCCATCCTTGCGGGGTTGCAACGGACTGAGCGCGAACTCCGCCCGCCTCATGCAATGAATTAATAAGCCGTTCTACATCCTTGAAATCATCGAGCGGTAGCAACCCGTCGCCGAGGGCGCGCTTTACATACGAATCGGGAGATAACAGCACAACTTGGTTTTCGGGCGTGACATACTGCAATCCGATACCAGGAATCTCCCAGAATTTGTCGGCCATCTCGTCTGGCCGAAACGTAGCGAATTCGTCCGCACTGTATATCCTGTGATCGAATACGTCGATAATCTCGCGAACCACGCGTTCAGATTCGCCAGACATCAGGGCTTCGTTCAGCACGAATTTGAACACATCGCTGGACTTGAGTAGCTCTTTGACGTCATCAGGAGACGAGTGGACTAGATCTAGCACAGCGGGTGCTACTGCGTTGGCATACTCGCGCAAGGCGCCTTCCAAATCCGGGATAGCTTCGGATATAACCCGATTTGCTTCGACCCGGTTAACGTCAAACACGTCTTTTTCAGTGACCTGAGTCATATCTCGGACTGCCTGATCGATGGTCTGATCTGCTAGATCCTGCCTCCAGTTAACGCCGTAGGCTGCCTCGAGCCATTTGTTGGTAGACTCGTCGACAGAGGAGATCTTACTGTCAAACGAACTGCCAACGCCGTCCTTGATGATGTTGTACGTGTCAATGGCCATGCCAGCAACGAGCTCGTATGCATCATCAATTTCTGTTTGGATAGAAGCGAGTTCCTCGGGGGTGTTCGCCGATGCAATGGCCTTAGATCCTAAATCGTACACATCAAACACTGCCCGCTCAGAGATACCCTTAACTGCTTCGACACCACGCTCGGTGTCCCACGAAGAAATGTCTGCTTTAGCCGAAGAAACCAAATCATTGATCGCGACATTGGCGGTGGTATTGAACGGCGAATCTCGAATTATACGTTTGGCATTTTCCACAATAGCGTTGGAGTCAGTATATAATCTGGATGCATCTAGTCCACGGAGTGAATCGAGCGCAAGTTTGAGCTTCGGTTCGTTTTCGGACACCGCGATATCAGTACTGGCATATATCTGTTTCATGTCATTATTTAGTGTGTCAAGAACACTTGTGACTCCAGACATGGTCAGCGGGGCGAACGACTGGATGCGAGCTAACGTAGCAGCAACGTCCGGGATAATGCGCTGCTGAAACGCAGGGGTCTCAACCTGTTGAATGTTAGCAATCTGAGCTGCAAGATTATCAGATACAGATTTGATAGCGTTCTCGGTTATGACGCGAATGCGTTCTGCTTCAGCTTTAGCAGCAGCTTCAGCTTTAGCAGCAGCTTCAGCTTTAGCAGCAGCTTCAGTGGCAGCGAGCCGATCTCTAGCCGCTCGGGTAGTGCGTTCGTAGCTACTAACACCACCGCCATCATCCCACGACACCTGCCAAGAGGTGTCGGGGTGATGTTCCGGGTAGAGGGTACGTTCAGCCCAACCCGAAGGCCCAGACTTTGAATAATCAGAGGCGAGAGTGGAATAATCGTTTCCATAGTGACTGAGAACGGTATCATAGATACTCATTTACTTCAACCCGCGTCGAATGCGATCTTCGTATTCTTTCCTCTTCTCCTCGAGTCGGGCAAGAGCTTCTTTCTTCATCTCATCAAGGGTCTTGTCGGGCATACCTATAACTATGCCAGACACAGTATATTAAGCTGTATGATCAGAATAGAAGTTGAAATAGGGGACCTTGATACAATGGCGTGTCCAACGATTGAGGCAGGAGGAGAAACATGTCCGAAGAACGAGCCAGAGCCCTAATGACAAATATCGACACCAGAATTTGGCAGTTGAGGTTGATAAGAGACGACGGTCGAGATGCGAACCAGTATCGAGTGTCACCCATACCATTCTACTCTGCTGCGAGACAGGAACTGGTAGCGCTTGCGAAGGAGATAGAGACTCTGAAACAATACGTTGCAGAGAACGCAGGTGCTGTGAACATGGAATTCTGGGAACCAAAGGTCCGCGCATACGAGCTCGAGTTGTTGGGGCTCGATGGAGTTTTGCCCATACCACAACTGTCAATCGAAGAAGCAGCCACCGAACAGTTCACAGGTACTGTAGTTAAAACAGACGACGGGGACACCATCTTTGTCGACGACGGGACTCAAGTGAAAGAAATCCGTTTCGTAGGAGTAGACGCGCCTGAGAAGCATACCCCCCTTGGTAGACGCGCGACGAAATACCTGGAAAATATCGTCCAGGGAAAAGAGGTCACAGTCTACTTCGATCGCAACCAAGCAGTCGAAGTGTACGGCAGGGTGCTGGGGGTGGTATATTTAGGAGACATGAACCTAAACCTAGAAATGATCAAGTCTTGTTTGTGCACCCCCCTGACCAAGTTTGGCAGACACGATTACCTGAGCTCCGCCGACATCGAAGCAGCAGCAGCAGCATGTGGCAAAGCAGGTCCAGACAATGGAATAGTAAAGGTGATGACCGGGAAGACTCATGCTCACGTGTGGGTAGATGGTGTAGACACCGGGCTGCTAACACCGGCTCAACTGACATTACCCCTTGGCCAACACACCATTATGACTACGGTAATGGATCATACACCTGACCAGATTGTAGTGGACGTCAAACGCGGTGAGATGGAAGTCAAACTGTACCCACTGAAAATGCCGAACGATACGGGTATCCTGGAAGTCGTATCCGATCCTATGGGTGTAGAATTCGTGCTCGATGACGTACCGATGGGCAAAACTCCTGCCTCGATGGAAGCGTCGGCAAGTGCACACACAGTGATGTTCTTCAAAGACGGGTACGTCCCGGAAGTAACAAGCGTGGTGTTGCCAGCAGGACAGAGGGTTAAGATAGAAGCAGTACTGGAAAAAGAAGGAACGGAGTGAGCTAGGTTAGCTCACTTCTTCAGCGTGGCACCGATGCAGGCTCTGAGCGCCTTGACCCTGTCGAATCCCTTGACGCCGGAGACCTTGGACTTGCAGTCCCTGGCCGCAGCGGTGAACCGCTCATTGTACGCCCGGAGGTGTGCGGGAGTGGCGCCCTTGGTGTAACTCGGTCTAGCGATGTAAACGCCGCCGTTGGGGTTTCTCTTCACGATAGCCTTCTCTATATCCTTGAGGGGAATTGCTGCCATACCCACTACTACGGGAGGATAATATAAAAACATAACCCGAAAAAAAATATTTTCAGGGAACAGTCACACATTTGGCTAAATTGCGTGGCCTGTCCGGGTTGCAACCACGCAGCAGCGCTAGTTCATAGGCTAATAACTGCATTGGAATTATATGGGTTATCGGATCGAAGCTGTTAGGCACCTTAATCCAATAATCAAAACCGGGATGGCGTTCGTTGGATACTCCGATGACCACAGCACCGCGCGATTTAACCTGATCGATTGCAGGGTCGTCGTGTCCAAGCGCAATCACTGGCGTTCCTTCACTGATTAATGTGATGGGGCCATGTTTGAGTTCTCCCGATGCAAACCCTTCCGCGTGTATGTAAGACGCTTCTTTGATCTTGAGAGCGGCCTCAAGTGCAGTCGGGTACAATGTACCGCGCCCAATAATGTACACGTGGTCATGGTCTGATAACAGCCTAGCTATGACTCCAACACGATCTCTAAACGACTTCGACGTGAGATTATAGATATCAGACACAAGCGGTTCGAAGTCGTACTCCGGATCTGCAATGAGCGCAAATAGTGCGACTTGAGCAGTATACGTCTTGGTGGACAAGACGCAATACTCCGATCCAGCGGCCAGGAGAAGAAGATCGTCACACGCAGTTGCCAACCTAGATTCGCGAACGTTGGTGATTCCAATAGTATTGGTGCCTTTGATCGCCGACAAAACGTCTGCTGTCTCGCCGGACTGTGAGATCGCAAGAACCAACTCAGGCGCAACGAAGTTGCAAAATTCTGATGCCATGGCAACATCAACGTGAATTCCGCGTCCTGCCAACAGGTACTTCCCGACGAGTCCTGCGTAATAGCTGGAGCCGCACGCAACGATAGTGGCACCATCAAGGCAGTCACGGATCAAATGGATCATAGATCTGTCCTGGGACATAGTTGCCCGCACAACACTCGCCTGATCCACTATCTCCCGGAGCATATAGTGCTGGTCTGTAGGGATCACCAGAGGGTCTGCGCTGAATCGAACGGTACCTCGATGGACCTCTTCGCCCGACGAATCGTAGACCTTCAATCCGGCAGGATCCGCTACAACTATGTCACTGTTGCGTAGATACATAACATTTGTATCTGAAAGGGGGCGGACGTCGGACGAGAACAACACCCCGTCGTCTCGGACACCCACCACCAGTGGGAGCTCGCGGCGTGACCCAACGATGGTGTCACCGTGTTTTGCAAGGATGGCATAGTCACCGTCTATAGCTCGAAATGCTCGCCGACATGACTCAACAAAACCAAAAGCTAGATCTCGGTTGATAAGATACGCAATGACCTCTGTATCTGTATCGCTAACAAATGGTGCGCCATCGCGGAGTGACTCGTGGTTGGTGATCACCCCGTTGTGAACCACGGCAACTGATCCTACGACATGGGGGTGGGCATTAACACAAGTTACGGGCCCGTTGGTGGCCCACCGCGTGTGTCCGATAGCAACATTGCCGTGGAGTGGTGATAAATCTAGGTCAGATATAGTTCCAACCCCTTTAACCACCTTGTCGGCAGCAATACCTGCAGAGTCGTATCCCCTGTACTCAAGTTGGATCAGACCGTCACGCACGATGGGAACTGCCTCTCTTGATCCAGCATAACCGAATATGCCACACATCTCACACCACCGCCCCTGGCATGAATACCGAACCTGCAGTGGTCTTGTACCCGTCGCGCATAACCACGCCGAACTTACGCCGCCCAAAAACCGGCGAGGCGTCGTGTCTGAGGTTAGAACATATAGTACCTGCTCCAAGGTTGCATCCTTCTCCAATTATACTATCACCAACATAGCTCAGGTGAGGGATCTTAACATTGTCCATTATGATACTATTCTTGATTTCAACTGACTGGCCAATCCGACAGTTGGCCCCAACACTGGTGCCTGGCCGCAAGTAACTGTTGGGACCAACGACACTGTGCGGACCAACATGGACTGGTGGTTCAATATACACACCAGGCAAGAGTGTAACCGTAGGATCAATGTAATGCTCAATCAAAGATTCGTTCGCATCAAGTGCGTCAGCCGGCGTGTTGATGTGATGATATTCTCCGACTTCGACGACAGACGCACCAACTAACGATTGAAGCAATCCCTGTTTAGCAATATCATCGAGCATGTCACGGCGCATTACGTACATCCCAACGTTATACAACGAAGTGTGTACACCGCCTATCTGTTGGACGCAACCACGTTCTACCAACACTTCATCGCCATGCCCGCACCCAGCCACAGCAATAGCAGGCTCTGCACCACACCGCGTCATAGCACCAACGTCGGATATAACATCACCGTTGATAACAATAAACATGTCTTGCAGCAAATCATTCGCAGATAAGATGGCATCAGTCGTCGTTCCAAGCGAGTTCTGCAGTACAACAACCGCATCAGTATCGATGTCGGCACTACGGTAATTTGCTACGACAACAATGTCGTCGATACCTGCCTGGGTGCAACGATCTATTATATGGTGCAATATAGGCTTGCCCGCGACCGGAACCATGCATTTGGGACGAGTGCATGTCAACGGGCTCATCCGACTACCTCGGCCTGCGGCTAAGATGACTGCTTGCATGGAAACACCATTGGGGGCAGCGAATATATAGCCAATTGCGTACAACCCCGAGGCATGCAGGTGAGAATGGCGGTAGGAGAACGCGGGAGCAAAAGACACATGGCGCTCGTGGAGATAATGTCACGACACCCGGATCGATACACACTCCCGGTAAAGTGGGAGAACACTGACGATCTTGGCATAGACCTAGTAATAGGAAAGGTCGGGTTCGAGCTAAAAGAAGCTGCTGACGCCATTGGAAGCATGTTCAACGGACACTTGGCAAGCCAACGGCGCAGTGCAAAAGAAATGGGTCTCGACATGTGTTTTGTGATCATTTTCGGATCACCGGAAGATGTCATCGAGGAGATACCAGACAGAGACAAAAATGGGTGGCGTGGAGAGAAAATCAAGTCGAGGGAACGGAACCGGTGGATGGACGGATACGCAGCACTGCTGGTGTCTGGATTCATACCACTATACTTGAGCCGGGACCACAAAATGACTATGGAACACGTGGTGGATATTGCATGGGCAGCAGAAAATAACGCGATAGGATTGCCTGGTATCCGCGCAGAATCTCCAGCGGTCGCGATGATGCAGTGCCTACCAAAAGTAGGATTCAAACTGTCGAAAGCGATGGAAGAAACCGGGTTCAGAGTCGCACTTGCTGCAGAGGTAGTGAAGACTGGTAAGAACGGCAAAACCCGAGAGTACCAACTAATAACCGATCCTGGGATATTGCGCAGCGTCCCGGGAATGGGCCAGAAAACTGCGAAAGGGATTATAGACGCGATCTACACCACGGGTGGTAAGAAGCTCCACTGAAGCAACCGGTTGATCCAATCGAGTAGTGACAGATACGCAGAAATGATCACCATGGCGATCACCAATTTATTTTTGTTGCGCCTGATCCACGGGACGATCTCACATGACGAAATTCTAATTAACTCAATTACTTGTCTGTGGCTATCGACCTCTTTGCCAATATGACGAACTTCGTCGCGAAGATTGGCTATGTCTTCGTCGCGACGAACGCACTCTCGGTTAAACTCAGCTCTCAACTCGTTTATATCAGCCGATACTTCTTCTCTTAGATCGCGAATATCGATGCCAATTTCAGTGACTTTCATGAGTATAGCGGCGGTGGCCAACGCGTTGTTCTCTGGGGTGATAGTCGTCGGATCGATCTCCACAATACCATCACCTGAATGCTATCTTTTCACCTGATGTTCTAACCCGTAGCCATGCATGGATAGCTCCTATAAAAACCAGGACGCTACCGGCGACTTCGGGGGTAATATTCTCGATACCTAGCATTGTAGCTAACCCGACGATTACAGTGATCATCGCGGTGTTAAAGCTTGCACTTTCATACGGTCGTTTTGGCATACAGATATTCTAGTAGCGTGATATTTAACTCCTGGGGTTAAGGGGTAGAGAAGTCCCCATCCTTTAGGGTGGGGATGAATCGGACCCCTTACATGATTTCTCGTCCAATAACCGATTAATGAGTGTGTCATAGCTCTCTCCCTTTCGACCTATCGATTTTAGCCTATCTCGGGTCTCCGTTCTAACCTGTAATGTGGTAAGCATAACCTTATAAAGGATGCAACTACTATATAAGACTATGACGTGACTCCTTGAAGGCTCAAAGTGCTGCTTGGAGGATCTGTACCCTGATAAGGTACGTTGCGTGGAGAAACACACGCAACTCTAGGGAGGGAACACCCCCTAAAACGCCCCCGTGTGCTCCATGACTCTTTTGAGAGTAGAGTCGAGTGACTAGTCCCTGGATACGCCAAACTTACACGATGATGGGGGAACCGAAAATTCCCGCTAAACGCGACCCGATTATGCCAGAGGGCTATGACGGCGTAACCCGAAGAAAAAGCAGGGAAGCCCCGCCCTTCAGGGCGTGGGAGGAGTTCACGGTTGCTCCAAAAGAAGCAAAAAGTCCACATCGGGCAACCGAAACATGATGGCAGGACCGACCTCGAACGACAAGTCCACACCGTCGTGAAGGGTAACCGTGCATCTATCGCATATGATACACTCGGTCAAGGAATACTCCCGGGAACGTTCGTCGTACAGAATAATCCCACAATCCACCATACGATGAAGGCGGTACCGGAGCTTGTTAGCATTCTTTTCACGCGCGTATTTGTTTTCATTGTCGAATATCTTATCAGCCAGTGCAGTGACTCGAAGTGATCCTTCAATAGCTAGATACCCAATGATCTTCTTGTCTAGCTGATCCAATCAGAACCACTCCGGATGTTCGTTCACTATCAGTGCCATAGCATCGTCGACAGTATCTGCTTTGCCACCAGCGAGTTTAGCAGCCATCGAGAACTTGATCTTTTGGTGATACTCCTGCTTGGCGTCCGCGACAGCAGCCGAGAGCTCAGGGCTGTTAAGCCACTCAGTGACCTTCTCTCGGTATTCTGATTTGGGCTTGCTCTTTTTGTCTGGTGCATCGCCAGAGAACAATTTCTGTACCTTAGCCAGTTCTGCAGCGACCCGATTACGCTCAGCTGCGCACGCATCCTCATATGGAAGGTCACACATATTGCGAGCACTAGCGATATGAACAGCAGTGACCGTGAGTATCTCCCGGCACACATCACACTCGGTGTCCTCTGCCATCTTGACGAGCTTGTCGAATGCGTCCTCGTCTTCTTCTTTCTGGAAGAGCGTAACAACATCGTTTACGCCAACAGAATACTGTTTAAGAACCTCGTCGGTCACGTCCGGGACGATCGGAGCAGCGGCTGGCGGTTGGGTGGAATATAGCTTCCCTCGGGGATCAATAGCTTTCAGGTATGCTGGGGTGATAATGACCCACCCGATGCAATGCTGATCCATAGCATCGGGCGCCATGATTTCTTCCAACGATTCCGGACACGGGCAAGATCTGGTGTCGCCAAGTATCGGACATTTGCCACCGTATTGAGACATGAACTTGTCCGGTCCACCAACCTCATCGCTGTACACGCGAGGGTGGACCATAACATTGTTTGCCGCGGCAAACGACTCTAGTGTCATAGTCCTCGGCGGATGGTGAGAGCCTTATAGATCTTCATGTGGTGTTCCGGAACCGTTTCACCTGCATCGAGTTTTTCCTTTATTGCTTCGATCATGGCCGTGTGCAGAACGTCGTTCGTGGTCGAAGTCATCAGATTAATCGCATCGATGCCGGCTTTGTTAACGAGTTCTTTAGCGACGACCATGAAACTATCGATCGTTTCAGGATCCACATTCTCTGCCCAATCGACGCATTCTTTCCTCTTCTCATCATCGTCCACATAATGACAAGCCGCAGTCAGACTGAATGCTGCAAGCGTTTCTTTTATGTGGTCGCACTCCTCGCACTGCTCCTCAGTGCCAGGTTCTATTACCTCATTCTCTTCAGTCATGCAACTCCACCTATGGATCTGCTTCTATTTTAATGATGGCGGTATCTGACTAGGGTCAAACCAGGGTATCTCAGCATTCCAGTACCGCCACAGGAACACCGCGATGCACTCATCGGGTCCGACTTCATCATTGACCTGATCTAACACGATGTGGTAAAATGCTGACCAAGCCGCCGCAATATCCACCATTTGGTGGTAGATCATTGCCACACCGGTGTCGTCATGGTAGTAACCTCGGTGGTTAGGACCCATGTCTTTAGCAAACATATCGAGGGTATCGTGGACCGCGTTAAAGTGTCTACCAAAGATGATCATGTCTATGTTGCAATGGAACGGATGTGCTGGCACTATCGTTGCCCCTTAAGATATGCTCGCATAGCACCACGCAGGGCGGTGAGGGCGTATTGAGTTACGTTATACGAGTTGTTGGCTTTTATCTTCTCGTTCGCATACAGCCACTCTCCAATTGCCGCGAGCTCCCTGGCATCGGGATCCCGGGGTATCACTGTCATCATACTCACGGTAGTTTTGCCTCTGGGTTTGAGATCTTTCCACCAATCGGGCTTACTCAGTTCTACCACCTCGTATACATATGGTTACACGATGTGGTTATATATCTGTTTCGATAGAATACAATACCATGGCAAAGGCGACGACAAAAGAAGCTGAGAAGAAACAAGCAGCCGCCAAAAATGCCAGCTTGGTGAAAGACACGGTGGACGCAATCTCGGCAGCAGATGCGTACCCAGCAAGCTTCGATCCAACACTAGAAGATCTGATGGTTGCTGAGATCAAAAAGTCAACCGTGCGTGCGAACCGCAATGCCGCAAAAAAGATCGAGCTAGAAAGCGAAATGGAGCTCGACCGGCTTCGTACAGGAGACAAACCAAGTGGCACAGCCCCAATGTGGGGCATGGGCGGACGATCCGAAGCGAGGAACCCTATATTGGATATGGTCCAGATGTTGCCAGAAAATGAGCGATCAGAGTTTATAAAAGAGAGGTCCGGCGACCTGATGGGTGCGATGATACCTGGGAACCAGTTCTTGCAGAGAGCAGCGAATACGGACCAGAAATCGACTGGTATGGGCGAAATGGCCCAGATGATGCTAGCGATGACATCTGCAAATAGCGAGCAGCAGCGGAATATGTTAGATCTGTTTATGACTCTGCAGGGGATGTCACAGCAGAAAGCGCCTCCTGACAACAGTGGGAACAAAGACATGATCCAGGCAATGATGGCCATGACCCAGGCTATCGTGTCATCAAGCCAGCAGTCCGGCAACGCCGCAATCGAGCGGATGGAGAAGATGTACTCGGAGAAAGCGGAGGCTACGAAAGAATATTTCACTAACTTGATGGAAATGCAGCGAGAAGCATATGAGCGGCAACTACAGTTTATGCAGCAGCAGGCCCAGCGGCAGAATGGTGGGCTGTCCAAAGAAGAGCTAGTGGCGACGCTACAAGGATTCAAGGAAGCCACCGGAGTCGAACTTAAACCGGATAGGAACCTGGAGGCGGAGAGCGCGCGATACCAGTTCACTCTACAGCAGCGACAGATGGAATTGGAGCAGGAACGGTACGCAAGGGAGCACGAAGAGCGACTCATGTCGCAGCAGGCGGAAGCGGAGAAATGGAGGGCACTGTCCGGTCTGGGAAGTGCTCTGGTAGATGGTATCCGACTGCAGAAGCAGGTGGGTAGCAAGGATGGTGCTGGCACCAAACTGAGGTCGGTGATCGCATGAGTGTAAGTGAGTTCCTCGAACTGGGAATCACATCGGCTAACACGATGCCACCAGTCGAAGACGTGTCTAAGCTAGTGGACACGATGCGGATAATGGATGCCAACGCCATCGTAGATAAGCTGATGAAATCAGACGCGGCGCAATACGTAGACGTGGTAAAAATGGTGACGAGCGACCTGACTGTCGACGAAATAATCGACACGGCAGCTGAGTTAATAAGGCATATATATCCTGGCGTATACAATGATATTCTAAAAGACGTCGACGACTCGAAAAAGCTGTTCGACGTTCTGACGCTGTGCGCGACGGAGGTCTTAGATGCAAGTGCTTGATGACGGCGAATATTGGAAACTGTTGGTATCAGAGAGAGTCCGGGTGGAGAACATTATAGACTGGAACTCGTCCCAGGACGGAAAGCCTAGTGGATATAAAGGGGCAATCGGTCGGGACCCTGCTACACCGAGCTCAACGAAAATAGCGTATCTACTATTTCCGAAACGCGAGTGGACGAAAGAAGAGTTGGAGTCACCTACTTACCAGGAATGGCTCAGAAAGACAGTTAACAAGTGCAACGTGTGCGCGACGATAGACGCGTTGCGACAGGAACAGGAGATAGCACCAATGAAGACCACATCGAAACCAGAACAAATGAGCGCAGGTGACATAGTACAACCTATTTGGGTTTCCAAAGCAGCAGAGGTCGGAAAAAAAGCATGTTGCACTAAGCTAGGTGAAGTCGGAACGTCTTTAATCGGATCTGTGTTGTTCGACATATTTTCCGGGTGGGCAACTGACCCGGGTCAGAAATCTGCTATGAAACAAATATCCAACCAGATGATGGATATCCAGCTAGAACCCGAGGATTTACCGAAGATTCGCGAAGATGCTCTGAACATGTACGATGCGTACAACAAAGGCGGCATCGGAAAAGCAGTGAAGAAGGGTTTTTTCAAATCGTTTGACGAAGCGATAAAAGACGGTGTGGGCGTAGAGATGGAAACGCGAACGACTAGGCGTATAGGGGTACGGCAGGGCGTAGCGGTACGCGCGTCGAACAGCATGGCGGAATAACCATGGATCTGTACGGTTTCGGTGACCACCCTTGCGCACAGATGATGTCGACGTCAGTCGATCTGTGGCTCGGACACACCGGATACATGACGAATTACGTGCGACTAAACCAGAGTCTAGCAATGCTACAAGACCAAATAGCGATCGGTAGAGACATATTGGAAGGCGACCTAACTCTCTACCTTACGATGGTGGGTATGTGCTGCGGAATACCAGTCGAATGTCATATCGTCAGCGACGATTGCGAGATGGGTGGTGAGTAACTGGTATCTCTGTCACTGGAAACGAGGTGCAACGCAATAATCGACCAATGGTTTGAAACTCAGAAAACGCCTCTGAGCGAATACCAATTGAAACAATGCGACAACCTAATATCGAAGCTGTCCGAGGAGATTTCGAGATCTAATGGGAGATCGGACAGATATTATTGGATACTTACCAGGTTTCAGGAGGAATTGTTACGAGCACTGGAAAAATCATCGCGCTTTTGAAGGAGAGGCCACCGACCGTGGCAGGCCTGTCAAAAGCATATGGAATGGTAATCGGCATGGGGCTTAGATCAAAAGATCTACAGCTGGCACTCGAGCACGCGCGCGGTGGCGACATGGATTTAGCGATCAACTTCGTGGCAGCCCGGAGTCCCCATCCTTTAGGGTGGGGAGGAGGGCGTACCTAATCCTCTGCCCCACCGACCGAAACATTTTTAAGGCTGAAAGTCAATATTGATCTGATGGTAGATCAGGTATTAACCGTTCGGTGCAAACTCGCCCCCTCGGATTCGCAGGTCGAATCTATCGAGGAGACATTGGTAGTTTTTGCCGACGCTTGCACCTGGATCAATCAGAACGTCGACCCGAAGGTTAAGGGCGGGATTAAGATGCAGTACTTGATCTACCAAGATGCAAGGGAGACGTTCGGACTATCTGCGAACTTGACTATTCAGGCTATAAGACGAGTAGCGTCGAACCGTAAAACTGCAGGCAAGAACAAAATCGAAGAGTTTCAGCCAACAAGTATCAGCTACGATCAGAGGATATTCCAGTATAGAGAAGCCGATGAGCAGGTTGGATTGACTCTTCTACACGGTAGGGAACGAATCCCCCTTAATATTGGGAATTACCAGCGGAACCTATTGAAAGGTCAGAAACCCACGTCGGCAACGCTGGTAAAGAAGAGATCGGGTTACTATATCGATATCCAAGTCAAATCCGAAGCTCCCGATACCATCGAGACCAATAAGGTGATCGGTGTCGATTTGGGTATAACTGATCTTGCTGTAACTTCAGAGGGAGAGACATATTCAGGATCCGAGATTAAGAAAGTTAGAGACCATTTCGCCCAACTGCGAACCGACCTCCAACGTAAAGCCTCGAAGGGCACAAGAAGTACCAGACGGAGATGTAGACAACTTCTGAAACGGCTGTCGGGTAAGGAGCAAAGGTTCCAGAGATGGGTTAACCATGGGATCAGCAAAAGTATAGTTCAGAGTGCCATCGAAACCGAGTCTGCGATCGCATTGGAAGATCTATCTGGGATTAGGCAAACCTCCAATCGTCGAATAAAATCGCTGCATAAGTGGGCGTTCTACCAGCTTAGGAAGTTTGTGAGCTATAAGGCTCTAGCCGCAGGTATCCCTGTGATACTGGTAGAACCTGCTTACACAAGCAAGACCTGTCATCAGTGCCACCACATCGGGGACAGGAACGGGAAAGAGTTTTCCTGTCATTCGTGTGGTTGGTGTGGGGACGCAGACTACAACGGGGCCAAAAATATTGCTGATCTCGGGGCTGTTGTAAACCAGCCCGGAGGTCCGGGGTTGTTCTGCTTAATTATGGCAGAAAAGATTCCAGGGCTACAGAAAGCCCCGTCCTTCAGGGCGGGGTAGTTTACATACCTGTACGGACCAACCCCCTTTGACAACGGGGAAGGGGCAATAAAGTATTTCGAGGGCATTAAAAAGGCATCTCAAAGTTAACCTCGGGATATGCGAAACACAACTACTCCGCCATTACCCCAGTGCGATCATGTTGTCTAATATATGCAGTAATAGCATCGCGACACACAGACCCCATTGACGTACCATGTTCGATGCACAACAAGTGAAACTTCGTCTTCATCCTGGCGTCGACTAGAACTACAATTCTATCAGTATTTCCCATATTCCCACATTTCACCATTATGATACTTCAATCTTGCCATGGGGATTTATAAACAAGGTGATATGAATGGATAATGAGTGGAATATAATGTACTATATTCCACTACAAGTATACAATAGGAGGAATCTTTATTGAGCTACATCGTCGAGGTGTAATCGACTTCGAGTTCGACTTCGGTACGAGCAACGCCGCAGTCGGCGAAGATCTCCGGACGGGGCAGACCGGATACGGTTATTATATGGATGACCGTTACGCCGTCAAAGCCCTGACCAACGATCACGAAACCGTGATGGAGATCGAGGGCATGGAGATCATCGGCCCTTACGCGAACACGTATAGATCTAAGCTGAAAGCAGTAAGGCTCGTTATTGATGGTGTCGAGAAGGACAACATCACGATGAACGAGCTTATGGCACCCCCCATCACGGCCGGCGCACCGAATGTCGGTCCAAGCGAGTTCAGAGCAGGGCAGGGCGACAAGTACGGTGGTCCAGGAAATCTGGTTTGTACCAACTTCGGTAAGGGAATCCTGGCCGGCGGCGCAGTAATCAACGCCACTCCAAAGGTAGGCCCTGGGCAGAGTCTCGGCATAAAAGTACAGATACCGAGGACGTCCGAGGGTGGCGCAGCCATATCCTCTGGTAAGATGAGGGTGAGGCTCCACACCATTCAGGTGAGATCCGACGCCAAGCTACGTGAAATCCTCGAGTACCACGGTCTGTTGCAGGGCGGAAACGTGGACTGTAGCTGGACCATGGGAGACTTGGCCAACACCGACGTGATGCCGATCACCCAGGTACAGAAACAGGTGGGCAACGGGAACTTCGGAATCAAGAACTGGTCCCAGCTTCCTGGCGGAAATGATGTCGGAATGCCGTATCTGGAGAGATTCATCACCTACGCCCAGAACGCAAACGCTACCACGGAGAACACCTGGTACGACTTCACGATGGAAGGTACCAACGTCACCGATGAGTCTCAGGAGCTTGCGTGGAATCTGGACAGGAACCGGGCAATCAAGATAGAGCACATCGGAGTAATGCCCCATAACAACCTGAAAGAATTGAGGCTCTGGATAGACGGGTCACCAAAACACCCGCAGTTCCCAGTATCTCCTGACCTCAACTGTCTGCCGATGCCTATGAGCATCTACACCAACGGCGGAAACACCCAGGGTCCTGCCAGGCTGGGTAAGGGCATGTGGGTGTGGAACAACCAGGCATCGATCCAGGTGAAGGACAATGGGACTGCAGTGCCTGCGTGGACCACCGCTCCTACCAGGGGGGCAATGGTCGCCGTTTGGGGCTACAGGTACAGAGTACCCGGAGGTGTATGAACATGGCCTTCGCGGAGTTTGAACTGAACAATGCGTACACGACGACCCAAACCCTGTTCGGAGAAGCAAAGCAGTGGGTACCAGTGCCTGCCGCGTTCCCCCCGATTCAGTATATATCGACGTCCTCAATTGCGTACCCTGCCGACGGCGATTTCATGGGGTGCAGGATATACAACGATACCACGTCTGCCGGCTACACGGTCGCACAGATCGGAGGGTACCTCAAAGGTGGTAAGTGGTTATACTTTGCGGGCACCGGGCACATCACGTTCTCGGCGACCGGGACAACCAAGGTACAGCTCTACTACCGAAGCCCGAACGAAGGAGTTGAGATCTGAATGGTTATGATCAGGGAAAAGATAACCAACACCACCATCAAGAACTGCCTCAATCTGATGGACGGATTGGGCGAGATGGTGGAAGAGAGACTAGCCCGACAGGAGATGCAGCTAACCAGATCACAGTCAGCTGAACTGGCTAGTGGATGGCTGAGAGACTCCGATGGAGTAGACGACCTCCAGATAATGCTGAAGAACCTGAAGGCATTGAGGATGGCCGTCAACGACAACATCGATGCGGTTGTAATGGTCGCAAATGGCGCACTGAACGTCCAGCACGACCACGAAGAGATGGCAATCAACCGCTATACGGGCGACACCATAGACGACACCAAATGAGGGGGACACTTTCCCCTCCTATTTTTATTCAGGTTCGTTATTTTAGGCTAGGATCGCGTTTCACGCGACAGGGCGACCTACCGCACCCCCCACCGAAAACCTTAAATTCACAGCCAGCCATCTGGCTGCTATGCCGAGACGAATAACTCTGGTATTGGACGGGACCGCGTTCGAAAAACACAAGGCGCAGAAAGACGCGATGAACAAAACGTGGGAAGAATACTTCTTGAGCGCGGTGGAGGGATTCTATGGAGATTAAGATCACCAAGTTAAATGAGATAACGGAGCCCGACAAGAAGATCAATGTGCGTGTAAAAGTAGAAACAGAAGAAATCTCCCCTCACTTGTCAATCCACCAGAAGTGTGTCGTGAGCGACCGCTCAAACGCACAGGTAGAAGCAGTGGTATGGGAGAAGTCGTTCGCAGCGGGGATACCGGAGCTCGAGGAAGACGCGTGGTATGAACTGAGAGACGTGTATACAAAAGAGTTCAACGGCGCGGTCTCGATATCTATAACATCGTACTCGAAAGTAACCAGACTGGAGGATAAACCAGGACAAACCACGCTGGTGTGAAGATGATGCGGTACGCAAGTGGACAATGTTGTGTCATAGGCGACGAAGTATCATGGGGTCCACGAACTGGAATAGTGGTAGAAATAGCGCCACCGTGGACACCTCTGCCTGCAGGAACCCGAGCGAAAGAAACCTGTAAATTCCCGCGACTGGTGGTAAAAACACCAGATGGGAAACTGATGACCCCGTTTCCAGGGTCAGTGAGGTTAACACATCGCAAGCCGAACCTGCTTGACTACGAAAAATAGGTTACCTACCAAGTTTGGTAGGTTCAAGTCCCATTCTTTTTTGCTTGAGGGCCTCGAGCTCGAACAGATCGGTCCCGAACCTTTCCTTCCACTGGCCTCGATCGAGTCTCACACCAGGCATCCCGGCCGGTGACCCAGCAAGAAATGCTTTGCCATACGTTCCAGCTAGTCTGGCTACGGTGTTTTCGTTGATCTGTGCTCCGATAATAATATCGTCAGGCTTTATCTCAGATGATCTAACTTCTCTGAACCCCTCGTCCTCCTCGGCATCGAGTATTTCCCACCGGCGGACAAGATCGACTGCTCTGAAATTCGGAACAACGGTAATCGAACCTGCGGGTAACGATTTTTCAGTGCCGTCCCACGGAAGACACCCCAACCATGCCTCTTCGTCGAGGCCCCAAGGATCTTTTGCCATATACACCAAAATGCGGTGCTAGGATAAAAAAGTGATGCATGGCCTGTCAGCGACAATACTTGCTGTAAAACGACTTTGGTACCAGGTTCGTTTTGGCCATCACATAGAACAGAGGCGCCATCTTCCGAAACGTCGGTTTGTACGTCTCATAATCATCTCGGGACCCGTTCTCGGCCTCCATCAGCATAACTCGTTCGAGACCACGGATGTCAAGCGCATTTTCGACGATCTCAAACGTGTCAGGATCTATTTTGGGCGGGGTGTCAAGTTTGTCAAGCGCGTCATCGCGGTCCAGCTGGTGGCTGCGAATTAGTGCAGAATACTCCACCTTCCGCAGGTCTACACCGAATTTCTCGTACAACCAGTAGTTGTTACAGAATTCGGTGAACACGTTCTCCCTGTGATGACCATCGTACCACTTCCAGCCAAACTGGTCTGACAAGAAATCCTTCGCGTCGTCTTTCACGTAGTCCTGGTAATACAGCGGGGTGTACCTGCGGATCCTATCCACAATGGTCCACTTGAGCCACGGTTTCAGCCACAGGAGATCCCGATTGGGAATGTTTCCACCCAAATTGCCATGCTTGGCAGACACGTCGTGGACATACTTGGCATCGAAATAGAACATCCCGTGCGGGGTGATACCTTCGGTGCGGAAGCTGCTGCCGATCAGTATGTTTTTGTGCCCGACAAGTGACGCCATTTTGTATAGCGCCGCAACAAACGATATGTCTGTCACTGCTTCAATGTCCGGGAGACCTGCTCTCATAAATGCCAGCATAGAGTCATATGCAAGTGTCCTATCCGCATGATATGTGTACAGCGGGACATCGAGCCCCTCTGTGACCACCCTGAGATTGTGTGCAGCAGTGGATGTGCCAAACCCGTTGTCAAAATTGACTGCGAGCACATCCAACCCGTACACCTCCTTGGCGAGATACAAGGTGTACGAGCTATCGAGCCCACCTGACACCCCAACCACACAGCTTTTCATACCCTTGGCAATGCGGTCGAACCCATCAATTGGATGCTCGCGCTCAAACTCATCGTGTTGATGACAATAGTTGCACACACCGTCACTGTCAAACTCTATTCCTGGAACAGTATCGTCCATAACGCATTTTTTGCAAATCATTATATCACCCGGGCAGGATTGCCTGCCACAACACTCATAGCATCGACATCTTTAGTCACCACAGCGCCAGCTCCTACTTGGGCGTATTCACCGATGGTGACACCAGGGAGTATAATGGCGCCAACTCCTATATCAGCGCCACGCTGGATACTCACCGGCCTGAACTCAAGCCTCCGGTGGATTATGGGTCCGTCGCCGCCCCCGTGGAACGACGTGAATATCTTGACACCAGGCCCAACACCGACACATTCTCCTATGACAATCCCGCCTGCTCCATGGAAGTAACACTGCTGCCCTATCCAGGATCCTCGACATACGCGGATCCCAACACCCTCATGGTACCCATCGATGTACGTTCCTTCGCCGATGAACACGCTTGGGTGGATAGACACATTGCCTTTTATTGTGTAATCCATTTCACAAACCACCTCCACTTGGGAGCCACGTTTTTAGCATGGTGGTGGGTTTCGACCCAACGCCGAGCAACATCGAGATCAGGACCATCACCTCGTTGGATAGCATCAACCAGATCCAAAGCACCCTCAGCAACCGGTTTCCCGGTTATCGCGGGGTGACATGATCGAAACGGTAGGTCTGGGTCCATCAGATAGCACCAAGGGCCGATGCTACTGACGACGTGCTGACGCATAACGGCAGCCTCGAGGACATTAAGTCCGTACGACGGATGGTGAAAATCGTCCAGGATAACATGCGACCGAGACTTGGACGCGATCGATTCGGCCCACGGGCGCTGGAATATCTGCTCGGTGTTGCAAGAAAGGGATTGCACGATATCAACTAGATGATCGTACCCCTTGTTAAGTGCCCTTGTGTGAGCATGACACACGGTGAATTCGTCATTCTTAGGTTGGGACAGCTCGTCTATGTAATCTATGTCTAAGATGACAAAATTAAATGGTACCCCACATAGAGACGTAACTAGCGTTTCGTCATGAGGGGGCACTATCACGGGGAGACCACCACAAATCTGATCCATAAGTGTATATCTTGACCGCGATCGGAGCCCAGTTCCTACACCTAGAATACACTTAGGCACGGTTCTGATGGCCTGTACCAATTTGAGATCACGAGGTATCTCCATGGTATCCATAAACACAACCAGGGAACAGTCTCTAGCATACCTGGCAATCTCGTCATCATTCACGTTATATCCTCGGACCCAATCGTAGTCATACTCTAGGTAGCTTCTACGAAAGCTGAGGCACTTGGCTTCCCAGCCAAGATACCTACGCATGGCATCTGCAGTGAGATACCCCTGTGCCCCAGAGTCCATACCGCCAATACCGACGCTGCCACCAGTGACTATGAGGACGCGCTCAGACATTCTACCATCCTATTGTAGCTGTTCTCAAGATTGTAGTGCTCGGACAACTCGGTGCCACGGGATGACATTTCGCTTGCAAACTCGGGGTCAGTAATAAGGCGACGTACTCGGTCCTTAATCTGATGTATATAGTATGGTTGAACTGCAAGATCTGGCCAAATATGGGTAGCGGCCCAGCACGTGACAGATCCGATCGTGGGAACTCCAAGAGCAGCAGCATCGACTATGCCCCTACCATATGTATAATCTGGAGTAAGATCAAGGTTAATGAAACTGCCTCCAAGCATGGCAATGTATTCTTCGTACGCGGTACGAGTAAACACCTCATTGAAGTACGCGTCGAACGGAACGTCGGGTTGCGGCGAAGACACGTTCATCAATGCACTGAGCAACTCAGGGAACTCGCGCAACGCATAAAAGTATGGGTGCCAGGTATACATATACCTGTGATACTGACACGCTGCGATAGCAGGCAAGCGAGTAGGCTGACGAAACTCCTTGATGCGGGACACATCAGATGGGTGTGGTACAGTGGGAACGGGAACTCCAAGAAACTGTTGCAAAGCCGCCGCCCCAATCGGTTCAACGTGGAACACCAAATCTGCTCTGAGAAGCTGATCTTTCATGACATATGGGTCAATGTTGGACCACATCCCTATGGCATAATCAACGTTGGCGATGATCTTAGTGTCGCTATTTCCAAGCGATTCACGCAGTGCTGAAATGTACGATGCATTACGCGGAGTGTAATTTACGTGAATCACGTCAAATCTCTCGAGATGGTCCTTAGCAGTGTTAGCTGATTTTTCACCAAGCCTTCCGTATATCGAAAACGCCTTGGGCCAACACAATAACCCTCCCATGGTAATGCGTTCCGTGGATTCAGAATCCTCCATACCACTAAACAAACAATATCTGAGTCTGCTCAAAGTCGTCCACTCCTGATGTACCATCTTACAGTATTCTCAAGCGCCTCTTCAAATGATACTGTGGGGACATACCCAATCAGTTCATACGCCTTCGCAGTCCCGGCCAGCATCCGAGCAACGTCGCCAGGGCGGTCGGTAGTGTACTCAACGCTAGCATCCGCGTCGAATAACTCTGCAATGGTCATAACTACCTCCTCTACAGAATGCTCCTCGCCACTGCCGATGTTGATGACTTCTCCTCGGCACCTACCACAACGATATATATCAACCGCAGCCCGCGCAACGTCGGTAACATACGAGTAGTCCCTGGTAAATGATCCGTCACCGTGGATCACCGCCGGGTGTCCGCGCATAAGCCTAGATATCGTGGCAGGAACCAACCCTGCATAAGATCGCATATTCTGCCGAGGTCCTATCGTATTGAAGGGGCGGATGATTGAGTAGTCTATCCCAAACGTCCTGGCATATGACTGCACGAGAAGATCGCTGGCAGCCTTGCTAGCCGCGTACGGGGTCATGCCATAGAGGGGGTGATCTTCATCCTGGGGCGAGCGCGCCAGTGTTCCATACACCTCCGAGGAGGAGAACTGGATCAACGTGTCAAACACACCCTTTCGGGCGAGCTCGCATAACGTAGATGTGATCAACACGTTCTCATCGAAACACCGTTTGGGGTCATCGAGTGAAACCGGTAACGGGACCACTGCTGTGTTGAACACCACATCAACGTGTCCTAGCGAACCGAACACAGATTCCATTGCGGTGGCATCATGTGCATTCACCGATGTGACGGGCCCTGTAACATTTGAAGCAGTGCCAATGGACAGGTTATCCACGACACGCACGTCGAACCCATCACACTCTAGCGCTTCCACTAGGTGGCTACCTATGAACCCTGCACCACCTACAACTACTGCTTTGGTCATTTTAGTGCCTCCACGAGAGTCTCAACGATACGTTCAACATCTGATTCACTAACCTCGTAGTGCATGGGCAGTGCAAGCAAATCGCGCGCAAGACGCCACGCCGATCTAGAAAACCAACCTGGTGCATGGGGCACATAATACGTTCCAACCTGCGTTTCAATCCCTGCCTGCCGCATACGAGTTATAACACGATCTCGATTCGGTATATCGATACAATATGTCTGATACGTTCGAAACTCAGATCCGCGGACGACCGGATACCACGTGTGTATCCACGCATGATGAAGCTCTTCTTCATACAAGCTGGCAAGACGCCTACGATCTGCAATTATTTCATCGATGCGCTGTAGCTGGACTATCCCGATAGCTGCATTAACGTCACTCATCTTCAAGTTGGTTCCTGCGGATCCACAGAAATTCTTCGCATCACGCGCATATTCAGCAACGTCGCCTCGGTTGGTAAGCAGTGCTCCCCCCTCACCGGTAGTAATTATCTTTCGAGGATGGAACGACACCACGGACACGTCTGCAACTGATCCGGCTTTCTGTCCAGCTGAATTGATCGCTCCGAGACCACAGGCGCAATCTTCGATGACGGGAACATCATACGCCGTAGCGTTCAGGTACACGTCTTCCCCCAGCGCGGTTCCACCCCACGACACCGGGATCACAGCACTAGGCGAATGCCTATCACAGAATTCTGCGATGTACTGGCCATCGGTGTTACCATTTGGAGCCACGTCGAAGAACCCAACTCTACAACCGGCACGGCTAGGTGCCAAAGCAGTGGCGGGATGAGTGAACGCCGGAACACCGACCCGCCCACGAACTCCAAGTGATCGGACAGCAAGCTCCAGCCCGAGCGTAGCATTTGGTACTACTATGGCGTGCTTGACCCCAACATACTTCGCCAACATTCGCTCGAACTCAGTTACCTTTTCCCCGTCTGCTAGCCACCCGCTGTCCAGGACCTCAGCAACAGCTTGTTTCTCAGCATCTGTGATCCACGGTTTGGCAAGCCTAATCATGTGCGATCACCAACGTGTGGGTGTTAAACACTAAGTCTGCATCATTTGGATCAAGATACCAGAGTCCAAGTTCTTCAATCTCTTCCCTGGTGTAGTTCTCGTCGAATACACCAACATTGACATCGAGCTCGCGCAGCGCATGGTAAAGACTGATCGCCCTGCTGCCGACCACCGATTTCACGCCTGGCCGGTACGATATGCCTACCATGCACAACCGAACTTGATCGTCGTAATCAAGCTCGAACAACAACCTGTTAACCCAGTAGTGGATCATCGAATCATTCATCTCACGACAACTTTCGATGAACAGGGGCCTGTCTATCGATCGATCGGACAACAGGAAATGCGGGTACACAGGTATGCAGTGACCTCCAACCCCTATACTCGGACGGTGCAAGTGGCAATATTCGTGATTGGCAAGGCTTGCGGCCTCACTGTAGTCAATGCAATACGTATGGGCAGCTATATAGAGCTCGTTGGCAAGAGCCACGTTTGCATCACGGTAGCACCCTTCCGCTATCTTGGTGAATTCAGCAGTCTTGGCGTCCGAAGCCAGGCGAACGTCAGGTATAAACGTCGAGTAGAAGCGGTGCGCTTTGACACCGCTATCCACTGTCACGCCACCGACCACCTTCGGGAAGTTCATGAGCCGGCTAACTGCCATGCCTGACATGATCCTCTCAGGCGAGTGAGCCAGGTAAAAATCACCGAGCACCAGACCGCTAGCATCCTCGAGCCACCCCCTGACTTCAGTGGCGGTGGTTCCGACCGGGACGGTCGTCTCAACAATGACAAGGTCATCATTCCGCAGCACCTCCCCGACATTGCAGCACGCTTCCTTGAGGTACGTGAAATCCGCCTCGTTATCAGGGGTCAGTCCAACTGGAACGACGATGACAAACACGTCAGACGGGACACACTCGGTCACAGCGCGAACACCGTCTACATCAAGGCCTGGCTCGTCAGGATACGGGTTTATACCTGCATTGATGTCGGCCACCAACATGGAGTTAGTATCTACACCGACCACTTCGATGCCAGCGTCAGCCATCACACACGCAAGGGGCAGGCCGGCCCGCCCCAATCCTATAACAGATACTGTCATTACTTACACCTCGCTGGGTATCCAATCACCGTTGTGTTGGACGGCACATCCTTCGTAACAACAGAACCCGCACCAACCATCGCACTGTCACCGACCGTAACTCCAGTAAGGATGATAGCACCTGCTCCGACACTGGCTCGGTCGCATATCACTGTGGTGGCGGTAGAACTCCGGTCCCACACCCACGCCCGAGGACGCCGATCATTACAGATGATGGCCCCGGGACCAATGAACACGTTATCTCCGATCCGAAGGGGTCCGTAAAGGTTAGCACCATTCTGGATCTTGCAACCACGGCCTATAACGACATCGTTGTCGATATAGACATGTTCACCGATGTTACAGTCCCGACCTATACTCACATTCTCTCTAACATGGGTGAAATGCCAAATTTTGGTACCTTCACCGATGGCATTTGTTTCCACAATTGCACTTTCCGCTCGCATGGATCCTCTCACACAACTCTATATTCTGCACCGCCTGTTCTATAGTCACTGGGAACTCGTCGCCTTCACTAACACACCTGACAAACTCGGCGAGCTCGGCCCGAAGTGGCTCAGTCCGGGGGACTACGATCTTTTCCATCAGCTGCTCCTGTCGGTATTCACCGTCCTCGAACACGGTGTGGTCTGGACGCCAGTGGACATACAGACCCTGGTCGACCAAATCCGCAGTGACAGTGTATGCATCACACTCAATGACCATATCCCGCACCTTGACCATGGACGACCGGCTAGCACTGAGGCTAACTATAGACTCTCCGAACGTCATGATGGTACGAGCCACGTCCCCCGACACCGCCGAAACGATCGTGTCAGGATCCCGTCCAAAAAACACGTGCCTGACCAGATCGATGTCGTGGATCATCAGATCTTGTACCACTGTTGCATCAGTAATCCGAGCAGACCCAGGGTTATGTCGCCGGATAGACATATGAACTGGCTGCGACGCGAACCGGGCAGCAGTAGTCGCCACCAAGTTAAACCGCTCGATATGACCTACACCAGACCCTGTGGGTGCGGGCAGTGATTCAATCACGCGAGCGTCGCCAACATTGCCAGCGACGGGCTTCTCGACCAGGTATGGAACTCCCATCTCTGATGCTACGCACACCACGTCTTTGTGGGCAGGGGTGGGGGTACAGATGCTCACCAAGTCTACAACACTGAGCAAATCACTAGGGGAGCCAACCAGATGAACTCCCTTCTGGCACCGTTGCCGTGCACGCGGGTCCGGGTCGTACACGAGAACTGCTTCAACCCCCTTAAGCTCCGAATACACTCGGATGTGATTCTGCCCCATGTTCCCGGCACCTATAACGCCGGCGATCAGATTACTTTCTCGACCCAATCCAAGTCACCTCTATCGTTCTTGTTACCTTCTTTTCCAATCCTGATATGGGCAGAACCGGAGAAATCGACATATTTTCCGACCAGCACACCAAGCTCTCTGGCAACATACTCCTGTAACCGAACCATACCGTACATATTAGCGGACGCCGCACCAGCGATGTCCCGTGACCGCCACGTGGTGATCATGTCAAGCATGCCATCACGAACGAGGAACTGGATAGATCGGAGACAAGGCGGATCCTCTGCCAGCAACATGTCGTTTGGTTGTCCTACTGTGATAATCGCTCGGCGCGTCTCGGGATTCTCTCCCAAGGCAGCTACGATCCTCTCAATTATCGGACCTGCGATCCAATCTGCGTAGACGTATGCGAACCCATCCGGTTTTGGTCGCAACCCGATAATCTCTCTCTCGTAGTAATCCTCCAGGACAGACTCATCTTGCCACGCCGTCACACCAGGGATATGGGGCAACCTGGGGATCATATTCTTAAGCGGGTTAGTAATCTCCACTCGAAGGCCGACGACCTCGTATGTCCGGTCACCACGCTGGTCAACAACCGATCCACCCAGCTTCCCTTCGGCAACAATGATGCGAAGACACATCGGCCACGTTTCCTCAATTGTACGTCCGACGACCGACGGAGAAACCCGAAACCTATTCAACTCGAACCCACCCAGCTCGTTTAAAATCCTGGAATCGTTCGTATGTATGTTGAACGCCAAGCCGTTTAAGGTCGGCAGGATCTTTATCAAGATCAAGCGCCAACATTTCAACCTGAACCATCAAATCACCGAGATCCAACAACATGTCAGCGCGGTGAGCATCTGCATCGACTGGAAACCGCTCGCTCAACATCAGTTTGTACCCTAGCATAGCCAACTGCTTATGGATGATATGCAGTCGATTATGCACACCAAGCCCCTCACACTCGATTGCATGAAGCAATCTCACATCCGGGACAATCATGCTATCCACCACAATATGCTAAGAATTATGACCAGCATTGCTCCAAACGCAACGAACATGATCCACAGGGGCATCATACGCAGGAGTAGCTTACACAATCCAATAAGATCACTCCGATATGCCATTGATAACCTCCACAATGTGTTCTCTATCCGCGTCGGTGACCCATGGGCCAACGGGGATACTAACCACCGTCCTAGCCGCGAGAAGTGCATTTTGGTACTCACTAAGATCATAAATGCCAAAAATGCGCTGCGCTGGAATTATGGTGGGATAATGTACCGCGCACCCAACACCTGCCTCGGCTAAAATCGCGATAAACTGCTGCCTGGTGACCGGCGCATCCTCTCTGACCCGAACTACATATTGGTGGTACGTGTGATAACAATCCTCGGCCTCGCGCGGGAGAACCAACCAACTCTGATCGATGTGCTCATTGTAGTATTGCGCATTCGAGCGACGGCGGGAAGTGAACCGATCTATCTTCCTAAGTTGGACTCTGCCAACGGCAGCCTGCAACTCAGTCATTCTCCCATTAGTACCGGGGACGACATGCTGATATTTCCAAACGTCGCCGTGGTTCCGGTATAATCGGGCAGCATCCGCAACGTGCTGATGGTTGGTAGTGACCATACCACCTTCACCGCCAGAGGTAATATTCTTAGTCGCATAGAAACTGAATGCTCCTGCATCACCGAACGACCCAACCTTCCTACCATTGTACATGGATCCTATAGATTGAGCACAATCCTCTACAAACGGAAGTCCTCCGACATGGGGGATATACGCAGGATGCCCATACAAATGCACAACCAGTGCTCCGTCGCCCTGCACGACATCGAGGTAACTGAGCGGACGCATGCCGTACGTACTCAACACAATGTCCTCGAATTTAACCTGTGCCTGGACCGCACGAATAGACGTAGCAGACGACACAAAACTAAATGCTGTGGTATGAACAACACGGTGATTTGATCGATTACTTGGCCTAGAGATGCCGGTCGCGGACATAGCACACTGCAGCGCCACCGTGCCGTTCGACACCGCGATGGCATGGTCCACGCCTATGTATTCAGCAAATTCTTGCTCAAATCTCTCGACCTCGGGCCCCTGGGCCAATCGACCGGACTTAAGAACTCTGGTAGCTGCCTCGATCTCCTCGTCACCAATCATAGGTTTCGCGATCGGAATCACAAGATCGCCTTCGTAACAACAGCAGATTTTGAGAATATCTCATCGATCTCTTCAGATGTGTAATCTCTGGGAGGCAACACAACAATTGCCTCACCGACCACCACTTTGACCGCTGTGCCTTTGGTCACTTTATGCGCCCGGACCCACTCAGGGGGAAGTGCGATATACATACTATCCCCTATACCGCGAACGGTACGCTCATCTACAAGCATAACCCACAATACAATTACATTGTATTTAACATTAACCACATGTTATGGTGTCACCAATATATATAGGTTGAAATCAACAGTCATAACATGCCTGCATACGTGGACCCAAAACGAGTCCAGTACCCCCCAGAATCACTGGCGGAGTCACAGATGAGTGGAGCAGCAGTGGGCGGGACTGTACTGGCTAGATATTTCAACTGGCAACCGTTCTATTGTGAACTAGAACAACTAGTATCGACACAGAATGCAAACACCACCGTGATAGTAAGCGGCGATGGATATGCAAGGAAGATGCACTTCCACTCCCGGGGATCTCCTGCGGAATCGGTATCCGGGATACACCGCGAGCCTACGAAAGTAATTGCGATGGACTCTATCGAAGTGCAGCTGAGCGCAGAAACAGGAGTGGCTGTCGCAACAACTACGCTGGCTACCAGATGGAATATGACCGTCCGAGACCCGACGATCATAGACAAGATAAGGCTACAAAAAGCGGTAGGAGCTCCAATAAACTTCACCCCGAATGAAACGGCACTGATCACCAAGTACGACCTGGAAAACAGAGTACGTCTCGGCTTGCATCCAAAAAACGAAAATCTGCTCGGAACAGAGGTACTACGCCAGTTCGACGAAATCAAAGAGGTGTCCCGACGGGTACCTGCTATCGCAAACGGCGATGAACTCTCGATAGGCGGCGAACTGAACGTACCCCAAGGGAAAGTATACACTCTGCTAGGAATATCGTTCGACCAGGCTGCCCTAGCTACAGTAGCCGCTGGCGCTGTAACGGCGAACGAGCTGTGGATCAAAGTGGACAGGGACGCGGTAAGGGACCATATGGTGCTGGACACGTTCTCGATGCCAGAAGTAACTGCAGGGGACATGGACCAGACCGTGAGGATGTTCATGCCTGCCACAGAAACCATAGACGTGAGACTGGTGAACGACTCCGGTGCTGCGATTGTAGCCGCAGACGACCTGAACCTCAGATACATCTATGGCATCAGAAACATGACCATCCCGGATCACATACGGTGGAACATACCATTCTGGCGGGAATCTGACGAGGACATTGCCAACGCGTTAGACCAGAAATACAATTTGTCCGAAAGGATATCTGCCGGTATACTGGAGTGGAGTTAATGCGCAGAAGGCCCTTCATCGTAGACGGATACACATTCACTGTCGGCGGGGAAGACGATCGGCACACATCTGACATCGTCAACGACAAAGCACAAGGACTAGGCACCCCGGCTCAATCCATCGTCATAAGAAATGATGGGCCTGGGACGTTATATTACACTATGTCGGAAGACGGGATGAACTGGAGCAACATAGGGTCCATCTCAGCGGGAAACTACATGGGATACGACTACAACGACGGAGTGCTGATATCCCAAGTAATCGTTTGGTCCAACCTGGCTAACACGGTATACAAATTGGTAGCGACGCCCGGGAGGTAAACATGCCACAAATAGGTGTTAAAAACCCGTCAACTGAAGACAAACAAGACGAAGCGAAAGGCGTCCTGGACACGATCGATACCGTCTTGGACACGATCGAGGGCAGAACCCCCGCGAAAGGCCAGAGCACAAAAGCCGGGTCGGTGCCGGTCGTTTTACCCTCCGATATGGGGTCGCTGGCAGTTTCGATCGATCCCCCCTCCCTCAGTCATGCCGCGATCGATTTCTCTAGTGGAGCGGCCCAGACGATCATCGCCGCCCCTGGAGCCGGGAAACGGATTCGGATAGCATCGCTCGTTTTGACCTCTCTCACCAACGTCGAGGTCGCGGTCAAGTCGGGCGCGACTACGATCATGTCCCTCCAGTTCTCTGCGGTCGAACTGTCGCCGAGAATCCCGCTCAACCTGGGGGTGGACGAGGCGCTGGTGCTAGATGCGGTATCGGCGGATCGGATCACCGGGGGCGTCTCCTACTACGTGGAGGACGGAACATGATCTACATCCAGCCCGACCTGGCGGCAAAACCCGGCCACTACGTCAGGCGGATCGAGGATCGCTGGGCGATGAAAGCAGGCGACCGCGACGTGCTCGTATCACCGGCGGACGGTATCGAGGTCAACGTCGGCGGGAGGGGGCTCATCCTCCGAGACCGGGTCGAACTAGACCTGGCCCTGGAAGCCACCTGGGATACGGTAGCAGGGGCGGATTACCGGACTCCTGCGGCCCGGGCGGGCAAGAATTTTTACATCCACGCCTGCGTCCCGGCGACGGGCCGAGTCCCTACGATCAAGATTTCAGCCAACTCGTCCGGCCCGTCTGGATACGGGGCCGGTACGTTCCGAAAAATCGGGGGGTTCCACTGCGTTCCCGCAAACATGACCTCACTTCCGGCAGGACACGATTTCATCAGTCACGTTCAGGGTGACATCCATTGTGGCGATGGGCGGAGTGGATCGATCTGGGATCTGCTGCACCGCCCAAGGGGGATAGCAGCCCCCGAAGGGATGGTCTGGTGCGAGGAAGCAAACATCTGGGTCGGGATATATCTCGTCAGCGGTACTGGCATCAACACCGCCAGCGTGAACGGCGGCACGATATCCGATACTCGGAACTGGATGGATTTCGTGGACGATCTCGGCGCGGTCGGGTGCAGGATGCCGACAGATCAAGAGTTCCAACTATTCGCCGCCGGGAGCAATGAAGAGACAACCATCACCGGGCCAGCCGACCCCGGCACGACCGGCCACCATCTCGACACTGCAGGCCGGAGCATGGTATCCAACTGCGGATGTTTCGACTGTTGCGGGGTCGTGTACCAGTGGTTATCTGATCAGACCTTCCGGATCGATGGACTCGCAGATCCGACGGTAGATCCTGCGTGGGCATGGTACGACCTACCGGGCGCGAAGGGGTCATTATACCGTCAGGGTACAAACGGAGACGCGAAGCTGCTTGCGGGCGGTAGTTGGGCGGCTGGGTCGAGTTGCGGGTCGCGGTGCCGGAATGCGAATAGCTATCGCTGGGATGCGGCTTCGAGGATCGGCGCGCGCGCCGTCGCGGAGGCCGCGTAAGAAAATTCACGGTGACATGATATGTCGTGTCATAGGAGGATAACCATGAACACAACCCAAGCCACATCGGAACTCCGAAGAGCCAATGTAAACTGGCCCCACGTATCGCCGGAGGACGTCTCCCGGCTTTTGAAGAGCCATCCAGACGCCATCCGATCGCTGCTCGGAACGGTCCAGGACGACTCGAGAATACTGATCCCCGAAGAACGATCCGAGGACGGGAAAACGTTGATCTCGGCGGCCAAGGAGATACCGAACCCGAAGCCAACTTATACCCGGCTCGGTTTCAAGTCTTACGACGCGCTCGCGGCGATCGCCGGGGGGGGGGGGGGGGGACGGGGGGCGGTACGAGCCGGCCGAGGAAGTGGCGATCTAAATGGTCTCAATGGGCATGGGTAGCATCCGGGTAGAAATCTCAGAGCTGAGTGTAGAGAAATCTGGGTGGACCACCTTATTCGTGGATGCTGCCTATGCTGCAGCATCTGACCACAACGACGGCTACTCCTGGAGTCGACCAAAGAAAACCATAGGCGGCGCCCTCACCATTGCGGAACCATGGACCAAGATCTATGTGCGAACCGGAACCTACAACGAAACGCTGCTGGTGGACCAGGAACACGTCCAGCTAATCGGAGTAATCGAAGATGGACCAAACGTAGCTAAAGTGGTGGCGACTGGCGGAGCAGCACTCGAGGTCACGGCAGGTTTCTGCGAGGTATCTGGCCTCGCAATAGATGCAGACGGCCAGCACGGTATCAAAGCCACGATGCCAGGACAGAAGTTTAGGAACCTGGCACTAGATATAAAAAACACCACAGGATCGAACATCAACGGAATATGGCTGCACGATGCGGATAAGGCTATCGTGGAAAACTGCTACTTAAACGGCAATTCCAGTGCTGAAGTAATCGGAATATTGGTAGGAGACGATACAGTAGATGCGGACATAAAGAACAATTACATCACCGGTTGCGGCGACGGCATGGGTGCCGGATGCGGCGCAGGAGGGGTATGCGGGAACAATGGATACGCAATCGGAATCGACGATAACGCCCAGAGGGTCAGGATACACGAGAATATACTCATCAATAACTGTGTGGGAGTTTATTTCTACAAAACAGGTGCGGAGGGATACAAGGGTCACTCCGTGATCCATAATTCCATGTACGAGAACTGCAATTACGACGTGTATGACCAATACGACCCAGACCACGCGACTACCCCAAGTGGTATATCTATCCGAGAAAATTTTTACGGATATCTAAACTGGTACAGCGACGACAACCGAGATGGCAGGGCAAACTACATAGTAGACTGCGGCACTAACTATGATCATGCACCACTGGCCAATCCTAGATCATGGGAGACTGCGCCAGTACCGAGGTCGAACATCCAATGACGCCAAAAATCTATCCAAAAGGCGACGGCAAAGGCCGTCTAAAGCCACGCAATCTCGAAGGGCTGCTCGACGGCGAGAAACACACCTTCACCATCCGGCCATACGTTGTTCCTATCGAGCACGGGAAGTTCAAGATAGGGCCGAGACACGACGAGCTCCCTCGATATAAACGGGAGGGTCGGAGGTGAGAGTGGACCCATACAGTGGGCAACCGTCGCTGATCTCTGCAGTGGATCGATTCGACGACGGCGCGATAGATCTGAACATATGGGATTCGCCAGTAGAATCTGGAGATCTGGAAATCACCGAGCCGGGGGGCGAACTGAAAATCGCCACCACCGGCGCAACCGCCGGAATCGCATACATCCAATCGAGATTCCGGTGGGGCAAATATGCAATAATCGAGGTGAAATTAAAAGTCGAGGACGGAGAAGCAGCGGGAGACGGCGAACGATGCGAAGCGTCGCTGAACCTGTGGAAAGAAACCAACGTCTACTTGAAGTGGGGCGCATTCCGGGACACATCGGAGACCGTCAATTCAAGCGCATACCTGAGATACAACGATGGTACGGGCGAAGTGGCAGTGAACTGCTCCGGCACTGTCCTAGACAATGCATACCACACATTCAAATTGGTGATATTCGAGTCTGCGGTAGAACTGTACTATGATAGCACATATATAACGGCACTCGGATTCAACGAATTGATAAATTATGTGTGTCGACTGGAGGCCGGAAACCAATCCAGCGGCGACACAATCGACATCCGATTCGATGATTTCAAGATTTACAACAGCGCAGACCCATTCGGCACAGACTTGACAGGCGTAGAATCTGACCTAACCAGCATATTGGCAGATACTACCACACTTCTGGGGAGGTTGTCTGCGGACAGAGCAGGATACCTAGACTACCTAGCAAATGGGACCTACGGCCTATCCGCACTGAACACTGACCTGGACACGCTGCTAACTAGATTAACAAGCGCCCGCGCAGGATATATCGACTACCTGGCAAACGCAACATACGGCCTGTCTGCATTGAATACAGACCTGGATGCGATCATAACGTCCCTCGCTGGAGGGAACGTTTCTCAGGGCACTGGAACACTGACTCTAACCAACACAAATGCTGTAGCACTGGAGTTCACAACAGCATCATACGGATCAGTATTCGAGCTAACGTTCATCGCTGACACCTCGAAAGCAACAACTGGATTCGAAGCCAGAGCAGCAGCAGACACCATCATGACCGTGGAGATATACAAGAAGATCGAAAGCGCCTATCCAACACTGCCCCAAGACATCTGGGCTATCCAGAAAACTACTACTAATACAAGGAACATTGATATAAACGTGGTAAAATGTGGCGAAGATACTAAAGTCGTATTACAATTAGACAAGAATCCGTCCGCAAACGTTGAAATACCATACCGATGGATCGTCCGGCGGCTGAAGACATGACTGTAATCTACGACAAACAGGCTAACCTGGCGGATCCTCGGGAGATCAATCTCTGTTTTTACACCAACCCTACATCCTTGGCTATCGTAGGATACCGTACAACAGTTGATCCTGCCACGGTATCTGAGAAATTAAACCCGGGATCGCCCCCTGCCCAGATACAGATAGCCGAGATAGATGGAAACATACTGGGTGCCTGGGCCGAAGATTACGGGACTGGCACAGACGACGCCAAGGTATGGCACAAAGCTGACGTACCAGCAGAAGCGCCCGCTCCAATCATAGTATATGACCGGACTCCACTAGGCGACGATGAAGACACAGAAGACGACGAGCACAAGAGGCACGTAACCGATATCACTGGCGAGAAAGGGCATGTAATGCACATGTTGTTCGCTGGAGCAAGTACTCCGGACGGATACACAGACGAGACTGCGGCAGGAGGATATTTCGCGGACAAGTTTCCGGTGGGTGCGCAAGCCGATTTGGTTGCAAACTCAAACAGTAACGCACCAGATGTGACATTGGTGTCGTGCGTCGCGACTAAAACAAAATATGGGGGGGCTCTGTCGGGGGACATGATATACCACACACACAGCATAGGCACCATCGGTGTAGACGAATCGTCTAACATACCAATATATCGCGAACTAAAAGTAATAAGATCAAGCAAAATTAAAGCGACTATACCTAAAGACGCAATAATTATTTTCGATGGTTCGGTACCAGCGGGATTTACGAGATACGCAGCCGCAGACGGCTACTACATACGAGGAGGAGGGACAGTAGCTGCAACAGGTGGGAACGCGACAAGAACGTTCAGGGTACACGGCACAACTGGATCAAGTGGCGGTTGCACAGGATACAGTTTCACACCAGATCCGCCAAAGGGATGCAAGTGTCAGGCACACACCCACACCTATGACCACACCACTGCAGCAATAAACAACGACCCACCATACATCAACGTAATACTAGGAAAAGCAGACAACCACATTTCGTACATTCCAGCGGGCGCGATCCTAATGTTCGACGAAACGCCACCCAGCGAAGATTGGGAAGTCCTGGATTGGGGCGGGAAGCTGATAAAAGGAGCTGCCTCTTACGGTGGGACAGGAGGAAACACAACCGAGACACCTCCGAACTTATCAGGAACCACAAGCAACTACACGGGATGGGATGGGTTATACACCAACACGGGATCGTCCGTGCTAGCACAACACCACCACACAATGGAGTTCAGCTTCAGTGCAGTATCCACCTACCCTGCATGTCGCCATGTGATCTTCGCAAAGGCGAAACACGATATTACGGTGGATGGGCCTGAGGCGTGTGTGATCTCCTATAACTACTCATTAAACACCGGAGCCGCAGTGTACGCTCTGAACTCCGCAATGGGTCGACACCTGGGGATCAAATCTGCCGGGAACTCAATTGGCGAATTAATCTGTTGCTTTGCGAAATCGGGTAGCGGATCAAACGATTACGTATACCTGGGGGTGTCCTCAGACGGCGGAAAAACTTGGTCGCTGGAAAGAGTCGATAGCACCGACAGTAACCAAATTATGGCAGACATGACCGTCGACAAAAACAACGCTGTACACGTTGTTTGGGCCGAAATGATGGCGTCCGACGCCGATAAACGGCAGATCAAATACTGTCAACGTTCCGCTGCAGGAGTATGGGGGTCAATAGAAACCGTATCTGCCGCAGGAAACCCATACTACCAGGTCGATCCGTGCATCCAAGTCAAAAATGACGGAGAAACAATCGGGGTAGCGTGGATCGGATATGGATGGGGGGACTACGTAAACGGGCTAGACGTAGCATACAGAGAACGAAGCTCGGGAGGATCCTGGGGCAGCGAAGAGAGAATTACTACATATGCCACGGGGACTCTGAATCACCGCGGGACTGCCCTGGATTTCGATACAGACGATTATCCACATATCGTGGCAAACTACGGTGATCAGTCAGTATGGAATAACTCAAATGTGTACTATTGGTACAAAACTGCGGCGGGCTGGCAGGCACGAGAACAGGTCAATAACGATGCCACGGACAACAATTTGTGCCCAACAAACGGTAACTTAGTAATCGATAGCGATAACTACATCCACATCGCTTATTCGCTAGCGGACACAGACGGTCCTCAAGATGTGATATACAAGAAAAAAGCAAGAGGGGGTAGCTGGCCTACAAAAGAAACAGCAGTTGCGCGGGGCACTTCGCCAACTCGGATGCGAATGGCCCCTCAGATACAATTGCAAGCAGACGGTTCAATAACGTGTACATTCACTACAAAGTTCACGTCAGATAATTATTATGAAGTCGGCTATATAACACGAGACCCTACATCAGGATGGGGTACTGCAACAACGTTGAGAGGCGACGCAGGACGAGACTATATGTTCCTACAAACACTATGGAGCAGAATGCCCCTAAAAGATGGTATCTTCCAGTCACTGTCAAAACAATACATTGTAATGATATATTACAGCGGGCCGCGTGGATACCTCAGTGAAGGCGACCTATACTTCGAAGCACTTCCGACCACCGTAATCGGAGATATATTCGACGACGTCGATGCTAAATCATACAAGACGAAACGGAGAGGAGCAATATGTCTATCAAAAATCAATGGGCCATTGGCGTCGCCTGCGCTTATATCTTAATACACACTGTATGTGGGTTACCCTCGTTCACATCAGTGGGTCCAGAGGGCTACTATTTCACAACGGAGGCTGGTTCGATTACACCAACCCTGGACACCATTGGGGTTGCGGCAATCCTTGACCAATACGAGATCACCACACCCGGGCTAGACTGCTCAAACGCATCCGAAATTATATGGTATCTATTAAACACAAACGGGTTCAATGCCTCTTTAGCCGGGAACGCGGGGGTGTGGGATAACAGAATCGTATACCATATGTTCGTATGGGTAAACACAGACAATGGTACAATCGTCATCGATCCGAGCTTAGGAGTTATAGTTCCTCCAGAGGGGACACTATGGACACAAGGCTGGGTCTGGGACTCGCCGACAGAGTTCTTAAAGGTAGGGCACAAGGATGATATGTGTGGTATAACATTAGACACGCCTATTGACGAATTGCCTGTGAGAAAGAAGATGCGAGCGAGGTGATACCACGATCCAAAGGTTCACGATAGATTACGTCTTCAGGTTCTCCCAAGAGAACTTGAACCCTGGCGAAATAATGTACACTGGAGACAACGTTAGTGCATACTGTTTCATAGACGGAAACAGAATGCCGACTAACTGGGAACTACCACACGATAACGTAGGAGAAATAGAAGGCATCGAGATCTTCTCCACCCCTCACGACGAGCTCGGAATAGACGTCTACGATGTACCCGAGTATGTGCGACTGGTAATCAACGACGACGAAATAGAAACGCTTAACTTCAATTCACTGATGTCACCGTTCCACCCATCAGGCGGAATGTCGTATGGCACCGTCCCGTTCCGCGACAAATCAACGTGCATCAATATCGGCAAAGCAATATTAATCGACGGGAACCCACTGTCTACCTCGATCAAAGTTACGGCTGGCGATCAGGTCAAAATAGTAGTCAAGAATGCCAGAGAAGCGCGGGGCGGAGCGCTGATCTCATCCGATATGCACGTCAGACTCCATGTCGTGACCGCGACAAGCTATGATCTGGGCGTCAAGTTCGGATCATTCATCGACCAGAGTCTGCCAATAAGCGAGAAACGCGTGCCGTCCTCTGTGGACCACTGGACGGAATTACACGGAGGGCGGGACGTCCAGGTGCCTTTTATCGAGCGGAGGATTTCCCACGGTAGGAATGTTGCTAGCACAACTCCGCACAGTAAGTACGTCTTGTCCAGACGCCTAAGAACAGTAGATAACGAATGGGAATCGATGGACTGGTATCTAAAAGACGGCGAGCTAGTACAACTGACTCACGTAGGAATCCTACCAGACGAGTCCAATGGGGCCGGCAACGCTCCGAACATCGCTTTCTGCCAGCTACCGAAGACTCCTGAAGAGGTTATCGTGATTCCGCGGTCACCACACTCATCTCTATCGAAATACCCGTTCCCTCTCGCACGGGATCTGACCCCAATGTCTGGCGGTCCTGGAGAACTGTCTCAGCCTATAACCCTATACAAAGAAGATGCCAGCATATCGATCCGCGATAACGGAAACAGCATAGATGCATGGGGTGTAGGGACAAAAGGGTTCATGGTCGGATCGTGGGGGTACTACTATAAACTGTTCTGAAATATCTGTGGCGATGATCGCTTGGAATGAGGCAGGCGTAATCGAAAACGCAATCGCCAGCGCCAAAAAACTATCGTACGATGTGGTGGTGGTCGACACGGGATCTACTGACTCCACGCCTGAAATCGCACGGGAACTAGGGTGCACCGTCGTTGAAGGCGGGGATAGAATGCACAAAGGCAACTCCAGGAACATGGCCATCGACGGGTGCTCAGGAGAATGGGTATTCATCCTGGACTGTGATGAAATCATAGAGGACCCTGTCGGATTGAGATCCCACATACTCAGAACAGACGCCGACGCCATATACGTGAGAATACAAGCAGGCAACCAATCATGGCACCAAATGCGAGCATGGCGCAAAGGCACCTACAAGTATATCTACCGCGCCCACGAAGTTCCAGTCGGTAAAGGAAAGGAAGAGTACACCGAGATCATCATCGAACACAACCAACCACCTGGGAGGTGGACTTGGAAAATCCCCTATACTCTGGACAGACTGCTACTTGATGCAAAAGAGAACCCAGACGCCGCCAGGCCTCAGTATTACCTGGGGAGACAGTACCTCTACATGGGCTACACAGACAAAGCTGCAATCCACCTGAAGAAATATCTCACGCTGGCACCAGGGGGGTGGGATGCCCAAAACGCTTGCATCGATCTAGCAACATGCGAACCGGGCAACAGACTAGAATGGCTATGGAGGGCCGCGCAAACCCAACCACAAAACAAGCACCCGTGGCACTTACTTGCCCAGGAATACCACAACAACGGCCGCCACGAAGTGACCGAGGCATGCCTGCGGTTCGCTCTGTCCATCCAACACGAGTACGGGTACTCGAAAACTTCACCTGCTGATCTCCACGACCTACTAGCCAGAAGCTTGTGGAAACAAGCCAGGTATGAGGAAGGTCTAACACACGCAACAACAGCACTCAAATTGAGGCCAGGGGACGAAAGGCTAACAAAAAACAGACAATTCTTTGTGGACAAGCTTTTTATTCATAGCGAACAAACTTAGTAGCGTGACATACGACAAGCGGATACTGATGCGGCGCCGGGAAGCGCTGGGGAAGAGACACAACCTAAGTGCAACGTCAGATCCGCTCGTCACAGACGACGATTCTAAGAATTACCGATACGGAAGCCACTGGGTGAACCAGCTCACCGGTTCTGTTTACATGTGTATCGACTCCTCAGAAGGTGCTGCAGTATGGACTAATTTGATGGGATCTACTGGAGCTACTGGACCAACCGGCACGACCGGCCCAACAGGGGCGACAGGGCCTACGGGACAAACTGGACAAACTGGTGCAACTGGTCCGACAGGGGCGACAGGGCCTACGGGGCCAACCGGG